>Ga0233425_10008490_pt1 | contig 13619 bp, 10 predicted proteins | sample Watercolumn_Towu_2_FD_181712 | JGI IMG/M metagenome (GOLD analysis project Ga0233425, IMG submission 181712) | Freshwater microbial communities from Lake Towuti, South Sulawesi, Indonesia - Watercolumn_Towuti2014_140_MG | ecosystem: Environmental > Aquatic > Freshwater > Lake | place...
AGCGCCTTGTCGATGAAGATTGACCCGACCGGCGACGCCGCCGACGATGGGGGCATGAAACCGCCCATCGCCCTGCCGGCCTCGACCGTCGCGCGCAACGCGCTCGTGCTGATCGCCGTGGTGGCGGCCGGGGCGGCGATCTACTGGCTGAGGGGCATACTGACGCCCCTGGCCATGGCCGTCTTCCTGATGATCATGATCGACGGGGTGAAGCGGACGATCGAGACCCGCACCCCCGTGCCCGGACGCTGGGCCGGGGCCGCAGCGCTGCTGGTGGTGGTGCTGGGCTTCTTCGCCTCCATCGCCATCATCGTGAACGGGGCGGCGGGCTTCTTCGACCAGGCGACCGGAATCACCACCCGGATCGGGCCGCGGATCGACCAGATCCTGATCGACGGGGGACGGCTGTTCGGAGTCCAGGCGGCGCCGACCGCGGCCGAGCTGCTGGGCCAGCTGGACGTGCGCTCCTATCTGGCGGGCGCAGCCATGCAGGCGCAGGGGGTCCTGTCGGGCTCCTTCTTCGTCATGGTCTATCTGGCCTTCCTGCTGGCCTCGCAGTCCGGGTTCCGGCGCAAGCTGGTGGGGCTGTTTCCCGGCCGCGAGAGCCGGGCCGAGGCGCTGGAGGTGTTCCAGCGGGTGCGCGGCGGGGTCGAGGGCTATCTGTGGGTCCAGACCGTGACCGGGGCCATGATCTGCGCCGCCGCCTGGCTGCTGATGCGGGCGGTGGGGCTGCAGAACGCCGAGTTCTGGACCTTCGTCATCTTCGTGGTCGGCTTCATTCCGGTGCTGGGCGGGGCCGTGGCGGGACTGGCGCCGCCGCTGTTCGCCCTGGTGCAGTTCGAGAGCTACTGGCCGGCGCTGGTCCTGCTGGTCGGGCTGCAGGCCATATTGTTCATCAGCGGCAACATGATCCAGCCGCGCATGCAGGGCGACAACCAGAACATCGACCCGGTGGTGGTGCTGCTGTCCCTGGCGCTGTGGGGACAGCTGTGGGGCGTGGTCGGCATGTTCCTGTCCACCCCTCTGGCGGTCATGGCCATGGCCGTGCTGGCCGAGTTCAAGGGATCGCGCTGGATGGCCATACTGCTGTCCGGCGACGGCGAACCCTATGCCGAGGACGATGAGCCGAAGGCGGCCCGGGCCGGGAAGGGCCGCGTCAACCCGCCGCAGTCTGCGGCCGACTGAGGGGTTCCGCCCGCCCTTGATTGGTCACAACCGGCGCCTATCTCATCCCTGTCGCCGCGGCCCCCTCCCCCCTCCCCAAGGCCGCGGTTGAACAGATCGGCGCCGACCCTCCCCCCTCCCGGGCGCCGATCCGAAGCAGGCCGCCGGACGCAAGTTCGGCGGCCTTGTCGTATCCGGAACCCGCTGCGTGGCATCCACGCCACAGGATCGATCGAACCACGCTCCGGGAGGAACGGGTGGGCGGAGGCGCCGTTAGCGGCGGCGGAAGGGCGAACGCGGACGGTCCGCGAACAGCTCGAAGGATACCCCCATGTACAAAACTCTCTCCGCCGCGTCCCTGGCGGTCCTGCTGGCCGGCGTCGCGGCGCCGGCTCTCGCGCAAACCGCTCCCGACTGGAGCGGCCCCTATATCGGCGTCTACGGCGGCGTCGCCGAGAACAATGAGGATGCGGGCGAAGGCCTGATCTTCGACCGCGACTTCGACGGCGCGTTCGACGACACCGTGGTGCTGAGCGGCACGACGACCGACGCCTTCAGCCCCGGCTCGTGCGACGGCGCCGCCACGGCCCAGGCCGTGGGAAGCGGCTGCGACGTCGACCCCACCGGCGTCGAGGGTTCGATCCGCGCCGGCTACGACATGCAGTTCGGCCCCATGGTCGTCGGCCTGGTCGGCGAGCTGAGCGCCGTGGATTTGGAAGATTCGGTCACCGGATTCAGCAGCACCCCGGCGGCCTATGTCTTCACCCGCCAGGTCGAGCAGATGGCCGCCCTGCGCGCCCGCGTCGGCTTCGCCGTCGGCCCGGCCCTGCTCTACGCCACGGGCGGCGTGGCAAAGGCCAAGGTGGAGAACAGCTTCCGCACCACGAATACGGCCAACAGCTTCACCGAGACCGTCAACGAGGATGAGGCCGACGGCTATCAGCTGGGCGGCGGCGTCGAATGGCGGCTGGCCCCCAACCTGTCGGTGACGGGCGAGTATCTCTATTCCAACCTGCAGCCCGGCGACTATGTCGTCCGCGCCGGTCCGGGAACGGCGGGGCCGACCAACCCCTTCATCCTGCCGCCCAACACGGCGGGCACGGACATGACGCGCAGCAACGACGGTCTGGAGCTGCACGCGCTCCGCATCGGCATGAACGTCCGCTTCTAGGTTCCCTCGCGGACCGACGATCGGCGGCGCCGGCTCCGGAAACGGGGCCGGCGCTGTCGTTTTGGGGGTTCCCCGGACGGGCCGGCTGGCCTAGTCAGGCGGCCATCGGACGGCGCCCTTGCCCCTGCGGCGAAGCGGCCTAGTCTGGCCCCCAATCCGGCGGCTGATGCGAAGGCCGCGCCTGCAAGAGACCTGCCCATGCCCGGCGAACCGGCTTCGAAGCTTCCTCAGGCGATCACGCTGGAGGCGCTGGAGAAGCGGTTCCGCAAGGCCCTGACGGGCAAGCCCGACGCGCGCGCCCTGGACTTCCTCGCCCAGGCTTACGAGGACTATGCGGCGGACGAAACGCCCGAACTGGGCGGCGAGGACCTGGCCGTCCTTCTGGCCGGGGTGTGGAAGGCGGCGGAGGGGCGGGCCCACGGCGAACCGGCGCGGATCACCGTCTCGCCGGTGACCGGCGCCGACGGGCGCGCGGCGGGCTATGACGTGCTGACCGTCATCCAGGACGACCGGCCCTTCCTGGTCGACAGCGTCATGGGCGAGCTGGCCGAGGCCGGGGTGACCGTGCGCTCGCTGTACCATCCCGTCAGCGACGAGGACGGCGGGCGGGAATCCATCATCGTGGTGGTCATCGACCCCCTGCCGCAGGAGCGCCGCGACGCGCTCGGCGAGCAGATGTCCGCGACCCTGGCCGACGTGGCCGTGGCGGTGAACGACCACGAGGCGATGGCGGGCCTGATGGCGCGTTCGATCGAACATCTGGAGGGCGGGCCCAAGGGGGTCGCGCCCGAGGTGCTGGCCGAGAATCTGGAATTCCTGCGCTGGCTGCAGCATGACCATTTCGTCTTCCTGGGCGCGCGCGACTACGACTATCCGCGCAGCAAGGACGGCGGCTACGAGGCCGAGGCGCCGCTGTCCCTGTCAGGCGTGGGTCTGGGCCTGCTGGCCGATCCTGAGCGCACCGTGCTGCGCCGCGCCAACGAACCGGCGGTGCTGACGAAGTCGATGAAGAAGCAGCTGGACCTGTCCGAACCGGTCACGGTGGCCAAGGCCAACGTCCGCTCGCGGGTCCATCGCCGGGCCTATATGGACTATGTCGGGGTCAAGCGGTTCGGCGCCGACGGACGGCCGTCGGGCGAGACGCGGTTCGTCGGCCTGTTCACCGCCGAGGCCTATGACAAGGCCGCCGCCGAGGTGCCGCTGATCCGGCGCAAGGTGGCCGGCGCCCTGGCGCGCGGCGGCAAGATCGAGGGCAGCCACAGCTACAAGCGGCTGAAGAACATCCTCGAAAACTATCCGCGCGACGAACTCTTCCAGATCGGCGAGGACGAACTGCTGGAGATCGCGCTCGGCATCCTGCATCTGCACGACCGCCCGCGGATCAAGATCTTCACGCGCAAGGACCCGTTCGACCGTTTCGTTTCGGTGCTGGCCTTCATCCCGCGCGAGCGGTTCGACGCCTCGGTCCGTGAACGGATCGGCAAGATCCTGGCCAGGGCCTGGGGCGGGCGGCTGTCGGCCTGGTACCCGCAGCTGTCCGACCAGCCGCTGGTGCGGATCCACTATATCATCGGCGTCACGCCCGGCGATCATCCGTGCCCGGATCAAACCGAACTCGAGGCCGAGGTCGCCGAGGCCGGCCGCAGCTGGATCGACCGGTTCGAGGGGGCCCTGCGGGCCGCCGATGTGGACGACGTCGCCGTCGGCCCGCTCAGCGCGCGCTGGGCCGAGGCCTTCGGCGCCGGCTATCGCGACCGCTACGACGCCGACGAGGCGGTGCGCGACCTGATGGCCGTCGACGGCCTGAACAGCAGCGGGCGGAACGACGGCGGCGACCCGGTCTCCGTCCGGGCCTTCCGCACCGAGGCGGACGGGCCGCTGAATTTCCGCTTCAAGCTCTACCGCCGCGGCTCGGCCGTGCCGCTGTCGGACGTGCTGCCGATCCTCGCCGACATGGGGTTGAAGACGCTGGAGGAATGGGGCCACGCCCTGCGCCCCGCCGGCGATCCTGAAATCCACGTCCACGAATTCCTGCTCGAGGATCCGCGCGGCGGCGATCTGAAATTCGAGGACGTGAAGGGGCCGTTCGAGGCGGCCTTCTCGGCCGTCTGGACCGGACTGACCGAAAGCGACGGCTTCAACCGTCTGGTGCTGGAGCTGGGCGTCGACTGGCGCGAGGCGGCCCTGGTGCGCACCCTCGCCCGCTATCGCCAGCAGACGGGTCTCGATCCGTCGCAGGCCGTGCAGGAAGAGGCGCTGCGCGACTATCCGGCCGTGGCGCGCGCCATCCTCGAGCTGTTCGAGACCAAATTCGATCCGGCGCGGGGCGGCGACGGCGCCAGCCGCGAGGGCGCGGTCGAGACCCTGGTCGCCGGCGTCAACGCCCTGCTGCAGGACGTGAAGAGTCTGGATCATGACCGGGCGCTGCGCCGGATGGCCCTGCTGGTGCAGGCGATCAAGCGCACCAACTACTATCAGACCGGACCGGACGGCCGGCCCAGGCCGCACATCTCGATCAAGATCGCCTCGCGCGAACTGGCCGACCTGCCCCTGCCCAAACCGTTCCGCGAGATCTTCGTCTGGGCTCCGCATATCGAGGGCGTCCACCTGCGCTTCGGCCCCGTGGCGCGCGGCGGCCTGCGCTGGTCCGACCGCCGCGACGATTTCCGCACCGAGGTGCTGGGGCTGGTCAAGGCGCAGCAGGTCAAGAATGCGGTCATCGTGCCGGTCGGCTCCAAGGGCGGCTTCTTCCCCAAACATCTGGCCGCCATCGTGCGCGCCGGCGGCGACCGCGACGCCCAGCAGGCCGAGGCCATCCGCGCCTACAAGACCTTCCTGTCGGGCCTGCTGGACGTCACCGACAACATCGACGCCGGCGGCAAGGTCGTGCCGCCGAAACAGGTCGTCCGCTTCGAGGGCGACGACCCCTATCTGGTCGTGGCCGCCGACAAGGGCACGGCGACCTTCTCGGACATCGCCAACGGCGTGTCGCGCGACTACGGCTTCTGGCTGGACGACGCCTTCGCGAGCGGCGGATCCGTCGGCTACGACCACAAGGTCATGGGGATCACGGCCCGCGGCGCCTGGGAGGCGGTCAAGCGCCACTTCCGCGAGATGGGCAAGGACATCCAGTCCGAACCCTTCACCGTCGTCGGCGTCGGCGACATGAGCGGCGACGTGTTCGGCAACGGCATGCTGCTGTCGAAACAGATCCGGCTGGTCGCCGCCTTCGACCACCGCGACATCTTCATCGATCCGAACCCGGATCCGGCCTCGAGCTGGGTGGAGCGGGAGCGCATGTTCCGGCTGCCGCGCTCGTCGTGGCAGGACTACGACAAGTCGAGGATCTCGAAGGGCGGCGGCGTCTTCCCGCGCTCGGCCAAGTCGATCGAGCTGAGTCCCGAGATCAAGGCGGCGCTGGACGTCCAGGACGACGTTCTGGACCCGGCCGCCCTGATGAAGGCCATTCTGAAGGCGCCCGCCGAACTGCTCTATTTCGGCGGCATCGGCACCTATGTGAAGGCGCCGACCGAGAGCGACGCCCAGGTCGGCGACAAGGCCAATGACGCCATCCGCATCGACGGCGGCGAGGTTCGTGCGAAGGTCATCGGCGAGGGCGCCAATCTGGGGCTGACCCAGGCCGGCCGCATCGCCTTTGCGAGAAGCGGCGGCCGGATCAACACCGACGCGATCGACAATTCGGCGGGCGTGGATTCGTCCGACCACGAGGTCAACATCAAGATCCTGACCGGGGCGGCCATCGCCGCGGGATCGCTGAAGGCCGACAAGCGCGACGCCCTGCTGGCCTCCATGACCGACGAGGTCGGTCTGAAGGTTCTGGCCCACAACTACGATCAGACCCTGGCCATATCGTTGCAGGAGGCGGAAGGAGCCGCCGCCCTCGATTCCCAGCAGCGCTTCATGCAGTGGCTGGGCTCCAAGGGTAAGCTGGACCGCAAGGTCGAGGGCCTGCCCGACGATCTCAAACTGGCCGAGATGAAGACCGCCGGCCTGGCGCTGACCCGGCCGGAGCTGGCCGTGCTGACGGCCTACGCCAAGCTGGAGCTGTTCGACGACATCGTCGCCTCGGCGGCGCCGGACGACGCCTTCTTCAAACAGGCCCTGGTCCGCTATTTCCCGGCTCCGCTGGCGAAATACGAGGCCGACATGCAGCGGCACCGGCTGCGCCGCGAAATCATCTCGACCATCCTGTCGAACGAGATCGTCAACATGGCCGGCCCGACCTTCCCCGAGCGGCTGCGCCAGTCGGCGCGGTGCGACACGGGGGCCATGGTCATCGCCTTCGAGGCCGCGCGTCAGGTCTTCCGCCTCGACGAGGCTTGGGACGCGGTGTCGGCGCTGGACCTGAAGATCCCGGCCGAGGCCCAGACGGCCCTCTATCGCGAGATCGCCACCGTGCTGCGCCGCCAGACCTTCTGGCTGGCCCGCCGGGCGATGCGCAAGGGCTGCACGGTGGACCAGCTGATCGCGGCCTACCGTCCGGCCGCCGACGCCCTGCGCGCCGCCGGCGGGGCCGTGCTGTCGCGGTTCGAACAGGCGCGGCTGGAGGATCGGGTCCAGACCTTCATCGGCCTGGGCGCGTCCCCGGCGATGGCCCGCGACTTCGCGATGCTGAGGCCGCTGGTCGCCACGTCCGACATCGGCGACCTGGCCCGCGAGGCGAAATGGCCCGAACCGGCCATGGCCATGCTGTACCACCAGGTCGGCGCCGCCTTCGACTTCGACAGGCTGCGCGCCGCGGCCGGCAATGTGCCGTCGGCGGATCATTTCGACCGGCTGGCGGTGCGTCGCCTGATCGAGGATCTGATGGCCGAACAGGTGCTGCTGACCCGGGCCGTGGCCAGGGGCTCGAAGGCGTCGGTCGGAGCCAGCGAGACGGCCGCCGAGGCGGCGGTCGACGCATGGATCGGATCGCGTCTGGCGACCGTCGAAGGCGTCCGCGCCTCGGTCGACGAGATCGAGGCCTCGGGCTCGGGCTGGACCTTCGCCAAACTGACCATCGCCAACAGCGCCATTCGTGAGATAGCTTCGTCAGCAAGCTGATACTTTGTTGGGCGCTAGCGCTCGCCGCGCGGCGGCTCGCTTCCTGAGCGCGGTTTTTCTGGGCGCTGGCGCTCGCGACGCGGTGAGCGCGGCCGGTGGTGCGGGAGAGGGCTGATGCCGCGCAAGTTTCTGGTCGTCGTCGACGACAGTCCGGAGTTCGAGTCCGCCCTGCGCTATGCGGCGCGGCGGGCGCGGTCGACCGGCGGGCGGGTGGCCATGCTGCGCGTCATCCCCGCGGCGGCGTCCGACGCCCACTGGGCGGGGGTGCGCGAGGAGATCGAGCGCCAGACCCGGCTCGAGGCCGAGACCCTGCTGAACAAATGGGCGGCCGAGGCGGCGGAGCGGTCGGGGGCGACGCCGGTGCTGCTGATCGAGCGCGGCGAACCGCAGGACGCGATCCGCAAGGTGGTCGGCGAGGACCCCGAGATCAAGATTCTGGTTCTGGCCGCGGGTCATGGCGGGCGAGGCCCGGGACCGCTGGTGTCGGCGGTCGTCAAACAGGGCGGCGCCTTCACGGGCCGCAAACTGCCGGTGACGATCGTGCCCGGCGAGCTGACCGAGAAGGACATCGAGGATCTCGCGTAGGGCCGCTGCGTCTCCCTCCCCATGAAGAGGAGGGAGAAGCGCGGGTCTTGAACCCCCCGCCCGCAGAGCGCACTTGTGCGCCATGTTCATCCAGACCGAACCGACCCCCAATCCCAACGTCCTGAAATTCCTGCCCGGCCGGGACGTGGCGGACTCGCCGACCGATTTCGTCAATGCGGAGGAGGCCGCCGCCTCGCCGCTGGCCGAGGCGCTGTTCGCGCTGGACGGCGTGACCGGCGTCTTCTTCGGCTATGACTATGTCTCGGTGACGCGCGAGGCCCAGGGGCCCGAATGGACGACGATGAAGGCCCCCATACTGGCCGCCGTCATGGACCATTTCGTCTCGGGCGCGCCGCTGATGCGCGGCGCCGCCGCGGCCGGACAGTCGTCGGCGGAAGACACCGAGATCGTGGCCGAGATCAAACAGCTGCTGGACAGCCGCATCCGTCCGGCCGTGGCCCAGGACGGGGGCGACATCCTGTTCGACGCCTTCGACGAGGCGACGGGCGTCCTGACCCTGCGCATGCGCGGCGCCTGCGCCGGCTGCCCGTCTTCGTCGGCGACGCTGAAGGCGGGAGTCGAGCAGATGATGAAACACTACGTCCCGGAAGTGACCCGCGTCGAACAGGTGCTTTGATTCAAGGGCGCTGCCGCCCGCTACGCGGTCGCTCGCCGCCTGGGCGCGGCTGAAACGAATCCGTCCTCGCTTCCGCGCGCGGACGGCGCCATCATCTCCCCATGCCCCGGTTTGAAAGCGATGAGGACGCCCGGCGTCTCGGCGAGGCCCTGGCGGCCCTGCGCCGCGAGGCGGGCCTGAGCCAGGCCGAGGCCGGACAGCGCGCCGGCATGACCAGCCAGGGCTGGGGCCTGTACGAGTCCGGCAAACGCTCGGGCCTGTTCCGCCCCGATGTGCAGCGGCGGCTGACGGCGGCCATCGGCGCCACGGTCGAGGCCCTGGCCCTGGTCCGCGGTCCGGCCGGGGAGAAGCCGCAGCCCGCCGGCGACAGTTCCGGCCTGGCCAGCGCCGGCCGGGGCTTCGCCGCCGCGCCGCCCGGTCCGGTGCGGCGGGTGCAGCTGTCCAATGACGATCTGGCGCCCTGGGCCGCCTCGGGCGTGGTGCTGGAGTATGAACCGGGGCGCTGGCCGCGGCGGGATCAGGGCTGCGTCATCGAGATGGCCGACGGCGAGACGCGGGTGCGGCTCTACGACCGCGCCGATGCGGACATGCTGGTGGTGCGCGGCGGACCGGGCGGGCTGGCCGCCGAGGAGAGGATCGCGCGCGCCGACACCCGGTCGGTGGCCGCCGTGACGGCGCGGCTGGAACGCTGATGAAACTATTTCATTGCAACGTTTTCGTTTCCATGAAACTCTGCGGAGTGGAGAAGGAGGCGAACCGCCATGGCCAGAATCGGCGCGCGCGACGACGTGGATGCCTATGTGGGGGCGCGGATCAGTCTGCGGCGCTCGGCCCTCGGCCTGTCGCAGAGCGCCCTGGCCCAGCAGCTCGGGATCAGCTTCCAGCAGGTGCAGAAATACGAGACGGGTCAGAACCGCATCTCGGCCTCGCGGCTGCATCGCGCGGCGACGGTGCTGGGAACCTCGGTCGAGAGCTTCTTTCCGCCGGTCGAGACGGCGGGGGCGCCGGCCGACGACGGCTGGGCGGGGCTGCGCTACATCACCGCCACCACGGACGGCCGGACCGTGGCGACCGGATTTCCGATGATCGCCGACCGCGAGGTGCGCAAGGCGGTGGCGCGCATCGTTCAGGCCCTGGCGCGGGACGTCTGAGCGCGACCGCCGGAGCGCGGGCATGAGGGTTCTGGTGGTCGATACGGCGCTGGGCCTGTGCACCGCCGGCCTGTTCGAGGTCGAGGGGGCGGACGTGCGCCGGCTGGGGCTGCGGTCCGAGCCGATGGCCAAGGGGCATTCGGAGCGGCTGGCCGGTTTCGCGCGTGACACCATGGCCGAGGCCGGGCTGGATTTCGGGGCGATCGACCGGATCGGGGTGACGGCGGGGCCGGGGTCGTTCACGGGCCTGCGCGTCGGCCTGGCCTTCGCCCAGGGACTGGGAGCGGCGCTGGACCGGCCGGTGGTCGGGGTGTCCAGCCTCGACGCCCTGGCGGCGTCCGGCGAGGGAGAGGCGGTCGCGGCCCTGATCGACGCCCGGCGGGGTCAGGTCTATGCGCGGTTCTGGAGGGACGGCGCGCCCCGGGGCGCGGCCGAGGCCCTGTCGCTGGAGGCCGCCTCGGCGCGGATCGCGGAACTGCCGCCCGGCGCCGTGCTGATCGGATCGGGCGCGGCCCTGTTCGCCGATGCCTTCCCCGGGCTGGTCCAGGTCCCGCTGGCGGGACCGGCGCCCGAGGCGCTGGCCCGGCTGGCCGCCGCGGCCGATCCGGCGGCGGCCCCGCCGCGGCCCCTGTATCTGCGCGCGCCCGACGCCGCGCCGCCCACCCGCCTGCCCGGTCAGGCCCGGCCGGCGCGGCCGTGAGCGAGACCGCCGCCCGGCTGGCCGCCCTGCACGCCGAGGCCTTCGACGCGCCCTGGGACGCGGCCGCCTTCGACAGCCTGCTGGGCCAGGCCGGCGTGCACCTGGCCGAGAGTCCCGACGGCTTCATCCTGATGCGGACGGCGGCGGACGAGGCGGAGATCCTGACCCTGGCCGTGCGGCCCGGCGCCCGGCGCCACGGCGTTGGGACCGAACTGGTGGCGCGCGGCGCGGCCGAGGCGGCGGCGCGCGGGGCGAAACGGCTGTTCCTCGAAGTGGCCGACGACAATGCGGCGGCGCGCGCCCTCTACGCCCGGGCCGGCTTCGCGGAGGCCGGCCGGCGGCCCCGCTACTACGCCCGCGCCGACGGATCGCGGCGGGACGCCCTGCTGCTGGCCCTCAACCTGGCCTGACGGCTTCCCTAACGTCGGCGGCCCGCCTATCCTGCGCCCCATGGACCGGATCGAAAAACTTTGCGCCGACCGCGGCATGCGGATGACCGAACAGCGCCGCGTCATCGCGCGCGTGCTGTCCAGCGCCGAGGATCATCCGGACGTCGAGGAGCTGTATCGCCGCGCCTCGGCCATCGATCCGCATATCTCGATCGCCACCGTCTACCGCACCGTGCGCCTGTTCGAGGAGGCCGGGGTGGTCGAGAAGCATGACTTCGGCGATGGGCGCAGCCGCTATGAAGAGGCGGGCGACGATCATCACGACCACCTGATCGACACCCGCTCGGGCGAGGTGATCGAATTCTTCGACGCCGAGATCGAGCGGCTGAAGACCGAGATCGCCGAACGGCTGGGCTTCGAGCTGATCGGCCACAAGCTGGAGCTCTACGGCAAGCCCATCGAGGGGGCCGAGCCTTCCAAGCGCGAAGGCCTGATCTTCAAGCGCCACGCGGCGCGGGTCGATCCGGCCGACGTGGGCTGACGCCGGGCCCGACGGGCGCTAAAAGTCCCGCATGACCGAGACCCTCGTCCCGCCGGCGGCGTCGGATGAACAGGCCGCGCCGAAGCGCCTGTTCATCAAGACCTACGGCTGCCAGATGAACGTCTATGACTCCGAGCGCATGGCCGATGTGCTGCGGCCGCTCGGCTACGCCACGACAGACACGGCGGCGGACGCCGATTTCGTCATCCTCAACACCTGCCACATCCGAGAGAAGGCGGCCGAGAAGGTCTATTCCGAGCTCGGAAAGCTGAGAGAATTGAAGGACGCCCGGGCGAAGAATTCGACGACGAAAACCGCGACGCCGGAGAATTCGATGATCATCGCCGTGGCCGGCTGCGTCGCCCAGGCCGAGGGCGAGGAGATCATGCGCCGGCAGCCGGCGGTGGACATCGTGGTCGGGCCCCAGGCCTATCACCAACTGCCCGAACTTCTGACCCGCACGGCGCGGGCCCGGGGCGAGAGGATCGGGGCCGATTTCGCTCCGGTCGAGAAGTTCGACGCCCTGCCGCAGGTCCGGGGCGTCGACGGGCCGACCGCCTTCCTGACCGTGCAGGAGGGATGCGACAAATTCTGCACCTTCTGCGTCGTGCCCTATACGCGCGGGGCCGAATGGTCGCGGCCTGTGGCGGCGGTGCTGGCCGAGGCGCGGGAGCTGGCGGACCGGGGCGTCCGCGAGGTCACCCTGCTGGGCCAGAACGTCAACGCCTATGACGGCGAGGGGCCGGACGGCAAGCCGTCGACCCTGGCGCGGCTGGCCTATGCTCTGGCCGACATCCCGGGCATCGACCGCATCCGCTATACGACCAGCCATCCCAACGACATGTCCGACGAGCTGATCGCCGCCCATGGCGAGCTGGACGCCCTGATGCCGTGGCTGCATCTGCCGGTGCAGGCGGGCTCGGACCGGGTGCTGCGGCTGATGAACCGCAAGCACGGGCGGGCGAAATATCTCGATCTGGTCGAGCGCATCCGCGAAAGCCGGCCCGACATCGCCATGGCGGGCGACTTCATCGTCGGCTTCCCGGGCGAGACGGACCGGGATTTCGAGGAGACGATGGATCTGGTTCGTCAGGTCCGTTACGCCTCGGCCTTCGCCTTTATGTATTCGCCGCGGCCCGGCACGCCGGCGGCGACCATGCCGGGGCAGGTCCCGGCCGAGGTCTCGCGCGAACGGCTGCACGCGCTCCAGGCCCTGCTCGCCGAACAGCAGCTGGCGTTCAACCAGGAGAAGGCGGGCCGGACCTTCGACGTCCTGTTCGAGAAGAAGGGCCGTCACGGGGCCCAGGCCGTGGGCCGTTCGCCATGGCTGCAATCGGTTCACGTCGACGACGCGGATCATCTGATCGGCCGGATCGTTCCGGTGGCGATCGAACACGGCCAGCAGAATTCGCTGAAGGGCCGGCTTATCCATGACGGGGCGACGCCCCTCCAGCACCGGGACCGACAGATTGGCGCGTGAGAGTGAGTTTCTGGCCCTGGGCGACGAAGCCCTTCGCGCCGTCATCGGTCCGGGCAGCCGGCACCTGGCCCTGATCGAGGACCGGTTCAAGGTTCTGGTCGAGACGCCCGGCGGCGGCGTGTCGATCAACGGCTCGTCGAAGGATCGGTCGCAGGCCCGGCGCGTCATCGAAACCCTGGCCAACCGCTCGGAAACGGGCGCCGAGATCACCGAGGCCGATGTGCGCACGGCGCTGGGCGCCGCGGCGGCCCAGCCGCGGGCGGGGCAGGGGAGCGTGGCGCCCGACGCCGTCGCCCTGCCCGTCGGGCGGCGCGGGGCCATCGCGCCCAAGACGGCGGCCCAGGCCAATTATCTGTCGCTGCTGTCGCATTGCGAACTGACCTTCGGCGTCGGGCCGGCGGGCACGGGCAAGACGTTTCTGGCGGCGGCCTACGGCGCCTCCCTGCTGCGCCGGGGGCAGGTGGACCGGCTGGTCATCACCCGGCCGGCGGTCGAGGCGGGCGAGAAGCTGGGCTTCCTGCCCGGCGACCTGAACGAGAAGGTCGACCCCTATCTGGCCCCCATCTGGGAGGCGCTGAACGACATCCTCGGGCCCGACGACGTGCGCCGCAGGCGCGACAAGGGCGAGATCGAGGCGGCGCCGATCGCCTTCATGCGCGGCCGCACCCTGGCCCACGCCTTCATCATCGTCGACGAGGCCCAGAACACCTCGCGGCTGCAGATGAAGATGGTCCTGA
>Ga0233425_10008491_pt1 | contig 13618 bp, 2 predicted proteins | sample Watercolumn_Towu_2_FD_181712 | JGI IMG/M metagenome (GOLD analysis project Ga0233425, IMG submission 181712) | Freshwater microbial communities from Lake Towuti, South Sulawesi, Indonesia - Watercolumn_Towuti2014_140_MG | ecosystem: Environmental > Aquatic > Freshwater > Lake | place: Indonesia...
CCGGCGTGGTACCAGCGGCAGGTGACGGTCCCCGAGGCCTGGCGCGGCAAGCGGATCACGTTGCTGCTGGAACGCTCCAAGAACGTCCGCGTGTGGGTTGACGGGACGTTGTGCGGCGGGGAAGACACGCTCAGCGCCCCGCAGCTCTTCGACGTGACCCGCGCGATGACGCCGGGCGAGCATACGCTGACTGTACTGGTCGACAACGCCCGGCTGCCGCCGGTCGGGCCGTCGCACGCAGTCGACGAACGCACGCAGACCAACTGGAACGGTGTTGTTGGCCGGATGGAACTCCGCGCCAGCGCTCCGGTTTGGCTGGACGACGTGCAGGTTTATCCGAACGCCGCGAAACGGCAGGCAGTTGTCCGCGCCACGGTCGGCAACATCGCGGGCAAGGCGGCGTCGGGGACCATGACGGTGGAGTGCGAGAGCTACAACGTCGCCAAGCCGTCGACCTTCAAGACGCAGTCGGTTCGATTCCAAGCTCCCGAGCGGCAGCACGTCGTCGACTTCACCTACGCACCGGGCGGCGATGTGCCTTTATGGGACGAGTTCCAACCGGCCATGCTCCGTTTGAAGGTCACTCTCGAGGCCTCGGCCGGCGGCGAACCGCACCGCGACCGGCGGAGCGTCAGCTTCGGCATGCGCGATTTCACCGCGGAGCGGAACCGGCTGACCGTCAATAGCCGCCCGGTCTTCCTGCGGGGGAAGCTCGATTGCTGCCTGTTCCCGCTGACCGGCTATCCGCCCATGGACAAGGCCGGCTGGCTGCGCGTGCTGTCGATCGCCAAGTCGTACGGCATCAATCACTACCGCTTCCATTCCTGGTGTCCGCCGGAAGCGGCCTTCGAGGCGGCGGACGAGCTGGGAATGTACCTCCAACCGGAGATTCCCAACAAGCGCAGCGCCTTCGCGGCGCCCGAAAGCAAGGAGGCGGCCAAACACAACATCGACAATATCGACGTGGAGAGCAGCCTGAAGGACAAGTCGCTGTACGAGTACGCCCAGCGCGAGGGAGAACTGATCTTCAAGGCGTTCGGCAATCATCCGTCGTTCGTGATGTTCACGCTCGGCAACGAATTGGGCCGCACCCCGGGCATGTTCGAGCTGGTCGCCCATTTCAAGAAGACGGACCCGCGCCATCTCTACGCCCAGGGTTCCAACAACATGCACTGGAATCCGAGCCTGGCCAAGGGGGACGACTTCTGGGTCACCTGCAAGACGGGCAAGACGCTTCCGGTTCGCGGGTCGTTTTCGACGCTCGACTTTCCCAGCCCGCACATCGAGTGCCGTCCGCCCTCGACGCAGGTCGATTACGGCGGGTCGATTGCTGACGTTCCGGTTCCCGTGATCGCCCACGAAATTGGCGAGTTTCAGGTCTCCCCCGACTTCCGCGAGATTCCCAAGTACACCGGTGTGCTCAAGGCGCGGAACCTGGAGATCTTCCGCGAGCGGCTCGCGCGCGCGAACATGCTCGACCAGGCCGACGCGTTCGTCCGCGCGTCGGGCGCGCTGTCGGTCATCTGCTACCGCGAGGACATCGAGGCCGCTCTGCGGACGCCCGGCCTGGGCGGCTTCCAGTTGCTCGACATCCAGGACTTCCCCGGCCAGGGCACGGCCCTGGTCGGCATCCTCAACGTGTTCATGGAATCCAAGGGGCTGATTACGCCCGACGCCTGGCGCCGCTTCTGCTGCGAGACGGTTCCGCTGCTGCGGATGAAGAAGTACACCTGGACGACCGACGAGACGTTCGTCGGCCGGGTGCAGGTTGCCCACTACGGTCCGGCCGACCTGCGAGACGCTCGGGTGACGTGGACGGTCGCCGACGGCAAAGGGGGCAAACTCGCCGGCGACGCGTTCGACCGCGTAACGATCGAGCAAGGCAAGGTCTTCGAGGTCAATGCGTTCGCGCTGCCATTGCACGACATCGCGGCGCCGCATAAGCTGACGATTGCCGTGGCGATCGAGGGAACGAAGTACCGCAACGACTACGAGATCTGGGTCTACCCGCCGAAGGCCGATACCAGCGTGCCGTCCAGCGTGCTGGTCGCCGACGATCTCGCGGCCGAAGCGACCCAGAAGCACCTCGCGGCCGGCGGCAAGGTTCTGCTACTTCCCAAGCTGGAGCAGTTGCCCCACAGCGTCGAGGGCGGGTTCCAGACCGACTACTGGTCGCCGATGTTCGCCGAGGCGATCAAGAAACAGGGCGGCAAGGCGCCGCCGGGGACGCTGGGCATTCTCTGCGATCCGGCTGCCCCCGCGTTGGCCGGTTTCCCCACCGAGTTCCACAGCAACTGGCAGTGGTGGCACCTCGTGAAGAACTCCCGGCCGGTCGTCCTGGACGAGACGCCGGCCGGTTATCGACCCGTCGTGCAGGTGATCGACAATTTCGTACGGAATCACAAGCTCGGCGTGATCTTTGAAACCCGGGTGGGGAAGGGCAAACTGCTGGTCTGCGCGATCGACTTGCGCGGCCTCCAGGACAAGCCCGAGGCCCGGCAGCTTTACCACAGCCTGCTCCGCTACGTCGCATCCGACGCGTTTGCGCCCGCGACGGAACTGGACGGCGGCCTATTGCAGCGGCTGCTTTCCCGGCCTCCCGCCACCCCCTAACCGTGGGGCATTGCGGCTGGCTCAACGGAACTCCAAGAGGTCGCGCACGGTCACCGCGCGGGATAGCGCGCATGGGGGGCATGGATCGCGCTGATAACCGTGGACCGGCCCATCCCGCCTGTCGTCCAAACAATGAATTTTGTCACAAGAATGGTATAGACAGGGGTTTTCTTGCGCGCACAATGAAGGGTAGTGTCGAAAGTGCGGGATCAGAGGGTTGTGTGGGGTTGAGAGTCGCAAGACTGCCTACCACCCGCTGCCTACTACCCGCTGCCCACTAACCACTTTTCCTAAGGGAATCCGCCATGAACCGCTGCACACTTCGCTGCCTCGCCGCCGGGCTGCTTTCGGCCCTGCTCGTTGTCTCGGCCGGTACGGCCCAGGCCGGAACAGTATACTGGGACACGATTCCCGGCTCGGTCGGCTCCGGCGATAGCGCCATCACCGGCGGCAGTGGCTGGTGGGACATCACAACAGGCAACTGGACAACCGACGGTGGAGCCAACAACGTGGCCTGGGTCAACGTTAACAACGACACGGCCGTGTTCGGCGGCACGGCGGGAACCGTCACGCTGAATGCGCCAATCACCGTCGGTGGGTTGCAGTTCAACACCACTGCCTACGCGCTCGATGCCAGCTCCAACGCCCTGACCTTCGGCGCGACGAACAACGGCATCGTGCTGAACAACATCGCCGCCGCCACCATTACCGGCGCGGTCGGAGGCAGCGGAAATGTGGCCCTCGTTGCGCTGAACCCCGTCACCGCGGGCACGTTGACGCTGAACGGCACGTCTACCGGCGGCTGGTCGGGCACGACCACCATCAACGCCGGCATGACGGTCGCGCTTTCCGCCAGTAACCAGGCCCTGCTCAACACCAGCGGCATCACGCTCAACGGCGGCGGCATCACGCTGACTAACACCAGTACCACGGAAGCGGGACTCGATCGCGTGGCCAATGGCGCGGCCGTCACCTCCAACGGCGGCACCATCACCTGGGCCAACACCTCCGGCGCCGACACCTACGCCGAGACGATCGGCTCGCTCGCCCTGACCAGCGGGCAGTTGAACATCGTCGAGAGCATCGACCAAGCCGGCGCGGGCAGCCAGACACTGACGCTCGGCGGTCTGACCCGGCCCGGAACCACCTCGGCGGTCACCTTCTCGGCGGCAAGCACCGGGCCGCAAGCGTCCGGCAACAAGAACATGATTGTAGTGACCGGCGCCGGCACGACCACCGCCGGCCAGATCATCGGCCCGTGGGCGACGGTCGGCACGGCCGCCAATGCCCAAACCGATTACGCGGTCTACAATGCCGACTACGTCGTGCCGGCCGCGATTGCCGGGACTGCGGAAAACACCTGGTCGACCGCCGCCAACGCCTACACAACCAGTGCGGGCGGGACTGTGACATTGACCGGCACCCGTACCATTGCCGCCCTCCGCAACACGGGCGCGACCACCGTGCTGACATTGGCCAGCGGCGCGAACCTGGAAACGTACGGCCTGCTCAACGGCGTGAGCACCCTGCTGACTGTAGCCCCCGGGACCGGAGGCGTCCTGACGACACCCACGGGCGGCGGAAACTTGTATGTGACTGCCGGCAGCGGCGCCATCACGATCTCCGCGCCGATCAACAACAACGGCGGAGCCGTCACCCTGGTCAAGTCCGGCAGCGGCACGCTGACGCTAAGCTCCACCACCAGCAACTACTCCGGCGGCACGGTCGTCAACGCGGGTGCCCTGTACGTTTCGGCTACAGCCAATCTGAGTTCCGGCGGGATTACCTTCAATGGCCCAGCCACCGTTCAGGCGTCGAATGGCGGGCTCAGCGGCGCCTGGCCCATCACACTGAACAACGGGGCGATTGCCACGTTTACCGGCCAAGGCGGCTGGGATTACCAGTTTTATACGACGGGGGCGGCGACCGGCAGCGGCGGCGTTTATTCCGTCAGTTCAGGAGGCCCAGCCGGTAGTCCGGTAGTGAAATTGTTGAGCACGGCCAACACCTTTACCGGCCCGATCTACCTTGGGAACACGACGAACAGAAATGGCGTAGTCTATGTAGCCAGCCTGGCGGACAGTGCCAGCCCGATTGTATTCGGTTACGGCACTGGATCGAATGGTTTTCGCACGGGTTGTCATCTTGTGTACGACACTGGCGCGACCGCCGATCTGGTGCTGAATCAGCGTTATTTCGTATTGGCGGGGGTGGCGAGCCCTGTTAACGGCATTTTGAACGACAGCAGCAGAGCTTTGACGGTGAACACGGATCTGCAAGTCACCGGAACCGGCGCCAACAACTTATCGCTCGGTGGCACCGGCGCCGGCCTCGGCACGTTCGCCGGCAAGATCGCCGACGGCCCCGGCGCGGTGGTCAACCTGACCAAAGCCGAATCCGGCAGGTGGGCGCTCTCCGGCACCAACACCTACTCAGGCGCGACGACGATGTCTTTCAGCAATCCTGCTGGCCCGGGCCTTTACTTCCTGGGAATGCAGGCGCTTTCGCCTAACACGAACCTGACCCAGTCGCATGTTGGTGGAACGGGCGGCCACGGCACATGGTATCTTCTGGATGACTCCGCCACCCCGGCCTCCAGGTCGACGGTGAACTTCAGTTTCTCTAACAACAACGCCTCGCAAAATGCCATGTCGATTTTTGTGGGCAATGCCAGCACGGCCAACGGCGGCGCCAGCTCCAGCACGCAGACCGGCAGCACCATCCAGTTGGGCAATTACACTTTCACCCAGGGTGGCAGTGCAGCATCAGGATCAAATTTGTTGGTCAACGGCGCGAACGACTACAAGCTCCAATTCGCCAACTTCAACATCACCCTGACCACGAGCGCGACGAGCGTTGTTGATCCTGTTCTCGTAACGGCCAACGCGCCCGTCATCATCACGGGCAATGTGCAGCAGACCTCCGGAGCCGGGTCCACGAACAGAACCGCGCTGACTTTGTCCGGCGCGTCGACGGGCAGCCAGATTACGGGCAATATCCTGAATTCTGCGGATGGAACTCCAAGGCTGTTGGACCTCGCCAAGACCGGCGCCGGCACCTGGACGCTCTCCGGCACCAATTCCTACACTGGCACCACCACGGTTTCCGGAGGTGGCCTTCGTTTCAACGGCAACTCCAGCGGTGCTACAGGCAACGTTACAGTCTCGGGCGGCACCATCGGCGGCACCGGCAGCCTCGGCGGCGCGGTCAGCCTCACCACGGCTGGCGGCATTGATCTCCGCAACGGCTCGGTCGGCGCCTTCGCCCTCGGCAGCACACTGGCCAATTCCGGCGCGGCAGGCGCGAACAATCTCTTCTTCGACCTCGGCAACGGCACCAACACGACGGATACAATCACCGTCGCGGGTGCCACGACCCTCAGCGCCACGGCGGGCTCCGTGGTCATCCATTTGAACCAGCTCGGCGGTCTTGGCGGAACGGCACCGACTCCCGCAGCCTACAACCTGATTGAAAGCACGGGCGCGCTGACCAACGGTGCCAGCGCCGTCCTCAACACCACCCGGGCCTTCCGCCAGACCTACTCCCTTGGCGTTTCCGGCAACAACCTCCAGTTGACCACCGCCGCCGGCACGGCGGGCGATCCCGTGAACAACCACTTCTGGCAAGGCAGCACCTCCGTCTGGAACACCGCCCAATGGTATTCCGACTCCGGCGCGACCACGACCGCCACCGCCCCCGGCTACAGTTCCAACGTGGTGTTTGCCGCGACATCCCCCGCGAACCTCACCAACACCCTCGGCGCGGACTTTGAAATCAACAGCCTCACCGTGAACTCCGGCGTCGCGGCCACGAGCATCAGCGGCAACATGCTCACCATTGACGCCACCAGCGACAACGGCAACACCGCGGGCAACGGCATCTCCGTCAACAATGCGGCGGGCACGACCATCGCCTCCAAGATCGGCCTCGCGGCCAGCCAGACGTGGACCGTGGCCAGCGGCGGCACTCTCACCGTCAGCGGTGTGGTCTCCGACTTCGGCGGCGGCTACGGCCTGACCAAGGCGGGTGCCGGCACGCTCGCCCTCTCGGCCGTCCCGACCTACACGGGGGTCACGACGATCACGGGGGGCATATTGAATATCTCAGGGATAACGGCGACAACTCCGCTTGCCTCGTCGAGCATTGCGTTCACCACTGCAGATTCCACCCTCTCTCTTCGAGGAGCTGCCACTACTTTGCCCGGCATATCGATTGCGGGCGGTGTCAAGGCGACGCTTTCCCATCCCGGCAATGGCAACGACGCTTATACCATCCCCTCACTGTCAGGCAGTGGCACTTTCTCGGTTTTTGCACAAGCTGGCGGCGCGAGCACGAGCTTCACCTTTGGCACCGCTGCCGATTTTACGGGTGATTTTGATTTCAATAACACGCAAGGATTTATCATCAACACACCCCATCTGACGGATGCATCCGGTAGCAAAATCCGGATGAGTTCGGGGTTAAACAGCCAGACCCCCACCTTCAACTACACCGGCTCCGGGAATGTGACGTTGGACAACCGCCAGATCGAGCTGTATGGCACCACGGCCAACACCCCCTTCGCGGTCAACAACAACGGCACGGGCGTTTTCGTCATCAACACCAATCTGGCGAACATCGCCACCGGCACGAAGACCTTCACCCTCGGCGGCACCAACACCAGCTACGCCAACACCTTCGGCGGCGTCATCGGCAATGGTTCCGGCACCATCAACCTGACCAAGTCCGGCGCCGGCACCTGGACGCTCTCCAACACCGGCAACAGCTACACCGGCGGCACCACGGTTAGCGCCGGAATCTTGCAGTTGGGCGCCAGCAATGTTCTTCCGGATGCCGGGGCGGTCACCGTGACCGGCGGCACCCTGCGACTCGGCGCCTTCAGCGACACCGTCGGCGTGGTGAGCATCACCGGTGGCACCATTGATGGCACCACGGGTGTGCTTTCGGGCAGCCAGGTGAGCACCACCGGCGCCAGCACGATTTCCGCCATCCTCGGTGGCTCCGGCGGGCTTTACCGCATTGGTTCGGGTTCCACAACCACTCTTTCCAAAGCAAACACCTACAGTGGCGGCACCACGGTTGCCGGAGGCACCCTTGCCGTGAGTTCGGCGGGCACGCTCGGATCGAATGTCGTGGGCAACGGCATCTCGATCCGGGAGGCAGGCATTCTCACCTTGGCGGCGGCGGCCAACAGCGGCAGCAACCAGGCCATCACCCTTTCCAGTTACTCCACATCCGACGGGCGTTTTGGCAACCTGGCGGTGCTGGGTCTGGGCTTCAACGGCCTGCCTGTAGTAGCCGTCGCCCAAGCGAACACCAATGGTGGCGTCATCGCCATCAATGGCGTGACCGGATACAACACGGATCTCTCCTCGACATTGACCGGCAAGAACCTTTTCCTCGGCGCCATCGGCACCAGCACCTTCACCGGTGCGGCGGGAACCGTCGTTCCCGGCAATGGCGCGATCTATCGGTTGGGGGGCGGTGGCGGTCAAATCACCTTCAGCACCACCAATCTTTTCACCGGCGCCAACGGCGTGCAGGTCGGCTCTCCCCTCGTGAATGGCGGCGGCACGGTCGTCATCAGCGAGGCGCAGGACTACTCCGGCGCCACCAGCGTGAGCGCGGGCACCCTGACTCTCAGTGGAGCCAACGGCACCGCCACCGGCTCCAGCGGCTTCACGCTCAACGGCGGCAAGCTCTTCCTCGACAGCAGCACGACCAACAACGCCGACCGCATCGGCACCGTGGCTGTCTCGCTCAGCCTCGGCGGGGAACTGAGCTTGAGCGGTAATGCCTCCGGCACCACCGAGACGATCGGTGACATCAACATCGGAGCCGGTCCTTCGACCGTCACGGTCAAGGCCGCCACCGCCAACTCGATCTTGGCGGGCGGCGCCTTCTCCCGTAGCAACAATGGCACCGCGATCTTCCGTGGCACTTCTTTGGGTCAAAACGTCACTCCGATGGGACGGATCACCTTGACCGACACCAGCGGCCTGAGCTTCGTGGGAACGTCCACTCTGAACAACGCAACCAGCGGAGACACCACCAAGGACGTCAAGATCATTCCTTACCTCGTTGGCGGCACTACGGACACCGATGGCGGCAGCACCTTCGTCACCTACGACGACACGCTCGGCTTCCGTGCGTTGAGCACAGCCAACCAGTTCAACACCACCGTCACGGCGGACACCAACGTCCGCTTTGGTTCGGCCCAGACTGGCATTACCACCAATTCCATCAACTCGCTGATCGTTGCACAGGCAGGCCCCCATACGATTGCCAGCGGCAATACGCTCACCATCACCAGCGGCGCGCTCCTGTTCTCCGCCACGGGTGCCATCAACTCTGCAAGCGGGACCGCCACCATCGACTTCGGCTCGGCCGAGGGCGTCATCACCACACCTTCGGGCATCACGGGCACCATCGGTGCCAAGATCAGCGGCAGTGGCGGGATCATCAAAGCCGGCTCCGGCGCGCTCACGCTCAACAGCGCCTCCAGCGACTACACCGGCGGCACCGTCATCAATGGTTCGGGCACGGTGACCATCAACGCGGACAACAACCTCGGCAACGGCGGCGCCGTCACCGTGAACAGCAGCTTCACGTTGGCCAGTAGCAACAACATCAGCCTGGCTCGTGCATTCACGCTGAACAACGGCGCGATTCTCTCCTACGACATCGGCGGGAACAACGGCGACTACACCATCAGCGGCGCGGTGACCGGCAACGGCGGCATCCGCGTGACCGAAACCCTGGGCCTCAAACTCACCAGCGCCGGCAACACCTTCACTGGCCCGATCACCATGGGCGGCGGCATTTACGGGGGCCGACTCTATGTGAACAGTATCGGCGACGCCGCTGGTGCAGGTCGGATCCAGGTGGGCTCCCCCGACGGCTACGGCGGAGGACTCTTCCAATGGGACGGGGCTGCGCCCCTCACGCTGAACTACCGCCAGATCGACGTCGCTGCGCCCGGCGGGGGTGCCACCATCCTCAACAGCAACGCCGGCACAGCGAACACCATCACCGTCAACACCGACGTGATCAGCACCACCGCCACCGCCGGAACCAAGACACTGGCGCTCGACGGCAGCAACACAGGGAACAACCTGATCGCCGGGCGAATCTTCGACGGCGCCGCCGGCGTGGTTAACCTCACCAAGCAAGGCACGGGCGCATGGGCGCTCACCGGCGCGAGCAGCTACACCGGCGTCACGACCATTTCCAACGGCACGCTTAGTGTCAACTCCATCAAGAGCGTCGGCGGCGGCGCCAGCGCCCTCGGTGCCCCGATTACGGCAGCCAACGGCACGATCGCCCTCGGTAGCGGCGGCAACACGGTGAAACTGATCTACACCGGTTCCGGCAATACCACCGACCGCGTCGTCAACCTCGCCGGCACCAGCGGCGGTGTCACTCTCGACCAGTCCGGTGCCGGGCTCCTGAAGTTCACCAGTGCCCTGACGGCCACCGGCGCGGGCAGCAAGACCTTGACGCTCACCGGCTCGACAACCGGCACGGGCGAAATCGCCGGCGCGATCGTGGACAACAGCGCGTCGAACAAGACCTCGTTGACCAAGTCCGGCTCCGGCACATGGACGCTCTCCGGCGCCAACCTCTACACTGGCATTACCACCGTCACCAGCGGCGTGCTGCGGCTCGATAGTGCCAGCGCCCTGCCCGGCGGCATTGGAGCTACCGGCGGTACGAGCGCCTTGACCTTCAACGGCGGCGTGCTCGGCCTGGGCGCGGGCGACTTCACCCGCAACTTGGCTGCGGCAGGTACGGTTACGGGCGCCAACTTCACCGGCAACGGCGGATGGGCCGCCTACGGGGCCAACCGCGCCGTGAATCTCGGCGGCGCCTCGGCGACGATCGCGTGGGGCACGGCCGACACCGGCTTCAACGGCAAGACGTTGATCCTCGGCACGGCCACCGCCACCCACACGGTCGATTTGCAGAACCCCATCGACCTGGGCAATATCGTACGCACGGTCCAGGTGGACAACGGCAGCGCCCCCATCGACGCCAAGATGAGCGGGCTGCTGAGCAACAGTTCTGGCGGCGGCCTCACCAAGACGGGAGCCGGCACGCTCCTGCTGACCGGCGCCAATACCTACGACGGCACGACCACGGTCCAGGCCGGCGCGCTGGAGATCGGCGGCGCGCTTTCCGGGTCCGGCAATACGCTGGTCGACGTGAACGCCAGCCTGACCGCCGACTCGATCGTGCAGGATACCCTTACCATCGGCGCCGGCGGCAGTGTGACGATCCGCGAGGTTCCGTTCTCCGGCGGCGCGGGCGGCGCGGGCGCCAGCCCCGTGCCCGAGCCGGGCACGTGGGCGTTGCTCGGCATCGGTTTGCTGAGCCTGCTGGCCTTCCGCCGGCGGCGGTAGGTATGAGCAACACCTGTTGGGATGGCAGTTGCACTGCCATCCCCGAGGCGACAGTACAACTGTCGCCCCAACGTCGTGTGGGATGGAGCATGGCTCCGTCCCAGAAGAGACGGAGTGGAACTCCGTCCTACAACAGACGGAGCGGTGCTCCGTCCTAAGGAAGAACAACGAAGACCCCCTTCAGCCCGCCGCGGGCGAGAGCGGTGATGGGCCGGCCGTACCCGAGAGGCCGGCCCGTTTGAGTCGCCCTCGACTCGCGGTGGGCTGCTCTATGCAGTAGGTAGGCCGGCGGACGTCGATAACGCACCATGAAGGAGCAACAGAAAGTTCGGCAACCTCGCCCGGTAACGCCGGAGGACTTGCTCCACTTCCGCGTCGTCTCCGATCCACAGATCGCGCCCGACGGCCGGCGCGTAGTCTTCATCGAAAAGCACGTCGGAGAGCGGAACGAGTACGTCAGCAACCTGTGGATGGTGGCAACCGGTAGGGTGCGTGAAGCGCACCGCGATCATCATTCCGGCGATGGTACGTTTCACGCACCCTACCAGTTCACCGCGGGCGGCTGCGATTCCAGCCCGCGGTGGTCGCCCGATGGCCGGCAGATCGCCTTCCTCCGCGTCAGCGACAAGGAGCGGCCGCAAATCTACGCCATCGGCCTCGACGGCGGCGAGGCCCGGCGGCTTGCCGATTTCCCGGAAGGTTCGATCGGCACGTTTTGCTGGTCGCCCAACGGTAAGTGGCTGGCCATCAGTTTCCGGGCGCAAGACCCGCAGTGGACCCAACAGGCCAAGAAGGACCGCAAGGAGCAGGGGCTGAGCGATCCGCCGCTGTCGATCGACGGCCTGCACTACCGGCTCGACGGGGACGGCTATTTCGGCAACCGCCGTTACCGTCTGTATCTGGTGGATGCGGAAGAGGGGGCCGTCCCCTTTTCCGCGCGCGAGCTGTACGCCGAAGACACGCTCGGCCATCTTAGTTTCGACTTCTCGCCCGACTCGCGGCACTTGGTCGTGGCGACCAATCGCGCGGCGGAGCCGGTGCTCGAACCGTGGAAGGACGAGTTGCTGCGGATCGACGTGGCCAGCGGCAAGGCGACGCCGATCCGCGGGCTGCCGGCGGGGCCGAAGCTGGCCGTGCGCTGGTCGCCCGACGGCCAGACTATCGCCTATGCGGGCCGCATCGGCAAGGATCCGGCCTACAGCACCGAGAACCTGGAGTTGTTCGTCTGCCACCCGACGCGCGGCCGCGCGAGGAGCCTGACGGCCGAGCACGACCTGTGTCTCTACGCCGAGGGCCTCAGCGATACGGCCGTGAGTTGTGGCGATCCCAGCCCGCAGTTCAGCCCCGACGGCACGCGGCTCTTCGTGCGGCTGAGCGTCCGCGGCGAAAGCCACGTAGCATCGTTTCCCGTTGCCGGCGGCCGTCCGGTGTTTCACACCAGCGGGGCCTGCGACGTGCGCATGGGCAACCTCTCGGCCGACGGCCGGAGGATGGCGATTACCGTCGGCAATGCCACGAGGTTGGCCGAAGTGGCGGTCGTCGATTGCCGGCGGCGAGCCCCGGGCGTAAGCCTGGGGACAAAGCTGCTGCGCAATGCCGACCGTCCCCGGGCTGACGCCCGGGGCTCGCCGAGTCCGTCGCCCACGCTGCTCACCAATCTCAACGGTCCGCTGCTGGCCGAGTTGCAGCTCGCCACGCCGGAGCCGCACTGGATCCAGGCCGCCGACGGCCACCGTTTCCAGCTTTGGGTGATCCGTCCGCCGGCGGCCAAGCGGTCGGTGCGGAAGAAGGTTCCGGCCGTGCTGTCGATTCACGGCGGGCCGCATGCACAATACTGTGCGAGTTTCTTCCACGAGTTCCAGGTGTTGGCCGCGGCCGGCTACGCGGTGTTCTACTCGAACCCACGGGGCAGCAAGGGCTACGGCCGCGATCACTGTGCGGCGATCCGCGGACGCTGGGGGACCGCCGACTGGACCGACGTGCAAGCGGTCATCGGCTTCATGAAGGAGCAGCCCTTTGTAGACCGCCGCCGCATGGGCGTGATGGGCGGCAGCTACGGCGGCTACATGACCAACTGGGTCATCAGCCACTGCCACGACTTCGCGGCGGCCATCACCGACCGCTGCATCAGCAACGTGGTCAGCAACTCCGGCAGCACCGACGCCATCGAGCCGGTGTCGCACTATTACCCCGGCAATTTCTGGGACCAGCCCGAGGCCCGCTGGAACCAGAGCCCGATGAAATACCTGGGCAACGTGCAAACGCCGACGCTCATCATCCATAGCGAAGGGGATCTGCGGTGCAACATCGAGCAGGCCGAGCAACTGTACGCGGCCCTCAAGGTGCTCAACGTGCCGACGCGTTTCGTGCGCTACCCCGCCAGCACGAGCCACGGCATGAGCCGCAACGGCCCGCCCGACTTGCGGATTCACCGCCTGCGGCAGATACTGGAGTGGTGGGGAGAGTATCTGAAGCTGGATCGGACGGCGAAGTAGTCGCTTAGGAACCTGTACGTTCCGGACATCAAGACGAAGACGGTCGGGGGTTGAGCATCTATTGAGTGTTCGTAGAGTGTTGTCAGGTATCGCCGCCTCGGACGGAGG
>Ga0233425_10008492_pt1 | contig 13618 bp, 11 predicted proteins | sample Watercolumn_Towu_2_FD_181712 | JGI IMG/M metagenome (GOLD analysis project Ga0233425, IMG submission 181712) | Freshwater microbial communities from Lake Towuti, South Sulawesi, Indonesia - Watercolumn_Towuti2014_140_MG | ecosystem: Environmental > Aquatic > Freshwater > Lake | place...
TGTAGGTCGGGATGAAACTGTTATTAAAGAATATATCCGAAATCAAGAGAAAGAAGAAAAAAAGCTTGACCAACTGGAATTATTTAAAAATAACTAATAAACTTAAGTTACGAACAATCCCCTTTGAAGGGTTCACATTTCATGCCTCCAGTTTTACTGGAGGTTGTTGACTGTGAAAGAGTTTATGGAAGAATCCATAAAAGATTCAGATAGTAAAACTTATCCAGAACCTTGCCGCTTAGAAAGTGGGTAATATTTTTATAAATAGGGTAAAATGCTCTTGATATTACCCTATTTATATGCTTTAATACCCCATTAAATGGAGATATTTTTAATGAAGTCTTTAAATCCGACATACCTGAAAGGTTTGAAATTCACAGAAGCTCAGATATCTACCTTAAAAATGATAGGCGAGTATAAAGGCAAGCAAGCCTTATTCTTTCATCAAACGCCTGAGGTTCTGAATTCTCTTAAACAACTAGCCATAATAGAATCAAGCGAATCTTCCAACAGGCTTGAAGGGATTACTGCTCCGCATAAAAGAATCGAAGGTATTATAGTTAAAAAAACCGAACCCAGAAATCGTTCCGAACAAGAAATCGCAGGGTATAGGGATGCACTCAATTTGATACATGAATCAGGTCAGTATATGGTTTTATCAATAAACGTGCTTTTGCAGCTTCATTCTATGCTTTACAGGTATATGGGAATTAATGCGGGCAGCTGGAAGTTATCAGACAATGAAATTGTTGAAAAGAATCCTGATGGAACTATTAAAAGGATAAGGTTCAATCCTGTTTCGGCATTTGCTACTCCGAAAGCTATGAAAGAGCTAATAAGCACTTATGATTTGGCTATTAAGGACAATAAAGAACCTGCTGTAATCATTCCTCTTTTGATATTGGATTTTCTTTGTATCCATCCATTTAGTGATGGAAATGGCAGAGTATCGCGTTTGCTTACTCTTATGCTTTTGTATCATTATGGATACGAAGTTGGACGATATATAAGTCTTGAAAGAATTTTTGAAGAATCCAAAGAAACATATTATGAGACTCTTGAAAGAAGTTCTTATAAATGGCATGAAGGAAAGCATGATGTAATGCCATGGTTGAACTACTTTTGGGGAGTTCTGCTCAGAGCTTATAGAGAGTTTGAAGAGAGAGTTGGAGAAATCAGAACAGGGAAAGGTTCAAAAACAAAACAGATCCGTCAAGCTGTAGACCGCAGAATCGGGCCATTTTCGATATCAGATATAGAACAGGATTGTGCCGGGACAAGCCGGGACATGGTTCGTCTGGTCTTGCGGCAGCTGAGAGATGAAGGAGTGATATCCGTTTCCAGCAAAGGCAGAAACGCAAAATGGATTATAAAGAGATAACCGCTTTTCTTTTCTCCGTGCTCTCTGCGGTTGATATAAGGAAAGAATCTTATATGGATTTGATTAACAAAATATTAATTAATTTAGGTAAACCCCCAGTTTTACTGGAGGTTATTGACTTTATCTATGAAAAAAATTCTTCTGATTCTGTTATTTTCTTTGTCGGTATGTTCATTTACCGGTTATCATACTTTCGAGGATGGTACCGCTTTTCAAGCCGCCTTCTCTCCTAAAGGCGAGTGCCAGGATATTATCGTTAATGCTATAGATAAGGCTCAAAAAACGATTTTAGTGCAGGCATACAGTTTTACCTCTGCCCCAATAGCAAAAGCCATTCTAAATGCATATAAAAGAAAAGTAGATGTCAAAGTTATATTGGATAAAAGCCAGGTAACTCAGAAATATTCCTCAGCTGCATTCTTAGAGAATCAGAAAATACCGCTCTGGATAGATTACAAACCAACCATCGCTCACAATAAGGTAATTATTATTGACGGACATATAGTGATTACCGGAAGCTTTAATTTCACAAAGGCAGCACAGGAAAAGAATGTTGAAAATGTATTAATCATTGATTCGAAGAAATTGGCCGAAATTTATACAAAATATTGGAATGAAAGATTAGAACAATCAATGCCGGTTAAAAGAAGTTGTTAATGTAATCTTTAGAACTAATTTAAAGGGAAGAATAGCTTGAAAGAGATCAAAGGAATCATGAAGCAACAATCTTCTCGGACTTTTGAAGTATCCTGTCCTCACTGCAAAAATAAAATCGATATTGAAATTTAACGAAAAATAGGAGGCAATTATGTCATCAAATCAACATGGTTCAGAAATGAATAGCAGTCATAACGAAAATCAAAAATGCCCATGCCCAGTATTAAGGGAAGAATATTCAAAACTGAAAAAAGAAAACGAAGATTTAAAAGAATTAGTATCAAATTTGGGGAAATCAAAACTTACAAAATACCAAGTGCATAGACTCTTTTTTTCAATCTTCTATTTTATCATAGCTGTTATATGTTTTATATGCTTTTGGCTATTCCTTAGAAATGATACTGTTCTTCCCAGATTAATATGGTGTTTGGGATGGTCAGCATTTGGTTTTGCAATTTTAGCATTTGTTGGACATACACATCCAAACCCAGCACCATCCTTGCCCTTCTATTTAACTTCCTATCCACTTTTGTTAATTGCAATTTCTTCACTTACTTTTTCTATACTACAAATATTCGAAAAAAAAATAGGAGAAACTATTTTTTATCCTCTATCTTTTTCAATCTGTTCTATCCTTAGCCTTAAAATAGATACGCTTCCTAGTATTATTGGATCAGTTTTGGGAAATGCAAAGAAGTAAAAAGTATAAGCGAAGTCAATATTGGTATTATGTTTGCTGTTAATGAAAACAAGCGGCAAGTGAGGGTTACTTATGAAAAGTGTTTTTTTAACTTGCCCTAAACCCCTTCACATTTCTTTCCCCTATTGTTTTTTTGTAATAGGTTTTGGCGCTAGTCATAACTCCTAAAGACAAAAATTATTTTTAGGAATTTTTCTTATAGCAATTACAGAGTGGATGAAGAGGTAATGCTGTGCTTTAGGTATTGACCGGTGTAGGATTTTTTAACTTTGATAATTTCTTCAGGTGTACCGCAGGCGACTATCTCGCCGCCCTTGTCTCCGCCTTCAGGGCCAAGGTCGATTATATGGTCCGCAACCTTGACTACATCAAGATTATGTTCTATTACAAGAACTGTATTTCCTTGGTTAACCAGCATATTTAAAACTGAAAGGAGTTTTTCCACATCAGCAATGTGGAGGCCTGTAGTGGGTTCGTCCAGAATATAAAAAGTATGTGCTAACTGTCGTTTTGAAAGTTCCGTGGCCAGTTTTACTCTCTGTGCTTCGCCGCCTGAAAGGGTCGTAGCCGGTTGGCCGAGGTGAATGTAATCCAGCCCCACATCAGCCAGGGTTTGCAATTTTCTTTTGATATTCGGGATTGCTTCAAAGAATTCACAAGCTTCGCTTACTGTCATATCAAGAATATCTGAAATATTCCTACCCTTGTAGAGAACGCTAAGTGTTTCGTTGTTGAATCGTTTCCCTTTACAAACCGAACATTGAACGTAAACTTCCGGGAGAAACAGCATTTCTATTTTTTTTATCCCGTCGCCTTTACATTCTTCACATCTTCCGCCCTTAACGTTGAATGAAAATCTGCCGGGTTTGTATCCCCTGGCTCTTGATTCCGGCAGTTTGCTGAAGATGTCCCTGATAAGGCCAAAGGTATCAGTGTATGTAGCCGGATTGGATCGCGGTGTGCGGCCGATTGGGGACTGGTCTATGACTATTGCTCTTCCAATATGTTCAAGACCTTTTATTTCTTTATGTTTTCCTGGAACTTCCTGCCCTATGCCAAAATATTTATCAAGAGCGATCCGTAAAATGTCATTTACAAGACTGCTCTTTCCGGATCCTGACACTCCTGTAACGCATATAAATTTGCCGAGCGGAAACTCAACATCAATTTTTTTCAGGTTGTTCTGTTCTGCTCCTTTAATTACAATTTTTTTGCCATTCCCCGCTCTCCTTTTTTCAGGGATAGGAACTTTACGTTTACCGAACAGGAAATCAGCAGTGAGAGAGTTTTTAACTTTTTTTATGCCTGATGGCGGGCCGCTGTAAATCAATTCTCCGCCAAGCCTGCCGGCGCCGGGTCCCAGATCTACGATATAGTCTGAACGTTTTATTGTGTCTATGTCATGTTCTACTACAACTACCGTATTTCCAGCGTCTCTAAGATTAATAAGAGTAGCCAGAAGCTTATCGTTATCACGCTGATGAAGGCCTATACTTGGTTCGTCAAGGATATAAATTACGCCAACAAGTCCGCTGCCAAGCTGTGTGGCAAGCCTTATTCTTTGCGCCTCGCCTCCGGACAAAGTAGAGCTTTCACGATCAAGCGAGAGGTAAGATAATCCAACATCCAGTAAGAAAGAGAGTCTGGACTTGATTTCAGAAATAACCTCTGAAACAATTGACGCTTCTTCTTTTTCCAGTTTCAAATCTGAAATAAACTTATGGGCTTCGTTTACGCTTAATGCGTTGAATTTATGTATCGGCAGGCCGCCAACTGTTACCGCCAGACTTGAAGGTTTCAGTCTTGCGCCTTTACATTTCGGGCATTCCTGTTTTACCATACACTCTCTTAAACGATCTCTTACTGCTTCGCTATCTGTTTCGATGTATCGGCGTTCAAGGTGCGGAAAAATGCCTTCAAACGGTTTTTCTAGCTTGTGCGTCTTTCCGCGCATCCAGTAATCAAATTTAATTTTTTCATTTCCGCTTCCGTACAAGAGAATGTTCTGTAGATTTTTAGGAATGTCTTCAAACGGAGTAACGTCCAGAGGATAGTTATAGTGTTCGGCTACGCATCTTATCAAATGGTTGTAATAAATCAGGAGGCGCCTTGGCCCCCGTTTCCAGAGCGGGATTGCACCTTTTTTGATTGAACGTTCGGGGCGCAAAAGAACAAGTTCCTTTGCCATAACAAGTTTAGTTCCGAGCCCGTTGCATTCGCTGCAAGCCCCATACGGGCTGTTGAATGAAAAATTTCTCGGTTCAAGGCTGCCAAAACTTATCCCGCATTTAAGACAAGCCAGGTGTTCGCTTATCTGTTCCTCGTGATAGTTTTCACTCCCATCCTCTTTCTCATACAAAATAGTAATGATTCCGTCGCCACATCGTAGCGCAGTTTCTACAGAATCCGTAATCCTTGAAGTTTCTATTTTGCCTGTTTTTAACCTGTCTACTACTGCTTCAATCGTATGTTTTCTGTTTTTGTCCAGCCTTATCTCTTGTTCAAGATCAACAAGTTTTCCATCTATTCTTGCTCTGACAAAACCATCTTTCTGTAGCTTTTCAATTATATCTTTGTGTTCACCCTTTCTTCCAATTACGAACGGCGCAAGAATAATAAGTTTCAAATCCGGCGGAAACTTTAATATCTTTTCACATACCGTTTGAGCGCTTTGGGCATGAACTTCTCTGCCGCATTCCGGGCAATGCGGCTTTCCAGCACGGGAATATAATAAACGCAAATAATCATAGATTTCGGTAGTAGTGGCAACAGTAGAACGCGGATTAACGCCGGACGAGCGTTGTTCTATTGCTATTGCCGGCGAGAGCCCTTCAATGTGTTCGACATCGGGCTTTTGCATCTGGTCGAGAAACTGTCTGGCATATGAGGACAAACTTTCGACATAGCGCCTTTGCCCTTCCGCGTACAGCGTATCGAAAGCAAGTGAAGACTTACCTGAACCACTGACACCTGTAACTACAATAAAAGAGTCCCTGGGAAGTCTTACATCAATACCCTTAAGATTATGCTGGCGCGCGCCTTTTATGAAAATTTCATCTTTCAAAATATCTTTTTTCTTGGACTACAGTTGAAGAAGTTAGTTTGCTCTATTAAGAAGGCTCTGTGCCATTTCCGGCCAGCCCAAGCATTCTTTTCTTTCCATATTGGCGCATCGCTTTAGATATTTTGATGCCATCTCTTTATTCCCCAATTCAAAATATATTCTACCGGCAGAGTATTCTGCTTCTCCTCTAATAATTATGGGAATAGAACTGTCATCTGATATTTGTGAAAATAATTTAACCGCTTCATTAGCTTTACTCTCTGTTTCCATAAGATAAGCTATACCAAGCCTGGCAGAATATGTTGCATAATTATTGCTGTTTGAACATATAAGTTCGTTATAAATGTTTATTGCTCCGGAATAATCCTTTGCTTCAACAAACATTGAAGCTAGTTTGAGTTGCGCATATTGAATAAGTGGATAATTCGGATATTTTTTTATTACATCTTTTAACTGTTGAACTGTAGAAGCAGCGAGTATTTCATTTGAAACTCCAATACCATTACTGCTGTTTCTTTTCGAAAAAACAAGAAAGACTGCTATAGCAACAAGAATTATTACCACGGCCATTACATATTTTTTCCAGTGTTTTAATACAAAATTATCAACCAAATCCAACTCTTTCGATAGAGTGTCTACAGATTTAAATATCTTATTCTTTTTGCTCATTATTTTCTCCTGTGTGGTTAGAACTGATAGAGTTTTCAGTTTTCGAATTCTTCGTAAAATTATTATGGTTTGCTGAAAAATTCAACAAACTCGATTATTTTTGCAGCCAATTTTAATATGAAAGCTGCCAAGAATTTTAAAAAATGAGCTATTCTTCTTGATTGTATGTAACAAGTTAGTTAGTGCCTCTTTTTCAACACCTGGAAAGAGTTCTACAAATAAAAAAATACCTGATTTTTAGCTAGCTGCAACTTTCTTATTATCCTTGTTTTTATAAAGTTTCGATAGTCATAGCCATTTTAAAATTTTGATTTCTGATTTATAATTTCTGATTTATAAGGTTGTAAAGTTTAATAGGTTAAAAGTTAAAAACGACCTTTTTTGAAATTATTAAAAATGTTTGAAGAAAATAAAAATAAGAACAGAATACTTATCGGGACAAGCGGATGGAGTTATGAACACTGGATAGGCAACTTTTATCCAGCCAACTTAGCCAAAAATCAATGGTTAAGCTATTATTCCAATTATTTTGATACTGTCGAACTCAATATGTCATTTTACCGTTATCCGAATCTTAGCATGATAGAAGGTTGGAAAAACAAGTTGCCAGAACATTTCAAGATGACATTTAAAGCTCACAAACAGTTTACGCATATACAATATTTCAGAAATGTTCAAAACAATTTAAGAAGGTTTTATGAAATGACTGACAATATGGGGCTAAAAAAAGGGTGTATTTTATTTCAGTCTCCTCCTTCTTTTGAAATGAACAAAAAGAACTTTAATATACTCGAACTGTTTCTCATGGAAATTGATTTCAAAAGATATAATGTAATTGAATTTCGACACCCCTCGTGGTGGCACTGTGAAGTTGTTGATCTATTAAGAAAACACAATACCGCATTTTGCACCGTTTCAGGATTAGATATGCCAGAAGCGCATATGATTACTGCAGATTTTGCCTATTACAGATTTCACGGTCCAGATATGCCATATAGTTCAGAGTATACTGAAGAACAGTTGAAAGATTATGCAAAAGTAATAAGAACATGCATAGTCGAAGGTAAGGTTAAAAAAATTTATTGCTATTTTAACAATGATTTTCAGGGGTTGGCCATTAAAAATGCTATGTTTCTGAAAAAAATGCTAACTGATTAAAACAGTCAAAACTCCTAGGCAGCGGACCTTATAACGGAGAAAAATACGTAGAGTATTTTAGTTTCAGTTTCGTATATAATCTTTCAAAATCTCGTTGCAAAAATCAAAAATTTGCTCGTCGTTAAAAGAATACTCATTAATGATAAGAGCTAACTTACAAGCTATGTACATATTTCTTCTATGGTGTTTTTGTTTTTTTGCCCAATTTCGTATTTCATCATTAAAAATTCTGCTTTGCATAAAAATAGCATCAGCTGCTTCATGTATAATAAATTTTGGAAATACTAATGGAAGAAATAAGGATCGTACTATTTTTCTGATATTTTTTTTGTCCTCATGTTCATATTTATAGGTAAAATTGTCCGGCATTCCGGTGTAATGGTAAGATACGGCAGGAGCAGCAAGCAGCGCCATAGGCAAAGAAATGTATTCATACGAATTCTTCCGTCTAAGTTTATTGCACTCGATATTAAGTAGTTTCATGGCTATTTGACCTTCATCCTTACCAAAATGCCTATGCAAAGGGGGGATGTAATATGAAAGAAATCCATAATCAAAAAACGTTTTGAGTATTTTATAAGAGAAAGGTTTTTTTAGGATTTTTTCTAATTCCAGAGAAAGTCTTGAAACAGAAGAAAGTATTATTTTTTCCTGCAGTGATATCAGAGCTTTTTCGGTTTCAGATTCCAAGGAAAATTCATATTGCCCAACAAGTTTCAGAGCTCTTAAAATTCTGACTGGATCCTCTGAAAACCTCTTATACGGGTCGCCAATAGTTCTGACTATTTTCTTGTGCAGATCGTCCAAACCCATTGATGTGTAATCTATCACTTCATGAGAAGCAGTGTCGTAAAATATTGCATTTACAGTAAAATCCCTTCTCCACGCATCTTCATATGAAGAACCATACTCATTATCATCTGTAATAATATTATGGTGCCCGCTCTCTTTAGTAAAGGCGCGGGCCGATGTTAGATGTTGAATATTAGATGTTGGATGTTTCAGAGGAGTTGACGGATCCTTTCTGAAAGTACTTACTTCTACAACGCTTCTACTCTTAAAAATATGTACTATTTTGAATCTTTTTCCTATGATTTTTGTTCGTCTTTTTCCAAAAATTTCCCTTATTTCTCCAGGAGTTGCAGCAGTAGAAATATCATAATCTTTTGGAATTCTGTTTATAAGTAAATCCCTTACAGCCCCGCCAACTATATAAGTTTCACGACCATGATGCCTTAGTTTAGAAACTATATCTTTGATATACTGTGCTATGTGATTATTGAGGTTTATGTGTTTGCAGATATAATCAGTATCAGATGGCATGAGATTTACTTATGATGGTATTAGCAAAATTAAGCTCTCTTTCAGTTTTCGGGTAATCAGCATTAAAATGAAGCCCCCGGCTCTCTTTTCTTTGCAGTGCAGAGTCTATAATTATTTCAGCCACAGTTGACAGGTCTCTAAGTTCTATGAGATCTAGGGTAATAAAAAAGTCCCAGTAGTATTTTTCAATTTCCTTACGGATGTTTCTTATTCTGGTTTTTGCTCTTTCCAGTCTCTTATTTGTCCTGCATATACCAACATAATCCCACATAAAACGCCTTATTTCATCCCAATTGTGATGAATTACTACCAGTTCATCGGAATTTGTAGCATCTCCTGTTTTCCAGTCTGGAATATGCCCTGTAGGTCTTTTCTCTTTTATTGAACCTAGTTTCCCTTCTATATCTCGTGCAAGAAATGAAGGAACCACTAACGCTTCGAGGAGGCTATTACTAGCCAGTCTGTTAGCTCCGTGGAAACCGTTATATGCTGTTTCTCCAACAACATAAAGTCCATTGAGTCCTGTATAACCGTTTATATTGGTTTTTACTCCACCGCAGCAATAGTGCGCGGCCGGAACTACCGGAATTGGATCTTTGTTAATATCTATTCCTACAAAGAGGCACTCTTTGTATATCCCAGGGAATCGGAGTTTGAAAAACTCCTCTCCTTTGCCTCGTATGTCAATAAAAACGCATTCCTGTCCGGTCATTTTAAGTTCATTGTCTATGGCTCTTGCTACAATATCCCTCGGTGCCAGACTTTGCATTTCATGATATTTATGCATGAATTCGATAAGATTTCCTTTACTGTCCTTAATTTTCAGTATTCCGCCTTCTCCCCTTACAGCTTCGCTGATAAGGAAATTTTTTCTAACGGGACTGTAGAGAATTGTCGGATGAAACTGGAAAAATTCCATGTTTGCTATCCGCACATTGGCTCGATATCCCATTGCAATTCCACCGCCACATGCCACATCAGGATTGCTAGTATAGAGATAAACTTTTCCTGCTCCACCCGTAGCAAGTGTAGTGGTTAAAGTCAAAAAAGTTTTTACTTCCTCAGAGTTAACATCAAGAACATAAGCGCCTAGACAGAAATTATCGCCTATCCATCCCAGTCTCCAGCTGGTGATAAGGTCTATTGCGGAATGGTTTTCAAAAATTTGAATATTGCTGTTTTTTTTACAGGCATTAATGAGCGTTTTTTGGATTTCATTTCCGGTTATATCGCCTGCATGAAGTATGCGCTTCCTCTTATGCCCGCCTTCCATCCCCAAGTGGTAATCTTCTTTATTTTGGGACTCTCCCATTTCTCCTTTTGTAGTGAAATGAGCTCCCATTGAAATAAGCTCATTTATGCAAGATGGCCCTGCCATGATAATTTCCCTGGCAACTGTTTCATCACACATATTCGCGCCGGCGTTTAATGTATCTTTCAGATGCTCGTTGTAGGAATCTTCGTTATCAACTACGCACGCAACTCCACCTTGCGCGTAATTTGTATTGGTGTTGTCTATTTCCCGTTTTGTAACAACTGCAACAGTCCCTGTTTTAGCAAGCTTTAATGCTGTCGAAAGACCAGCAACACCGCTCCCTATAATCAGATGATCAAAAAATAATCTTCTACTATTCATTGCTTTGTGCTATTATTCCGTTGAATATTTAACCATTATACTTAAGGATAAGCATAGTTATATCATCTGATTGCATTCTATCTAGAGCGTGTTGGGCGACGGCCATTTTCACATTGTTAATAATATCCGATACCGTTTCATCCTTATTCTTAACAAGAATATCTATTAGTTTTTCTTCAGAAAATTGTATCTCATCAATATTCATGGCTTCAGTCACTCCGTCCGTATATAAGAAGAATATATCCTCAGGCAAAAGTTTAAGTCTATTTCCAACGTAATTTACATCTGCTCCGATTCCGAGTGGTGAATGAGGATTCTCTGTATGAAAATAATAAAAACCCTTTTGGGCTGTATGGATGAGGGGCGGGTTATGACCAGCATTACAATATTCAAGAAGTCCTGTTTCTATATTAAGGATACCTAAAAAAAATGTTACAAACATATAGGATTTATTATCCTTACACAAATCTTCATTCATAGCGGTAAAAACTTTAGCAGGATCTATAGTAAGGTTTATCTTAGCTCTCAATAATGTTTTAACAACAGCCATAAACAATGCCGCAGGAACTCCTTTTCCTGCTACATCTCCTATTGCAAAACAAAGATGTTTCTCATCTATAAAAAAGAAGTCATAAAGATCTCCACCGATTTCTCTTGCAGGAATTAGGGTTGCATATAAGTCAATTTGCTTTAAGCATGGAAATGTTTGAGGCAATAAGTTTTGCTGTATCTCGCGAGCTATACTGAGTTCTTTTTCGATTTTTTCCTTAGCTGCAGTCGTTTCCTGTAAATCAGTTATATGTTTTACTAAATTTTCCTGCATCCGTTGGAACGTACGACTCAATACACCTACTTCATCTGTAGAAGAATTTACAGGTATGCTAACATGAAAATCTCCTTTCCCTATTTTATTAGTAACTCTTACTAAGGTACGAAGCGGTATCATCATTTTGCTAGCCAAAGTAATTATGAGAATTAAAATGAATATATAACTAACTACTCCCGCAATAAAAAGTTTCCAAGTAGCAGTATTTAAATCAAAAAACAGTTCTTCATCAGGAATTACTATACCTATTGACCAGCCTGTTGTTTCTAAAGGTGCGTAAGATACAAAACACTTTTTTCTTAGGGTATAGGAATAATATTCTTCAAATCCTGTTTGCTTGCTAATCATTTTTTCCCCAAGCTTTTTTAGTTTGATATTTTCCTTACTCTCGGCTAAAGAAAAAATACTTTCTTTCGATTTTGTGTATTCATTATTCTTGTGTTCAATAAAAAAACCTTTAGGAGATAAAATAAAAGCATATCCTGTATTAAAAATTTTTATACTGTTTACAAGTCTTTCCAAGAAGGTAAGATCAATATCACAAGCAACAACTCCGCAAAACTTTTTTTTGCCATCAATAGTTTTGTAAAATGGTTTTGAATATGTTACCATGTATATATTACCACCTCCCTTATCAAAATAAGGTTCGCTCCATATTCCTCTATTTAATTTTTTAGGAATAGTATACCAATCCCATTTAAAATAATTGTATTCCTCATCATTATCGATATCAAAATATTTTACAACACCCTCTGGCTTGTAGAAATACGGATCAAAATAATACTTTGTTTTGTTAAACATATAAGGTTCAAATGCGATAGTACAGCCATAAACTTCTTTGCATGCTTTTACTTCATTTTTCAACAAATTCATTATATCTTTAAGAGTAAAATCACAAGATTCTAATACATTAGCTATATCCTGCGAAATTTGCTGAGCAGTAACTAAGTAGCTACCCATCTTATCAAGTGTAGCAAAAGATAAATCCTTACTATCATTTTTAATATTATCCATAATAGTATCTTTGCTTACTTTATAATTATATAGTAAAGCTAGTAGAGAAATAACTACAACACACGTTGTAATATATAAACCAAGCTTAAATGCAATAGTATATCTTATCTTAATCCTATTCATATTTTGCAATTGTGTCTTTTTTTATATCAAACAGAAAACTAAAAATTTTTACATATTTTAACTATGAGATTTTCCATTACCAGTCTGGGGTTTAGCGCACCGGAAACCAAGTCTATGTTTGCATTGAGCAACTGAGTAAAAATATCTGACAGGAATTCGTTGTCTATTACGCATACGACTCGACCCTGTGCATAATTAGTATTGGTATTGTCTATTTCCCGTTTTGTAACAACTGCAACAGTCCCTGTTTTCGCAAGCATTAATGCTGTCGGAAGACCAGCAGCACCACTCCCTATAACCAGATGATCAAAAAATAATCTTTTATTCATATATATACTTTTTATGAAAAAAAGATATTTTAAATTAAGCTTGTTTGAATTTGAAATGGTAACTTATATCTATTTCTGCGCCACAAGCGTAGGCAATATCAGCAAGGGTATTTACTGTGATGTTTTGTCCTCGTTCTATTCTTGCATAATTGGGTTGTTTTATATGGAGCCTTTGTGCAAGTTCTAGTTGTGTTAATCCAGCTTTTTTCCTCATTTCATAAGCTATTTGAGCTGCTTTTAAAGAAGCCTTGATTTGAGTAATAATTTCCTGATTTTCAGGAGCATTTAAAAAAGCAGCTCTTTTAGCATCTTGTTTTTTATAAATAGCGTCACCGTTGTTTTTTAAATTGCGAATATTATTTCTTAATGCTTTCATTTCTTTTTCTTTCATTCTAACACCTTAATTTATATAAGACTTGACTTTTTTAATTCTTTACAAATTTTACTAGCTATATCTAACTCATGTTTTGGAATTTCTCTTGTTTTTTTTACATATCCATGGATACCGTAAATTTTATTTTCTTTTCCATACACATAAAAAATTCTTACATTTCCTGCTGTAATTATTCTAATAGCAAATAGTATTTTGTTAACTTTTTCTCCAAGTGGAGCACTAAGGGACTGTCCTAAAATAAGTTAAACGATTTACCTACTACTTTGCTATGATGGTATAATTCCATTCAGGATGAAAATTATCACCTTTTATGTTTACGTCAGCCATTTCTTTATCGCTTACTT
>Ga0233425_10008493_pt1 | contig 13615 bp, 13 predicted proteins | sample Watercolumn_Towu_2_FD_181712 | JGI IMG/M metagenome (GOLD analysis project Ga0233425, IMG submission 181712) | Freshwater microbial communities from Lake Towuti, South Sulawesi, Indonesia - Watercolumn_Towuti2014_140_MG | ecosystem: Environmental > Aquatic > Freshwater > Lake | place...
AAGGACTTGGCCAAGATCTTCAAGGCGCGCATTGAATTAAGGCAGATCGGCGTACGCGACGAAGCCAGGCTCTTCGGCGGATGCGGCCCGTGCGGCAGAGAGCTCTGTTGCGCGAAATTCCTGAAGGACTTCGAGCCGGTGACCATCAAGATGGCCAAGGAGGAAGGGCTTCCTCTTAATCCTCCCAAGATATCCGGACTCTGCGGAAGGCTGATGTGCTGTCTTTCTTTCGAATATGAAAGTTACAAAGTCCTTTCTAAGGGGCTGCCGCATGAAGGAGAGAGGATACACACCCAGCAGGGTAAGGGTAAGGTCCTTAGCGTAAACGTGTTTAAGCGTTCCGCTACCGTAGAACTTGAAGACGGAGGGGTGATTCAGGTGAGCTATAAAGAGAAAGAACATGGCAAATAAGTTTTATATAACCACGCCTATATATTACGTCAATGCCTCGCCGCATATCGGCCACTCTTATACCAATATCGCCGCGGATACGCTGGCGCGTTATATGCGCCAGGCTCTGGGTAAAGAGAACGTCTGGTTTCTCACCGGAACCGACGAACACGGCCAGAAAATCCAGAAAGCTGCGGATGAAGCAAAAATGACGCCCCAGGAATTTGTGGATAGGGTAGTGGTGCAGTTCAGGGGTTTATGGTCGGAGTTGAATATATCATACGACGATTTCATCCGCACCACCGAGAAAAGGCATATTGATTTTGTGCAGCGCAGCCTCGAGATAGTGCATAAAAACGGCGACATATATGAAGATAAATACGAGGGATGGTATTGCACGCCCTGCGAAACCTTTTGGGTCGAAAGCGAGGTAGGCAATAAACTCTGCCCGGCCTGCCAGAGGCCGGTGGAGCATATCGCCGAGAAGAATTTCTTTTTTCAATTATCAAAATATCAAGACTGGCTTATCGGGCACATCAAGAGTAACCCCGGATTTATCAAGCCTGCCAGCCGCCAGGAGGAAGTTTTAAGATTCCTGGAGCTGAACAAGCTCAACGATCTTTGTATCTCCCGACCTAAAGAACGCTTAAACTGGGGGATACCTCTGCCTTTTAGCGCAAGCCATGTCACCTATGTCTGGTTTGACGCGCTGATCAATTATATCAGCGCCGTAGGCTCGTTTGACGAAAAGGGCAGTTATAAATCCGACTGGTGGAATGAGCATACCTATGTAGTGAACCTGATCGGGAAGGATATCCTCAGGCACCATGCGGTTTACTGGCCGATCATGCTTAAATCCCTGGGCATTAAGCCGCCGGATACCATTTTTGCCCACGGCTGGTGGATGATCAACCAGGATAAGATGTCCAAATCGCGCGGCAACGTAATCAACCCGCTGGACATGGTCAGGAAATACGGAGTAGATACTTATAGATATTTTCTTTTGCGCGACGTTCCTTTCGGCCTCGACGGTAATTTCTCGGAAGAGGCGATAATCAAGCGTTACAACTCCGACCTTGCTAATGACCTGGGAAACCTGGTGTATCGGACCCTGACCATGATCGAGAAATATTTTGCCGGCGAGATCCCCGAATTGAAGCCCATGGATAGTCAGGGCCGCGCCGTTAAAGAGTATGCGGATGATTTGAGCAGGCTTTGCGCGCTTAATCTTAGCCGGGACGCGGATTATAATTTCGGCCAGGCATTGGAGCATATCTGGGAGCTGGTTAATATGGCTAACAAGTATGTCGAAGAGACTAAACCCTGGAACCTGGCTAAAGAAAAGAAGGGCGCAGAGCTGAAGGCTTTCCTCTGTGTACTGGTGACGGCGATACGAAAGGCTTCTTTTTGCGCAGCTCCGTTTATCCCCCGGACCGCGGAAGCCATCAACGCGCAGTTTGAGGGTAAAAAAATCAACAAAGGCCAGCCTTTATTCCCGAGGATCGAGACCAGGCCCGCGTAATTTATATGCTTGTCGACACCCACGCCCATCTGGACTTTCCCGAATACGAATCCGACCGCGATCAGGTGATTGAAAATGCCAGGAAGAGCGGCGTGGACTATATCATCAATATAGGTTCCGGCACCCGTTCTTCCATCGATTCAGTAGCCTTAGCCGCAAAATACCCCGGTTTATACACTACGATAGGAATACATCCTCATGATGCCGATAAGGCGGATGAGGAGGCAATACAACGAGTGGAAAAATTAGCCGGGGCAAATAAAGTGGTTGCCGTTGGAGAAATCGGGCTGGATTATTACCGGAATTATTCGCAGGCACAAAATCAGCGCAGTCTTTTTGTCAGGTTTCTTAAATTGGCCAAAAATTCCGGACTTCCGATGGTTTTACATTCCCGCGAAGCTCAGGAGGAGACTATAAAGATTATAAGTGATTACCTGCCTCTAAAAGCAGCGGTGCATTGTTTCTCCGGTGATGCAGGATTTCTGAAGACTTGCCTGGATTTGGGTTTTTTCGTTTCTTTCACCTGTAACGTCACTTACAAAAAAGCGGACAAACTTAGAGAGGTTGTGAAGTTAGTCCCTATGAATAGGTTGATGCTGGAAACGGATTGTCCTTATCTTTCTCCCGAAGGTTTTCGCGGGAAGAGGAACGAGCCCGCTTTCGTGAAAGTATTGGCGGAAGAAGTAGCCAGGATAAAAAATACGAGCTTTGAAGAAATGGCGGAGAAAACCACTGCTAATGCCAGGGAATTTTTCCGACTTAAATGAATTCGCAGGTCGCTATCGCCAGATGTATAGGTTATGATAGGCTCTCCGTTCAAGAGGCTCTCGGTAGATGCCTGGGCCTCTTGGGGGGGATAACCGGTTTTATAAAACCATCAAGCCGGGTTTTGGTAAAACCGAATATACTTATGGCTAGCGAACCGGAGTCCGGAATAGATACTCATCCGGAAGTGGTGCGGGCGGTGATTAAGGCGCTTAAGGAGATCGGATGCCGGGTTATCGTCGGAGACGGGCCAAGCGTGTGGGGCGACCAGATCGGCAATATCGCCGAGGTCTACCGTAGGTCAGGAATGAAGAAAGTCTGCGCCGAGGAAGATGTCGAGCTGGTCGAGTTTGATAAGAAGAAATTTCGCGGCGAGTTCCCCATGACGGTATGGCTCGACCAGGCCGATTTTCTGGTCAATGTGCCGAAATTCAAGACTCATGAGTTGACTCTTCTGACCGGCGCGATAAAAAACCTCTATGGCCTGGTTTGGGGGACATTTAAGACCGAACTGCATAAGAACTATTTTAAACCGGAGAACTTCGCCAAAGTCGTAGTGGATATTTTTCAACAGGCGCCTCCGGCGTTCACCGTAGTGGACGGGATTACGGCTATGGAGGGCGACGGACCGGCAAGCGGGGGGAAGCTGCGGGAACTTAATCTTTTGCTGGCAGGAAAGGACTGCGTAGCCATAGACAGCGTAATGGCCGCAATCATGGGTATACCTCCGGAAAGCGTATTAACGACCAGGGTGGCCGCGGAAAGAAACCTGGGTGAGGCTGATATAAATAGGATTGAAATACTGGGCGAGGGCCTTCAGAAGGCGGTAGGCCGGCCTTTTAAACTTCCCCGTTCCTCGCTAGTGAAGAAGATCCCTCAACCGTTAATCGATCTTGCAAAGAATCTCATTAAATATTATCCCTATGTCCGGCATAAGAACTGCATTAAGTGTTCCGCCTGTATCGACGCCTGCCCTAAACAGGTGGTCAGGTGGGATAGAAATAAGAGGATTGCATTTGATTATTCCGGATGTATCGCCTGTTTCTGCTGCGAAGAGGTCTGTCCGGCTTCGGCAATAAAGGTAAAGACCAGCCTGTTCGCCAGGCTTATGGGGCTCTGATATGGATATAAAGACTCTGGAATACCGCAAAAATAAGGTAAGGATTATTGATCAGACCAAGCTGCCGCTTAAGTTTAAATACATGGATATCGGGGACATCCGCGGGATGTGGCAGGCGGTGAAGGAGCTTAAGGTGCGCGGCGCTCCTGCGCTCGGCGCGGCTGCAGCTTTGGGGGTATATCTGGGAATAAGGAATTCGCGCTCCGCTGATTTTGAGCGGTTCAGCCGGGAGCTCGACTCGGCGGCAAAGTATATGGCTTCCTCCCGTCCGACGGCGCGTAACCTTTTCTGGGGCATAGAAAGGGTCTGTAGCGTCGCGGTGAGGAACCGCGATAAGAGTATAGCCGAGATCAAGAAATTGATATTAAAGGAGGCGCTTGACATTATCGAAGAGGACCGGGTGAGTTGCCGCAATATCGGCAGGTTCGGAGCAGAGCTTATTAATCCCGGGCAAGCGGTGCTTACAATCTGTAACGCCGGGATACTGGCCACCCTGGATTACGGGACCGCTTTAGGAGTAGTTTACCGCGCAAAGGAGGAGGGAAAGGAGCCCCGGGTGTTTTCCTGCGAGACCCGGCCGCTTTTGCAGGGGGCGCGCTTGAGCGCCTGGGAATTGATGATGAAAAAGGTGGACGTAACGCTTATTTGCGACAATACCGCCGCCGCGCTGATGAAAGAAGGAAAAGTTGACCTGGTTATCACCGGCGCAGACAGGATAGCCTCAAACGGAGACAGCGCCAATAAGATCGGGACCCTGGGGCTGGCTGTAGTCGCGGCTTACCACAAAATCCCTTTTTATATAGCAGCACCCGCCTCTACCTTTGATTTCAGTATCGGTTCCGGTAAAGAGATTTTCATTGAGGAGAGGAAGGCTGAGGAGATCACCGGACTTTTTTTGAAAAACCCGGTGAGCTCGGAGGAGGTCAGTGTCTATAATCCCGCTTTTGACGTTACTCCTTGTGATTTGATTACCGCAATAATCAGCGACAAGGGGGTAATCAGGCCTCCTTACGCAGAAAATATCAGAAAGGTCCTATGTTAGGCGAATTCGCCCTGATTGAAAAATTCAGGAAAATGTGCCGGAGAGATTCCGGGGTAATCGTCGGTTCCGGAGACGACTGCGCGGTCTTAAGGTTTGACAAAAAGTTCTATCAGCTTTATACCTGCGATATGATAGTGGAAGGAGTGGATTTCACTGCTAAAGACGACCCGGGGCTTATCGGAAGAAAGGCTCTGGCGGTATCGTTAAGCGATATCGCTGCCTGCGGAGGCATTCCCCGTTATGCGGTGGTATCAATGGGCTTGCCGGCAAAATGGATAAAGAAAGCAGAGAAGATAGCCGGAGGATTATTCCGGCTGGCTAAGGATTACGGGGTCAATATCGTGGGAGGCGACTTGAGCCGGGCAAACCGCTTGGTTCTTGACGTGAGCATGCTCGGCATAGTAGAGAAGAATAAGCTGGTTTTACGAAGCGGGGCGAAGGTAGGAGACGTAGTATTTGTTACCGGCTCACTAGGCCGTTCCATAGCCGGCAAGCACTTAAGATTTGTCCCCCGGGTGAAAGAAGCAAGATTTCTGGTCAAAAATTTCAAGATAACCTCGATGATAGATATATCCGACGGGATCGCTCAAGACCTAGGCCACATCCTGAAAGCGAGTAATGTGGGGGCCAGGATCTATAAAGATGCTCTTCCCTTGAGCCGAGAGGCGCGTAATTTTGAAGAGGCGCTCTACGGAGGCGAGGAATTTGAATTATTGTTCACCGTGCCCCGGAACCAGTGCAGGTATCTGGCGTTTAGAAAAAATAATTTATTTAAGCCTATCGGAGAAATAGTGCGCAAGGGTATCGGCTTTAAGCTGGTCGGTAATAACGGCAGAGAGAAGGTCTTGAAACCTGAAGGCTGGAGGCATTTTTAATGCGCTTGATTTCCAATTCGGTCAAAGAAACGGCGGAGATCGGAAAAAAACTTGGCCGTATCCTGGAGCCGGGAGATATAATTTGTTTGTTTGGGAATCTTGGTTCGGGTAAGACCGTGTTGGCTAAGGGGATCGCTGTAGGCCTAGGTATAAACAAGAAAAACGTAATCAGCCCGTCTTTTGTTCTTATGCGTCAACACATATCCGGTCGCATACCTCTCTATCACTTTGATCTATACAGGCTGAAGTCATGCGAGGATATCCTGGCCATAGGCTACGAAGACTACCTGTTTGCGCAAGGGGCAAGCGTTATTGAATGGGCGGATAGGCTGAAATATCTGTTGCCAAAACATTTTTTGAAAATAGAATTAAAGGTAGCGGGGCAGCTGCGCCGCGAGCTTAAGCTTATCCCTAAGGGAGCGCATTACGGAAAAATATTGAAGGGTTTAAAATGAATTTACTTGCTCTGGATACTACGACAAAAATCCTGACTTTGGCTGTCTTGCGTGACGGTTCTCGCGCGGAATATAACCTTGAAGCGGGAAGAAGGCTATCCGGACTGTTGGAGCCTTCCATCAAACGGGTGACCGACGCCGCCGGCCTGCCTTTAAAATCCGTGGATTATTTTTGCGTAGGCCTTGGCCCGGGTTCGTTTACGGGCATGCGTATAGGTATTGCCTGCGTTAAGGGTCTGGCCTGGTCGTTGAATAAACCGGTGGTCGGGGTTTCTACGCTGGATATCCTGGCCCGGAACGCCGAAGAAGACGCTGAATCCATTATCCCCGCGGTTGACGCCAGGAGAAACCTGATTTACTGCAGCGTTTATAAGAAGAAGGGCGCTAAGCTTAAAAGGGTCAAACCCTACATGCTGGTTAACCTTAAGGAATTCCTGAAGCTTGCCGGAGGCAACAGCCTGATATTGGGCGATGCAGCCGGTATTTACAGGGAGGCGATTCTGGGGCAGGTCGATGGAGCAAGGATTGCCGATTTGGAACTCTGGTGGCCCAGGGCCCATAATCTGATCGAATTGAGCCTAGAGAGGATTAAAGAGAGTAAGGCCTCCGATACTTTCAATATCAAGCCGATTTATTTATACCCTAAAGAATGCCAAATAAAAAACACATAGGATACCGGCCTACCTGGGCGGAGATTGATCTGGATAACCTCGGCTATAACTTCCGCCAGATACGCGCCAGGCTTAAACCGCACACCAAGATGATGGTGACAGTAAAGGCCGATGCCTACGGCCACGGGCTTATGCCGGTGGCTAGAAAACTGGTGACTTGCGGGGTTGACTATCTGGGAGTCGCTTCCATAGACGAAGGGATAGTGCTGCGCGAAGGAGGCATCAATAAGCCTATTCTGGTTTTGGGAATGGTCCTGAACGGTGATATCGAGCCTTTATTCGAATATAAATTATCCGCTACGGTCTGCGAAATACGCCTGGCCAAGGAACTTAACCGCTGCGCCGCCAACTTTAACAAGCCGATAAATATTCATGTCAAGGTGGATACCGGCATGGGCAGGATCGGAGTACTCCATCAGGATGCGGAGGCGTTGGTGCAGAAGGTAAAAAAATTGAAATACCTTAACCTTGAAGGCGTATTTACGCATTTCGCTTTTGCGGATATGAATAAAGAATTCACATTCCACCAGATAGACCTGTTTGACCGGCTGGTGAAAAAACTGGCCGCCTCCGGAATCAAGGTATCGCTGGTGCACGCGGCGAATTCCATGGGCGTGCTCGACTATAAACACAGCCACTTTAATATGGTCAGGCCGGGGCTGGTTATTTACGGGATCTATCCCAAAGAGAATATCAAGATAAGGCTTAAGCCGGTATTAAGTTTGAAGACCAAGGTTGTTTTCGTCAAGCGAGTGCCCGCCGGCGTAGGTATCAGCTATGGCCACGAATATATAACTCCCCGCGCCACCAAAATAGTGACTCTGCCTATAGGTTATGGAGACGGCTATCCGCGTAATCTCTCCAACCGCGCACCGGTTCTAATCCGGGGCAAACGTTTTAAAATGTGCGGCCGCATCTGCATGGACCAGATAATGGTGGATGTCGGCGATTCTCCTGTTAAGGTAGGAGACGAGGTTGTATTGATCGGTTCGCAGAAGCAACAGAGCATTACTGCCGAAGAGCTTGCCCAATTATCCGCAACCATCCCTTATGAAATAGTCTGCGGCCTAGGAAGCCGCATCCCGCGCGTCTACCTCTAATATTCTAAGGCATTGAGGCAATAAGATAGGTCCCGAAGATCAGGGCGATTACGTGGCTTAATGAAGCGGAAACGAGAGGCGGAAGGATTCCCCCTTTTCCCAGTGCGATGCATACCGCATCGAGTATGTAATAAAGAAATCCCACCAGTATACAGATTCCTATTGACGAGAGTCCGGTTGCCCGCCTGCGCATGATCAGCGAAAAGGGTATCCCCAGCAATATGATGATGACATTTCTGAAGGGGGACATGTATCTTACGTAGAGGTCGACCTTGAGGTTGCGGATGACAGAGTTCGCACCGCTACGCGACAGTTTCCAGATATAATCTTCCATCTGTGCAATGGACATGTTATCCATGCGCTGGCGTTGGTTAACAAAATCCCTGGGCGTCTCGGGAACAGACATAATCTCTTCTTCCATGTATTGAGGTTCATGGATTATCTGTCCGTTCAGGTCGAAATCATAAGTTATGCTCTGGTAAAATTTCCATAACCCGTCCTGATAAACGCCTTTATTGGCCACTATCTTTTTGGTCAGGTTCTGGTGCTCGTCGTGCTCAAGAATGATTATTCCTTCCATGGTGCCGGTTGCGACGTGGAATTTATTGATAAAAAACAGCCTATTCTTTAGCCCGTAAAGGGAGAGGTTGCTGATCACCTCCGCCTTCTTCTCTTTAGACTTTTTCGAACCTTCGGTGACCTGGGCCCGGATTTTCTGTGTAGTCGCCAGGGCCTGCGGAACAAACCTGTCGCTGATCCAGAAGACCAGGAAGCTTATCAGTAGGCCGAATACGATGATCTCTTTGGATATCTGAAAGATACTCAGGCCTGAAGAGCGCATGGCGATGATTTCATTGTTGTGATTTAGTCTTCCGAGGGTATAAAGGGTGCTCAAGAGACAGGCAAAGGGTGCTACCTGTACGAACATGATCGGTATGTACAAAAGATAGTATCTGATTAGTATCTGAATATCGTAGCGGTGTTTTAGGATATCCTCAAGAGTAGAGAGGACGTCAATTATGATATAGAGGAAAAGGAACAAGAAGACGCAGGTGAAGAAAATAGTAACTACGGATTTTATTATGTAACGGTCTAGGATGCGCATACGCGATAGGTCAGTATTCCTCCGATTGCCCCGAATAGCGCGTTAGGAAGCCACATAATATATTGGGGAGGAAGGAATCTCTCCATAGCCATCGCCTCGCAGCCCACAAAGAGGGGGTAGTATATCATGATGACCAGGATGGCGATACCCATGTTTATGGACTTTTCCCTTCGGCGGGTGATAATACCCAGCGACGCACCGATCAGGGTGAAGACAAAACAGGAGAAGGCCAAAGAAACCTTTTCATGTATTTGAGCCACCAGGGGTGTTACGTCAATATTATTTCTGCCCAGCCTCGATATTTCATCGCGCAGCTCTTTTATAGTCATTTCCTTGGGTTTCTTGTCCAGTTTTTTGGTATTTTTGGCTTGCGCAGGGTTTAAATTCATGAAGTATGTCTTAAAGTTAAGCTTGTAGAAGTTCCTGGGGTTCTCCGGATCAGGCTCGTCGGAGGTGCCGTCTATAAGCTTGAGCTTGACCGTATTCTTCTCCGGATCGGTAATAAACTCGCCTGCCTTGGCTACAATAGTCCGGGTGGGCTTATCGTCTCCCTGCGGTTCGTAGATGCGCACGTTGTTCAGCCGGTTTTTCTTTTGGTCCACCCTGTAGATAAAGAGGATATATTTCTCAAAGGAGTTGATAAACACTCCTTCTTCGAATGCGGCGGTGGGGTTTTTGACCCCGACTTCAATAAGTGTTTTGCGGTAAGCGTAGTGGGCGTAAGAAGCGGCGCGGTCGTTAAAAATAAGAAGCCCAAGGCTGAGGATCAGGCCGATGATAAGGAAAGGCGCTATCAGCCTGAACAGGTTCACTCCGCTTGAGCGGATGGCGATGATTTCGTTGTCACTGGAGAGTCTTCCCAGGGCCATGGTTACCGCCACCAGTACAGAGATCGGGAGAGCGTAAGTGAACATATAGGGAGTCATAAACAAGAGCAGCTTCAGGACGCTTAATATGTCCACGCCTTTGTTGATGACCAGGTCAGCTATCTTCTGGAGGTTGCCTACCAGGACCATGACAAAGCAGAGGACCCCCAGAGTCAGGAACATGGGGCCGACGAATTCCTTAAGGAAATAATTTCGTAAGAGTCTCATGTTTTTAACTTGCAAGCGTCAGTACAAAAACGATGTTTGCTCCCGCCTCTTTAAGGGCCTGCGCTGCCTCCGACGAAGTTGCCCCAGTGGTCAGGACATCGTCGATAAGCAGAAGATTCCTGTTTTTTACCGCCAGAGGCTCCGCTACTTTAAAACTTCCCCGGATATTCTCACGACGTTCAGCTTCTTCTAAATCCGTCTGGCTTTGGGTATGCCGGTGGCGGATAAGCGCACGGTCGAGAATATTTTTCCCGTAAGCCGCGGATAACTGCCGGCTTAAGACCTCGGCCTGGTTAAATTCCCGTTCTCTTAAACGGGTAGCCGAAAGGGGTACAGGGATTATATAGTCGATGTATCTTATGGGAAAACCGTATTCCCGGATGTAAGCGATCATCAGGCTGCTAAGCGGACGCGCCAGGCGCATTTTGCCTTTATACTTAAACTCGTGGATCAATTCCTTGATCACACCTTCGTAAGAGCAGGGAGCGAATGCCCGGTCAAAACTAAAAGAGGATTTTAAGCACTGCGGGCAGATATTCTTATGCGCTTTGAGATTTTCCAGGTGTCTTCCGCAGACCGAGCAGAAAGGGGGGATATTAAGCTTGATCTTATTAAAGCACCCCGGGCAGATATGTGTCTCTTCGCCCTGCCCCTTGATCGTATCCCTGCACGCCAGGCAGATTTCAGGATAAAGCAAATCCCGTATGCCCTTAGCCAGCTGACGCAGCATAGGGATATGATAACAATGAATTCACTTTTTGTCAAAATCTATTAGGGACACCCCAAGCGCTGAAGCCAAGGGTGTCCCTAATAATAGATTGACACTTGAATTGGCCGATAGTAAAATAAAATAACTATGAGTCAAGACGAGCCCAAAGAACTGAAGAAGAGATTGCTGCGGCTTCTTGAAAAGGAAGCTCTTAAAAGAGGTAAATTCGTTTTATCCAGCGGCCGGGAGAGCAACTATTATCTCGACGGCCGGGTGATAACCCTTACTCCCGAGGGCGCCTATCTTGTCGGGATGATCATTCTGGATATGCTTAGGTCTGCGCTTCCGAAGGCTATCGGCGGGCCGACCATCGGCGCAGACCCGATAGTGGGCGCGCTGGCGGTTTTGGCGCATATCCACAATGTCCCGGTAAAGACTTTTATTGTGAGAAAGGCGGCTAAGGAGCACGGTACCCAGAAGTTGGTCGAAGGTCCGGTATTGAATAGCGGCGACGAGGTAGTCTTGGTTGATGATGTCGCCACCACCGGCAAGGCCATAATCGATTCCAAACAGGTGCTGGATAAGATGGGTATTATAGTAAGGCGGGCTGTCGTCATCGTCGACCGGCTTGAAGGGGCTAAGGATAATCTTGCCCGCGCCGGAGTGAAACTGGAGCCTATCCTTACCATTAAAGACTTTGGGTTATAACCAGAAGATCATCGTTATCGGCGCCGGACCTGCCGGATTGATGAGCGCTATCAGAGCGTCAGGTCCCGGGAATTCCGTATTAATCCTCGAAAAGAAGCCTTCCCCCGGCAATAAACTCCTTATAAGCGGCAAGGGCCGTTGCAATCTCACCAACGCCTGCGATCTCGATTCCTTTTTAAGAAGGTTCTCCAAGTCCGGAGAATTCTTACGCGACGCCTTCAAAAAGTTTTTCAACCGGGAGCTTATGGATTTTTTCGAATCCAGGGGCCTGGAGCTTAAGACGGAAAGGCAGCTCAGGGTCTTCCCGGTAACCGACCGTTCAAATCATATACTCGACATACTTAAACAGGAACTAAAAAAAAAGAACGCCGAGATTCTGGTGAGAACGGAGGTAAGGGATATATTAACGAAGGACGGCTTTGTCTCAGGTGTAGCCCTTTCCGACTCCAGGATCATATCCGCGGATAGAGTAATTTTAGCTACCGGCGGGGCTTCATACTCTTTTACCGGTTCCGACGGAGGCGGATTAAGAATGGCTGAAAGGCTGGGCCATAAGATTACCGAACTGCGTCCAGGGTTAGTTCCACTGGTAGTTAGGCAAGAATTCGTAAAAAGGCTAGAGGGACTTGCCCTGAAGAATATCCGCCTGATTTTCAGCGATGCGGAACAAAAGGCTGAATCGGAGATAGGCGAATTACTGTTTACCGGATTCGGTATATCCGGACCGCTCGTGCTTACTTTAAGCGGAAGGATTTATGACTGGCTCAAAAAAAGGCGCGTCCATGTGGATATCGATTTAAAGCCCGCGCTTAGCGAAGAACAGCTGGATAAAAGACTGTTAAGGGAATTTGCTGCAGGCTCCAGGAAATCCGTAAGGAACGTTATGAAAGAGTTGCTTCCTTTACGCCTGATAGATTGTTTTTTAGATATAGCCGGTATCCCTCCGGATAAAAAGGTGAGTCAGTTAAACCAGAAAGAAAGGCGGTCTCTGGTCTTGTTGTTAAAATGCCTGAGGCTTGATATAATAGGAACTAGGCCCCTGGAAGAGGCTATGGTTACCCGCGGAGGGGTGTCATTAAAGGAGATCGACCCCCGTACGATGCAGTCACGTATAATTAAAGGGCTTTATTTTGCAGGTGAGATAATCGATGTCGATGCCGATACCGGCGGCTTTAACCTCCAGGCGGCTTTTTCCACCGGATATTTGGCCGGAGAATCGGCGGGTGTAAATTAGAATGAAAATTTATCTGGCTTCACAATCAAAGGCAAGAAGAAAGATTTTTCGACTCTTTGGCTTGCGCTTTAAAGTGCTCCCTGCGCATGTTAAGGAGAGGTTAAGGGCGCGCAGCCGTTCGTATCCGGCATTAGCCAAATCTAACGCTTTGAGCAAGGCGAAATACGCGGCAGCTAAAGTCAGGGAAGGGATTATCATAGCTGCGGATACCATAGTAGTGCAGGACGGGATTATCTCGGGCAAGCCCGGGAATATGGCGCTTGCCCGGTCGATGCTTAAAAGGCTCTCCGCTAAACCGCACTGGCTTTATACGGGTATTTGTATAATTGCTAAAGGCAAGGGTAAAGCAAAAACCATGCTGGATTACGAAAAGACAAAGGTCTACATGGATAAATTAAGCGACAAAGAAATAGGGGCCTATTTTAAAAAGGTAAACCCTCTTGATAAAGCGGGAGGGTTTGATATCCAGGGCAGGGGCGCATTCTTTATCCGCCGTATCGAAGGGTGTTTCTATAATGTCGTAGGTTTGCCGGTCAGAAAATTATTCCGGATGCTCAATAAACTGAACGTCAAACTTTTAATCTTTTCCCTGACTACTACATGTTACCTGCTCGCTACTGTTCTTCTAAGCGGTTGCTCTACCGAATACAACATCGTCACCGGCGAAGAAGAGATGTATTATTATTCCACCGATAAGGAGGTGGCGATGGGCGAGGCTATAGATAAACAGGTCATGAAGGAATATAAGATAGCCGAGGATCCTTTGATGCGTAAGCGCGTGCAGGATATCGGGAAAAAGATCGCCGCCGTCTGCACGCGCTTACG
>Ga0233425_10008495_pt1 | contig 13613 bp, 13 predicted proteins | sample Watercolumn_Towu_2_FD_181712 | JGI IMG/M metagenome (GOLD analysis project Ga0233425, IMG submission 181712) | Freshwater microbial communities from Lake Towuti, South Sulawesi, Indonesia - Watercolumn_Towuti2014_140_MG | ecosystem: Environmental > Aquatic > Freshwater > Lake | place...
AGGGGGGAGAATCGCGATTCTCCCCTCCTTAAGCGCTCGTGCGAATTAACTTCGCGCGAGCGTCAAAACAATAATCGGTGCAAAATATGCTACTGACTTATCATCGTGGCAATGAAACATTCGCATCTTCAAGTGCGAGCGGTATATACCGCTCGCACTTGAAGATACAAATTGGTTGGCAATATCGTAGGGGTACAATATCTTGGGCTTATCTTTAACACGGGTTCAAAATATTGAACCCCTACAATTCTTCGATAAACTTCGCAGTTTTAACGGTACATACGTAAATTATGAATAAATTTTTCATTGGTCTAATGTCCGGAACCAGTATGGATGGAATTGACGCGGTTTTAGTCGATTTTTCCGTCTCGCCCCTGATGATCATCGCCTCTTATCACAAAACCTTTCCCAAACCTCTTAAAACGCGTTTACGCGCATTATATACACCCTCTTATGACGAAATTAATAAGCTCGGTATTCTCGATCGTGAATTAGGAAAATTATTTGCTCAAGCAAGTCTGGCAGTTTTAAAAAAAGGCCGTATTGCTAAAAACAAAGTGCTGGCTATTGGCTGCCACGGACAAACAATCAGGCACTTTCCTTTTGGAAAAAACGCTTTTACTTTGCAAATCGGCGATCCCAATACCATCGCGCATTTGACAGGCATTACAACCATCGCAGATTTTCGTCGCCGCGACATCGCAGCAGAAGGCCAAGGCGCGCCGTTAGTTCCAGCCTTTCACAAGTTTGCTTTTTATAGCTCTAAACATGATGTAGCTTTAATTAACATCGGCGGCATTGCTAATATTACTGTTATCCCTAAAAACAAAAAAGCTCCTTTAATTGGTTTTGACATTGGTCCAGGAAATGCTTTACTTGACGCCTGGGCTTACCAAAATTTAAAATGCGAATACGACCACCATGGCGCCTTAGCTCAGCAAGGGAAAATTAACCAAAAATTACTGCAAAAACTTCTCAATGATTCTTATTTCAAAATAACACCTCCCAAAAGCACGGGCAAAGAATATTTTAATCTTACCTGGCTGCGTACTTATTTATTCCCTAACTTAAAAGCCGTCGACGTTCAGGCTACATTAACTGAACTAACCGCCTTAACCATAACCCAAACGCTTAACTGCTATGCGAAAAAAACCCAACAAGTATTTATCTGCGGCGGCGGCGCATATAATAATTATTTGCTTAAGCGCTTACAAAAACTTAATCCACAACGCAAAATATTATCAACCGCAACTTTAGGAATTGCGCCCCATCTCGTCGAAGCCACTGCATTTGCCTGGTTGGCGCAGCAAACACTTACGGGAAAACCAGTGAATTTAACTAGCGTTACTGGAGCTAAAAAGCCAATCGTATTGGGGGGAATTTATCAAAGCAATTAATAATAAATAATTACTTCTTTGTGGAATGAGAAAAATACGAACCGCAACAGGATGGTTGCATAAAAATTATTCATTGCTTTTCAGTGCTTGAATCATCTTCGTAATTACCTGCTTTGCATCTCCATAAACCATATGCGTTTTGTCGTTATAGAATAATGTGTTTTCCGCGCCAGAATAACCCGCACCTTTGCCGCGTTTGATGACAAAAATCTGTTTCGCCCGATCGGCATTTAAAATCGGCATGCCATAAATTGGGCTATTTTTATCGGTGCGCGCGCTGGGATTAACCACGTCATTTGCGCCAATTACAATTACCACATCGGTATTGGCAAAATCATTATTGATATCTTCGATATCATAAATGTAATCATATGGCACTCCCGCTTCGGCCAAAAGAACGTTCATGTGTCCCGGCATTCGTCCCGCTACAGGATGAATTGCGAATTTAACATCTACTCCTTTTTCTAATAATAAAGACACCAACTCCCAAACCTTCTGCTGCGCTTGCGCTACTGCCATACCATATCCTGGAACAATAATCACTCGTTCTACATAATTGAGCATGGTTGCCGCATCGCTTATTTCCATGGCTTTCATCGTACCAGCAACTTCAACGCTGCTGGTCGCGCCAAAGCGCGCGAATAAAACGTTGGTGACCGAACGATTCATCGCTTTTGCCATAAGCTGGGTTAACAAAGTACCTGAAGCACCAACTACGGTTCCTGCAATAATCATGGCAACGTTTCCCAAAACAAAACCTTCGCATGCAACAGCAAGACCAGTAAACGCATTATATAAAGCGATAACCACCGGCATATCCGCGCCACCAATAGGAATGGTCATCAATATCCCATAAACAACACTTAAAACAAAAAACAATCCCAACCACAAAGGCGTCGGATAAAAATATAATAGTACTCCTGCAAATATCGTCAGGACCAAAGTCACGGCATTGACCGCTTGTTGACCAGGGAAATGCTGCGCACGCTTGATCCAATCGCGCAACTTTAAAAATGCAAAAATACTGCCAGAAAAAGCAACGCTGCCGATCAACGCTCCTGAAACCGCAAGAATAAACATTACCAGCGACAACGAATTATTTTGTAACTTAAACAATTCGATCGCTGCAATTGCCGCTGCTGCCCCACCACCCATGCCATTATAAAGCGCGATCATCTCCGGCATTGCCGTCATTGGGACTTTTTTCCCGGCGTACCATGCGATTATCGCACCCAAAAAAACCGCAGTAAAAATCAAAATAAAGTTATGCATACCGGGAAATAAAAAAGAAACTACTACCGCACCCAACATCCCCAATCCCGCCCAGGTAACTCCACTTGCTGCAGTCTTAGGCGAGCTCATGCGCTTTAAACCGATAATAAACAAAATTGCAGCGATATAGTAAATGACTTGAATTAAACCGTTCATGCCTTCCCCTCGCCACTTTCCTTGGGTTGAAACATTTCAAGCATACGCACCGTTACCACATATCCGCCTACTGCATTGCCTGTGGCCAACAACACCGCGAAAAAACCTATAATTTGTCCAACTACATTATCGGCATAGCCCAAAGCGATAATGGCACCAATTAAAACTAAACCGTGAATAAAATTGGAACCGGACATTAAAGGCGTATGCAAAATAACGGGCACACGGCTAATTACTTCATAGCCGGTAAAAGCAGCTAAAGTAAACAAATAAATCGCAGTAAAACCATCTAAATTCATAACTCCACCCTGCAGTTTTTAATTATTTCATCTTCCAAATCTATGGCAATTTTTCCATTTTTAACCACCAAGTTCAGCACGTTTAAAACGTTACGTGCGTACATTTCACTGGCATTAACAGCCAAAGAACTAACGATATTTTTAGCGCCTATAATTTGCACATCATGATACAAAATAGTCTCTCCTGCCCGCGCTAATTCACAATTACCGCCCATCTCAGCCATGGCGTCAACAATAACCGCGCCAGGTTTCATTGCTTCTACCATCGCCGACGTAATAATTTTTGGCGCCAACTTCCCTGGAACTCCAGCAGTTGCAATCACCACATCTTGCGTTGCAAGATGCTTGGCCAACACCTGTTGTTGTTGCGCTTTTTCTTCAGCTGTTAATTCCCGCGCATAACCGCCGCTGTCGCCCGCCGCAACGCCAACATCTAAAAATTTTGCACCCAAAGATTCCACTTGTTGCTTGGTGTCCGGACGTACGTCATAAGCTGAAACCATCGCACCTAACCTTCGTGCTATTGCGATCGCCTGTAAACCAGCAACGCCCGCGCCAATCACCAACACTCTTGCCGGCTTGATTGTCCCCGCTGCAGTAGTCAACATGGGAAAGAAAAATCTGCAAGCATTGGCAGCAATTAATACCGCCTTATAACCAACAATTGTTGCTTGCGATGACAATGCATCCATATCTTGAGCGCGTGAAATGCGTGGGATCAATTCCATCGCCAATGCCGTAATTTTTTTTGTGGCCATTTTTTTTACCATTTCGGGATCAAGATACGGATAAAGAAAAGATATAACAACTGCGCCTTCTTTCATCAACACCACTTCTTCTGCCATAGGCGGCTGTACTTTAATCACAATATCACCATAAGCATATAAAGCCGCTTTATCCGCAATGATCTCACATTGATAAGCACTATCAGCGGCAAAAATTCCAGCGCCTAACCCACTTTCGATTTTTATTTCTAAATGCAAATCACGCAAACGCTTCATCAAAAGCGGCGTCATGGCAGCGCGACTCTCACCGGGTGCGATTTCTTTGGGGATAACAATGGTTGGCATTAAATAATTCCTGAATTTACATGGTAGGTGATTGTAACAAATCATTATGGGGAATGCTATCGCATCTCGAAACGTGATGGGTATGTACCGCTCGCACTTGAAGATGCGATTTATTTGCCGGTGGCATTGTAGGGACACAATATCTTGTGCCCATTTTTAACGCGGGTTCAAAATATTGAACCCCTACAATTCTTCGGTAGATTTCGCATCTTGAAGTGCTGTGGGTATAGACAAGAATGTTACAAGATGTAACACCTTATTGGCCTTTAATTATCGATTTCCTGCCGCAACTTATTAAACGCTGCTTCTTCCAATTGGCGTACGCGTTCTGCAGAAATATTATATTGTGCTGCCAAATCGTGTAAGGTTGATTTTTTCCCATCTTGCAGCCAACGCTGTTTCAGAATATCGCGACTGCGCTGATCAAGTTTACCTAACGCCTGGCTTAACGTTGCTTCGCTATATTCATTAGCATTTTGTTTTTCTAATGCATCTGCCGGATTAAAACGCTGATCCTCCAGATAAGTTACTGGCGCCTGAGACACATCGTCTTCATCTGCCGTATAGTCATAAGCCACATCGCCGCCGCTAAAGCGTAATTCCATATCGCGCACATCTTTTGGTGAAACCTTAAAATCCCGTGCTACCGCTTCAGTTTCGCTATTATTAAGCCAATGCAAATGTTTGGTCGCACGGCGTAAATTAAAAAACAGCTTGCGTTGCGCTTTGGTAGTAGCAATTTTTACCATCCGCCAATTACGTAAAATAAATTCATGAATCTCCGCCTTAATCCAATGCACGGCAAAAGACACCAAACGAACTTTGCGAGTAGGATCGAATTTCTTAACGGCTTTCATCAGGCCAACCGTGCCTTCCTGAATTAAATCGGCCAAAGCTAAACCATAACCCAAATACCCTTGGGCAATTTTCACCACAAAACGTAAATGCGCCAAAACTAATTGTCGAGCCGCAACTAAATCTCCAGCAGAACGAAATCTGGTTGCTAATTCAAGTTCAGTTTCTGCGCTTAAAATTGGGATTTGATTAACTCGATAGATATACGCGTTTAAACTGCCTACGCTTACAGGCAGAGCCATATCTAAATTTTGCGTATTCATATTCAATATTTTAGCACTCAAAGATGCAAAGTGCTAAAATATTTAATTTTCTAACCATTTGATTTTATAGAATTTTTTATTTGCATGGTATTTTTGGATTCGTGTTTTTGGATTCGTGTTGGATTCGCCTGTTTGGATTCGCCACAAACAGCCAGCCCGTTTCACCGATAAGCAAAAATCAATAATTATTCATTGCTTTTTACGTCTTTCCCGCCAAAAGGTTTTTAATCTCAGTCATGGTCTCATTGATTCTAAACAATAAAATAATGATTTCGGCGATAATTCTTACCGAAACAGGCCCCAAAACCAATACCCAAAAACCACGCCAAAAACCTTGATGAGCCATCGCCCAAAACGCAACTATAACCATAAAAATGGTAAGAACCCAAAAAAGCACCTGAATAATCACCGGCGCCAACATCCGCCGGAATGATAATAAATCTTTGATACTATCAATCATAACCCCCCCCAATAATATTTTACTATACCATTTGCGTTTAACCACGTGAATAATGTATAAAATACGCCATGAAACCACAATCCGTTAAAAGCCTACAAGCATTTTTGCTAAAGTCAATTTACGATGCATTATTTTATATAATTCTACCCTTTTTACCACTGCGTTTGCATTTAAAAGCGCGAAAAAATAAAGCTTACCTGCAAAAAATTGCAGAGAGATTTGGTCGCTTCAATTTTTCCAAAATCGAACATAGCATTTGGATTCATGCGGTTTCATTAGGAGAAAGCGTTGGCGTTGCCCCCCTAATCAAAGAGTTGCTGGATAAATACCCCAAAACAAAAATTGTAGTAACTAACATGACACCTACGGGGGCAGCATATATTAAAAATACTTTCAATAATCGCGTTTTACAGTTATACGTTCCCTATGATTATCCGCAAGCAATAAAACGCTTTTTGGCCCAAATAAATCCCAAAATCTTAATCATCATGGAAACGGAATTGTGGCCAAACATTTTAGAACAATGCCAAAAACACGGAATTTCAACCTTGATTGTTAATGCTCGTTTATCGCAGCGTTCTTATTCTCATTATCGCTATATCAAAAGTTTAATGAAATATTTGCTCAATTGTACCACTTTCGTCATCACACAAAATAAGGCTTATGGCTTGCGCTTTACTAAATTGGGTTTAAATCGCAGTAAATTATTGGTCATGGGTAATATGAAATTTGATTTAACCGTTCCCGAAAACCTCAGCGAACAAGCCATGACCTTACGCAACCAACTGGGTTGTAATCGCCCCATTTGGGTTGCTGCCAGTACCCATCCCCAAGAAGAAGAAAAAATTCTTGCTGCTGCTGCCCGAATCAATGAATCCATTCCCAATGCATTGCTAATTTTAATTCCGCGACATTTAGAACGCTTTGGCAAAGTAGACAAACTCGCGCAAAACCAAGGATTTAAAACCATTTGTTACAGTAAATTATCCAATTATGACCAGGGAACTCAAGTTATCATCGGCGATGTAATGGGGAAATTATTGCTATTCTATGCCATCGCTAACGTAGCTTTCGTCGGCGGTTCATTAGTCCAAAACGGCGGTCATAACATCTTAGAACCGGCCCTACTTGAAAAACCAATTATTACCGGATTATATCTGGATAACTTCGCAGAAATCGCGCAAATGTTTTTAGAAAACGACGCCTTAATTACCGTGAATGATGAAATGGCTTTAGCGCAACGCGTTATTGAACTATTGCAAGATAAACAACTCCGCCGCCATTGCGGACTTGCTGCTCGTTCAATCATTGACAAAAACAAAGGTGCGACACAGAAAGTTCTAAATATCGTACAAAAATTGGTTAAAAGTGAAGCTTAAAAATTGTATTACTGCCTTCCTAAAACACCGTCGAAACACCAATATTAAACGAATTATTCTCCAAATGATGCGACCCAAACATACCCACATAACCTAGAGTCGTTGTAATGCCGTTATTAAAAGTCAAACCCAACGTTGCATTTGCAACCATATAACTTGTAGTAGCCGTATTGATTGGCAATGAGCCTTTACTGCCCGACAAAGATTCAACGTGAAAATCAATATCGCGATCGCGCGTATACCAATCATGATTGCCCGTAACATATGCCGAACTGGTCACAACAATATCCTTTACTAATCGCTTATAATCAGCCTGCCAACCTATTCCCGTTACCAAAGATTCATTATTTTGATCGCCATAATTTATGCGCGCATAACTATCCCCAGTATTTCCTGTTTCAGTATAACCATCAACGCTAATATATTTATAATAAGCATTAATAACCGGGCCCGTACGAAAATTGGCAAAGCTAAACCAATATCCCGAATCCAACCCCAAACCCAATTGCCGCCCACTGCTCGAACCCTTAACTACAAAGGTATTGGAACCCAAAGAAACTTTCCGTTCAATATCAACATAGCGCAAAATACCGCCATCCGCAAAACCACTAACATAAAAACGTGGCCAATGATATTGGGCAAAAATTGATAACATCGGAGAATTGGTTTCATAACTAAATACTGAGCTTGCTAAATGCGTTACATCTTCAACATAGCTCAATGCTCCGCCCAACAACCACCGATCGTTAAATGGCATAAATCCGCCAACCACCACGTTCGTTTGATGACTACGGTTGCCGATGCGATCTCCGTCATATGGAACGACCGTGTGCGGCTCATAATCACCAGTTATAAAAGTATGATTTTTGTTTAACGCACTTAAAATATCCTGCTGTTTTAATTGCTGTTGAATTGCGTTATCTGCAGAAGTTATAAATCTCAATGGAGTTTCTGCTAAGTAAGCATAATAATTAGGCGCAGTAACAATGCTATAATTATAATCAGCGACTACTTGATAAGCTTGTTGCGTGGGATGAACACCATCTGAAAAAATATAACCACTGCAATCTCTAACGGTACCATTAGAAGTAGGACATATTTCATTATAAGGGTGAGAAAAACCAAATTTAGAACCATAATGAACAATATCATCAAATAATCCGTAGTAATCGACCTGAATAACTTTAAATCCTAAACTATTAACTTTGGTAAGCAGGGTAGAATCGAACAATCTTGACACCAAAGCAATTGCTTTCTTTTCTTCTGGCGACAATCCAGAAAGCAAGGGAGTTTCTGAGATATCAGTTAAATTGCCCAAAATAATATAGCGCGCACCTGCATTATGTAATTTTGTCATAGCAGCGCTAAGATTGTTCGTGGCCTCATTTACTACCTGGTTATAATCACCACCGCCAGATACCCATTCTAATAGGTCGTTACCGCCTGCCCACACCGAATACAACGCATTACCATCAAGCTTGGGATGTTGAGCAAGTATTTCATCGACTTGCGATAATAAACCACGATTAGTATGTCCTGAGCGTTGACCAGGAGAAGTATAATCAGTCCTTGCCCCTCCGTGTGCATAATTATTTCCACCTTTATCTGATGCGGTTACGCTTTTCCCATATTTGCTTGCCAAAAGTTCTGTCCATACTAAACCATTAGAATAAGGAGCGCTGTCACCATTTCCCACATCTGACAAGCTATCGCCTAAAAAATAAAAATCGCTGAAATTAAACGCATAAACCGTAGGCACCAAAAAAAATATAAACGACAAAATAAATCTAAGTTTTTTCATTGTTTTTATTCTCAAATTTAGTTATTAATCGCTTTCTTTCTAATCACACCAACCACCATCGGCACGCGACCAATATGGCGCAATACCCTTTCCAAATGTGCAGTATTTTTCACCGTTAAGCGTAAGGTCAACAAACTATAATCCGTGTTAGTATCGCTCATCTTGATATCTTCAATATTAGAGCCCGCTTCCGCAACTTCATGCGCCAACTGCGCTAACGCCCCCTTTTGATTTAGCGCTTCTACATTGACCTCCACATTAAAATCACCACTAACATCATCAGCCCACAACACTGGCATATATTGCCCACGCCGCTTGCGCTGTTTTTCCAAAGTAGCACAATCTTCAGTATGTATTACCAAACCATTACCAACATCGAAATATCCGATAATTTTATCCCCTGGAATTGGATGACAGCAATCAGCAAATGTAATCGCCATCCCTTCAGCACCGCGAATTAAAAGCGGCCTGGATTTGTTATCAATGTTAACTTCTGGCTGCGCCATATTAGCTAATTGATGCGCAGTAAAAATTGCCAATCTTTTCCCTAAACCAATACTTTCATATAAATCGTCTAGCGTGGCAAATTGGGTTTCCTCCAACAAAGCTTTAATCGCAACCTGATCGAACTTTTGCAATGGCATAGACATTTCTGCCAAAGCTTGCGCCAATAATTGTTTACCCAGTTCAATTGACTCGCCGCGCTTTTGTCCCTTTAAATAAGCACGAATGCCGCTACGAGCACGTGCGGTTACCACAAAATTTAACCATGCGGGATTGGGTTTAGCATCAGGAGCGGTAATAATCGAAACCGTTTGGCCATTCAATAACACCGTTGACAACGGCATAAACTGCCGATCAATTCTTGCAGCAACACAACTATTGCCCACATCCGTATGAATCATGTAAGCAAAATCAACCACCGTCGCGCCACGCGGCAATTCCATAATGTGTCCTTTAGGAGTAAACACATAGACTTCATCGGGAAATAAATCCACACGCACGTTATCCAGAAACTCTAAAGAACTTCCGGTGTTTTGCTGCATCTCAAGTAAATTATTAATCCATTGCTGTGCACGTACTTGCGCCGCATCGGCTAATTTTGTATCGGCTTTATACAACCAGTGCGCAGCAATACCGTGATTAGCCATATTATCCATCGCCTGGGTGCGAATTTGCACTTCAATTGGCATACCATATGGACCGAATAAAGTCGTGTGCAACGATTGATAACCATTAGATTTGGGAATAGCGATATAATCTTTAAACCTACCCGGAACGGGTTTATAGAGACTATGTACTATGCCTAAAGCACGATAACAATCATCAAATTCAGGCACGATAACCCTAAAAGCATAGACGTCCATAATCGCAGCAAATTGCAGGTGTCGCGTCGACATTTTGCGATAAATACTATAAATATTTTTTTCGCGTCCATTAACGGTAACTTCCGCCAAACTTTTTTTAACCAATGCTTGCTTAATTTCTTTCTCAATCGTGGCCATAACTTCCTTGCGATTACCACGAGTTTTAGTCATGGCATCATGTAAGATACGATAACGCCGTGGATGCAGTATTGAAAAAGATAAGGTCTCCAATTCCAAGCACAAAGCATGCATACCTAAGCGATTGGCGATGGGAGCATAAATATCTAAAGTTTCACACGAAATGCGTTTACTTTTAGCAGGCATAACCCCACCAATCGTACGCATATTATGCAAACGATCTGCTAATTTAATTAAAATCACACGAATATCGCGCGACATCGCTAAAACCATTTTACGGAAACTTTCGGCTTGAACTTCAGCTTGATTGGAAAATTCGATTTGCGATAATTTAGTAACACCATCTACCAAATCGGCAATTACCGTACCGAACTTATCGGCAATAAATTCCTTAGTGACCACAGTATCTTCAACCACATCATGCAACAATGCGGCGATAATACTTTGGTAATCCATATGCATATTCGCTAAAATAATCGCGACTGCAATTGGATGCGTAAGATAATTTTCGCCGGTATCGCGTTTTTGACCTGCATGCGCGTTTTGCGCGACAAGAAAAGCCTCATAAATCTCGGCAATTTGCGCTTCCTCGAGATAACTAATTTCTTTGCGTAATTGCTTAAAAAGACTCACAGATATTTCTCACCAAAATGGAACATATTAAAGAAGGGCACAATATCTTGTACCAGTTTTTAACGCGGGTTCAAAATATTGAACCCCTACAATTCTTCGACAAACTTCACATCTTCAAGCGAGAACGGCATATGACTAATTCTTGTTACCCTCTTCATTCAGATTTTCCACCACGGGCATAATCACCGCAGTAGTTTCGCTTTTTGCATTAACTTCAGCTGCCGCCTCCTTTTCCTGTTGGATTTCCTGTTTTATTTCTTCTTTTATTTCCTCTTGTATTTCTTCTTGACGTATCTCCTCAGCTAAACGTGCTGCAGCCTGAGCTTTGGCATCATTCAATAAATCCATATTAACCTTACCTTCGGCAATTTCGCGTAAAGCCACGACTGTAACCTTATCATTTTCCCATGGAACTAAAGGCTCAGTCCCACTAATCAAAAGTTGGCGGGCCCTTTTTGCCGCTAATAAAACCAGCTCAAAGCGATTTTTAACTTTATTTAAACAATCTTCAACTGTAACACGTGCCATAAAATCAAACCTCAATTAATAACTAATAATTAAAAAATTAATGACTTATTAAGACCTTCAACAATTCGTCATATTTTATCAATTGCCTTTCTTTGCGCAAGCGATTAGCCAAAAAGATCGTCTGTAAATCTTTCAATGCTTCCTCAAATTTATCATTAATTACGATATAATCAAATTCGCAACAATGCATAATTTCGCCATTTGCCAAACTTAACCGCTGGGCGATAGTTTTAGCGCTATCGCGCTTTCTGCGCTTTAAGCGCAAACGTAATTCTTCTTGCGATGGCGGCAATAAAAAAATACTCACACTTTGTGGATAAATTCGCTTAACCTGCAAAGCGCCTTGCCAATCAATATCCAAAATAACATCTTTCCCCTGATTTAATTGTTCATCAACAAATGCCTTAGAAGTACCATAAAAATGGTTAAAAACTTGTGCATATTCTAGAAATGCATGCTCTTTGACTAAACGCATGAACTCTTCTTCATTAACAAAAAAATAACTTTGGTTCGGCACTTCCCGCGGCCGTATAGGACGCGTAGTATGCGAAATAGAAACTTTTATATCACTAACCGTTTGCTCTAATGCGCATGCCAAACTAGTTTTTCCTGTTCCTGACGCCGCGGCAATAATATATAAATTACCTTTCGTTTGCATAAATTCACTCAATGTTTTGCGCTTGTTCCCGCATTTCTTCAATTAATACTTTCAACTCAACCGCAATTTTTGTTATTTCCACATCTACTGATTTTGAAGCCAGAGTATTCGCTTCGCGATTTAACTCTTGCAATAAAAAATCCAATCTTTTACCCGCACCACTGCCATTAGCCAAATTATGTTTCATCTCCGCTACATGCATTTTAATGCGATCAATTTCTTCGGCGATATCTATTTTGTGGCTAAATAATAAAATTTCTTGCTCGAGCCGCATCGCATCAAGCTGTTCTTTTAATTCTCCCAACCGTGCTAAGATTTTCTCCCGCTGTGTACTCAAAACCCGCGCCACACCATCTTTAGTTTGATCAATTAAAGTTATAATCTTATCCAAACGCGCTTCCAATAACTTTTGTAATGTCGCCCCTTCTTTAGCGCGATTGATCAATAATTCGTCAAGTGCCTTATCAAACAATTGCAAAACAGCATTATTTATTTCTTCAGAAGACGTTTCACACACCTGTAAAACATCCGGCCAACGCAATAAATCAACCACACTTACCCCTTTAACCCCAGGCATGGCGCGCGCCAATTCTTTTGAAACTTTGGATAATTTATTAACCAAATCAAAATTTACTTTCATTTCCAAAGCATTAGGGCCAGACTTGTACCACAATTTACTTTCTATCCTTCCGCGTTGAATTTTTTGCTTGACCTTTTCGCGTAAATTTATTTCTAAACGCCTAAATTGTTCGGGTAAATAAAAACTGCAATCCAAATAACGATGATTTACCGTTTTGATTTCCCAAATAATTTCCCCCCAATTACCTTGGTTAGAACACCTGGCAAAAGCTGTCATGCCGGAAATCATTTATTTACGCCCCAATATCTTTAAAAGGATTTGTTATCTTAAGCAATCTTGGCAAAATAAGCCACCAATTTTAGCGGTTTACTTGACTTTTTTAAAACATATAAAATTCTAACTCCTTGATTTTATTGTGTTTTTTATTTGCATGGTTTTGGCTACGCCATGTTGGCTACGCCAAAAATGGGATATTTTCGACTGCGTCGAAAATATGGTTACGGTATTGCGTTCTATGCTGTTTCGCGCTAGTGTTTTTATGAGGGGAATTGGTAAGATTGGCAAAATAAGGAAAAAACAGCATTTTAAAAAAAGAGGTTGGGTATGCTAAATAGATTTCTTGATCCTAAAAATGATCTGGCTTTTAAAAGAGTTTTTGGCAGCGAAAAACACAAAGATATTTTGATTCATTTTTTAAATGATGTTTTGGGACCACGTGATGGAATTCATATAATCGATGTTGAATTTTTAAGTCCGA
>Ga0233425_10008496_pt1 | contig 13610 bp, 14 predicted proteins | sample Watercolumn_Towu_2_FD_181712 | JGI IMG/M metagenome (GOLD analysis project Ga0233425, IMG submission 181712) | Freshwater microbial communities from Lake Towuti, South Sulawesi, Indonesia - Watercolumn_Towuti2014_140_MG | ecosystem: Environmental > Aquatic > Freshwater > Lake | place...
GACGTGGGTCGTGGTGCGCGCTTCCCTGGTACCAAAATCGAAGCGTTCCTGAAATCAACATGCAATCTGGCGGGCTGCGTTTGAAATACCGAGGGCGAGGGGAGTACAGGTTCGTTGCGCGCAACGGCAACTCTCATCGTTTGCGCCTCAATCCTGCAATTTCGCCGGCTTTTTTGTCAGCCCAGCTCCCGCCTGACTCAACTCCCGGCCGACTCGCGCACGATCAGCACGTGCCATTTGCCGGGTCCGTGGACGCCGGTGGTCAATTGCAGTTCGATATCGCCGGTTTTGCTGGGACCGGTGACCAGCGTCAGCGCACTGGGAAGTTCGCATTGGCGAACGCACGCCATCGCATCGAACAGATCGGGGACGATCTGCGACTGGGCGACGATTGCCAGATGGATCGGCGGCAGCAGACTGACAACTCGTTCCTGGCCGGGCCGGGCAGCCAGCAGCAGCGAACCTGTTTCGGCGATGGCCAGGGTGGTGCTGGTGATGCCGACATCGGCGGCCAGAATCACCGCGCGCTGTTCATCCGGTGGCAGCTGCAACAGCGAATCGACGTCGTGTACTCCCACGCGCATTTGCTGCAGCATCGAGTCGAGTCCGACGCGATCGAGCAGTTCGTACCGCCAGCGGATCGCGGTGCGCGGTTCAAACGACCGCAGCATCTGCGCCAGAGTGATTGAGGCTTGAGCCCAGCCGTCGACGATGATTGCTCGTCCACCGACCTCGCTGATCTCGCGCGACAAAGCCAGGCACAAGTCGGTTTCGGCGCCGACATAGCCGGTTGCGTCGGCGACGTCGCGGGTAGGAACGCGGTAGGATCGGCCGGCCTCCGCGGCCTGCCGGACTCGCGCCAGAAACTGTTCGCGGTTGGAGCCGAGCGGGCTCATGTCTGCTCCCCGGAATTCCGCCGCCACCAGTCGCGAAAGCGTTGCGGCGCAGGTGCAGGGAAGTCGCGGTGTTCGGTCCAGCCGGCCAGTCCGGCGGGGAGCCGACGGATCCAAGGCTGCCGCTGCAACCAGCGGCCTACCGTGCGGGTGGCCCACCAACTGCTCCAGCGATAGAGCCAGGGGCGGCGGAGGATCGCAGCCCAGAGCCGGTAGGCGCGTGATTCCCCGCGGGACTGGCCAGCCGTTTCCTGTTGCAGTTGTTCGCGGAGCTGGATCAACATCTGGGGAATCTGGATCTTTACCGGGCATGCCGCCTGGCAGGCCCCGCAGAGACTTGACGCGTGGGGCAGATGATGATGTTCGGCTAGCCCGTCGTACAACGGCGTAAGGACAGCGCCGATCGGCCCGCTATAAACTCCACCGTAGGCATGTCCGCCGACGTTGCGATAGATCGGGCAGGCGTTGAGACAAGCGCCGCAACGAATGCAGAACAGGCTCTCCCGCAGCGGGCTGCCGAGGATCCTGGACCGTCCGTTATCGAGAATCACCAGATGGAATTCGTCGGGCCCATCGAGTTCACCGGCCGCACGCGGCCCGGTGATAATCGAGGTATAAACCGACAGCTTCTGCCCGGTTGCGGCGCGTGCCAGAACTTTCAGGAACCAGGGCAGGTCCTGGAAACGGGGAATCACCTTTTCGATTCCCATCACGGCGATATGAATTCGGGGCAGCGCGGTCGTCAGCCGCGCGTTGCCTTCGTTGGAAACCAGGACGATCGATCCGGTTTCAGCGATGGCGAAGTTGACGCCGGTAATGCCGACCTCGGCGGCCGCGAATTTCGAGCGTAGCTGGCGGCGGGCAAACGCGGCCAGTGCCTCGCGCTCCACCGGCAGTGGCTCCCCGGCGACAGGGCTGAGAATCCGCGCAACGTCGCGCGCCGAAAGATGCAGCGCCGGGCCGACGATGTGCGACGGTCGATGCCCGGCGACCTGGATGATATATTCGCCGAAGTCGGTCTCCACGGTTTCAATGCCGGCCTTCTCCAGCGCGGAGTTCAAGTGGATTTCCTCGCTGGTCATCGACTTGGATTTCACCACGCGTCGGTAGCCGCGATCCCGCACCAGCCGGCAGATGATCTCGCAAGCGGCCGCACCGTCGTCGGCGTAGTAAACCTGCCCTCCGCGCGCCACGACGCTGCTTTCGAGCGTCGCGAGATGGGTGGCCAGGTCGGCCAGCGTCGAGTCCTTGATCGAACGGGCCCGCTCGCGGATCGCGTCGGAATTCGGCAGCGCCTGCCAGGCCTCGCGGTTCTTTCGGCCCAGCGTGTCGCCCAACCGCCCGAGAATCTGCTGCAAACCGCGATCGGCGACCGCTGCCTGCGAAGCCTGGATGAACTCGTGGTGCGTCTCGCGGACGTAATCGGTCATGCGGTTGTTTCCTGCGATGTTGGCGTTTCCACCATCTCGCGGGCATGATAACTGCTGCGGACAAACGGTCCGCTCGCGACCTGGGAGAAGCCCAGCGATCGAGCCAGATTGCCGAGGTCGGCGAATTCGTCCGGCGTGACGTAGCGCTGCACGGGCAAATGATCGAACGTCGGCTGCAGGTACTGGCCGAGCGTCAGGAAGTCGCAGCCGGCGGCACGCAGATCGGCCAGGACGTCGAGCACCTCCGCGGTCGATTCGCCAAGCCCCAGCATCAATCCGCTCTTGGTCTTGATCTCGGGGCGGCTTTGACGGGCATGACGCAGCAGCTTGAGGGTCCAGCGATAGTCCGACTTCGGACCGCGCACTGTCCGATACAGCCGGGGCACCGTCTCGGTATTGTGATTAAAGACCTCCGGAGCGGAATCGAGTACGCAGTCGAGTGCCGCGAGGTTATTCAGAAAATCGGGGGTCAGCACCTCGACCGTGGCTCCGGTCCGGCGACGCACGGCGACGACGCAGCGCGCGAAGTGCGCGGCCCCGCCGTCCTCGAGGTCATCGCGGGTCACCGAGGTGATGACCACGTGCCGCAGCCCGAGCCGCTGGGCTGCTTCCGCGAGTCGATCCGGTTCGTCCCAGGACGGCGGCGCCGGCTTGCCACGCTCCACCGAACAGAAGCCGCAGGGTCGGGTGCAGATTTTACCCAGGATCATGAACGTCGCCGTGCGCTGCGACCAGCATTCCATCCGGTTCGGGCAACGGGCCTCCTGGCAGACCGTCTCCAGTCCGAATTCAGCCAGCAGATTCGCGGTGAACTGATTGCCATTTCCGCTGGGAAACTCCCGTCGCAACCATTCGGGCAGCCGGCGTTCGCGGTGCGGAACCGGCGGCGACTGGCCCAGAATCGGAAGTTCAACCGTCATGCACGCGAACCCGGGAAAGCAAGGGGTGGCCCGTGAAGATATGGTATCGTTCGCAGCCGAGTGCCTGGGCGATTGCGGGCAGTAACTCCGCGCGAACCTGCGTCATTCTAACAGGTTGACGCTGCTCAGCCAGAAGGGAACTCATCCGCGCGATCTGGCCGTCGGGCACGTCGCTCGGAGGCAGGAACTGCACCTGATTGGGCAATCCCTGCAGCGGATGCACATTCAGGTAAAGACCGTGGTAGGTCAGTTCATCCGATTCGCGGTTGCAGTAAATCGCCACCGCACCCAGCCGGCTCCAGATCCCCAGTTTCGGGTCGGCCCTGCGGATCGAAATGCCAATTTCGCCCAGAAAGGACATGACTCCCTGATGCATCGCGGTACGGAAGTTCCGTGCCTCCGGCGTGGTCGGGTGATGGGGTGAAATCGAGTAAACCGCCAGTTGGCCGGGGCCATGTACGACGCAGCCTCCGCTGCGCGCAACCCATTTCACTGGTAATCCGTCGACCGCGGAATCCTGGCCGGGCATCACCAGCTGTCGCCAGGAGCCTCGCCGGCCGACCGTAATTATCGGCGGATGTTCGCAGACCAGGATCACTGTCCGATCGATCGCGTGCCGCAGCAGTTTTCTCCCGATCAGCTCCTGCAGCCGGGCGACGGGCGAAAACGGCGTGCGATCCAGCAGGTGGAACGCGACCGATGGTTCGCCGCCCCACAGGTCGCGCAAGTCCCTTTCAGAGCGATCGAATTCTGCCGAATCATCATCCATGATCGAAGCACATCCCCGGGAGCCGTACATCGGTGAGTGACGCCGGCCGTTCATCGGGCGGCGAACGACTATTTACCAAGCGGGCGCCGATTCAGCCAGACCGATTGCCGGCCTGCCAAAAAACGGAATGTCCGCTAGAGTGGTGTTCTGCCATGGCGAAAAAAAGCAAGAGCGAAAATCCGGCTCAAAAATCCAATGATCGGCCGATCTGCGAGAATCGACGCGCCCGATTCGAGTACGAACTGCTGGACACGCTGGAATGCGGGATCGTGCTGCTGGGCAGTGAAGTGAAGAGTCTGCGGAACGGAAAAATGTCGCTGGAAGAGGCGTATGGGCGGATTCGCGACGACGAAATGTGGTTAATTGGCTGCGAAATTCCGGAGTACCGCCAGGCGACGATCTGGAACCACGAGCCGAAACGGCCGCGGAAACTGCTATTGCACCGCCGCGAACTCCGTAAATTCGGCGCTCGAGCCCAGGAGAAAGGGTTGACGCTGGTGCCGCTCAAATTCTATTTCAGCCCCCGCGGCGTGGTAAAGGTGCTGATGGGGCTCTGCCGTGGCCGAAAGTTGCACGACAAGCGGGAAGTATTGAAGAAACGCGATACGCAACGCGACATCGATCGGGCGATGCGGCGGCGCTGAGCCCTCGCCGCATGCAGAGCGGGAATCAACCGCCGTCCTCGGCGAATGCCATGCCCGCACCCGCTTCGCTGTGATCCGGCTCCAGGCGTTCCGCGCCGAGCAGGAAGCAGCCGGCGGCAAGCCTACGGCATGCTTTGATCTCCAGTTCGCAGCCGTGGTCACCCACCATCAACCGCACTCGCTCGCACGGAAACAACGACGCGGAATGCAGAAATCCGATGCCCGACCGCGACATGTTGATCACCAGGATCGCGTGCGACTCGGCGGCGCGGGCGATCGCCGGCAGCGAAGGCCGCGTCTGCATCACTCCCCAGCCTCGCCGCCGCACGCGCAGGTGCCGGCGTTCGTCTCCTGAATAAGAGGAACTCGCGCCGTGTCCTTCCAGCAAATGACGCTGCGAGGCAGGAATCGTCAGATCGCAGATCACACGCGCGCCATCGATATCGATGGAAGGGGCGGTGCTCAGGAACTCTGTTTCAGCAGTGAACTCCAGCAATTGACTAGCTCCTGATCGTATGAGTCCGGGGCCCCGTTTTCCAGCAAGCGCAGGACTTCCGCGGAAGGCATCGGATGCCGGTAGGGGCAATAACAGGTCAGTGCGTCAAAGACGTCGGCGATCGCGCAGATGCGAGCCCATAGATGAATTTCGTCGCCTGTGGACTGCACCGGGTATCCGCTGCCGTTCAACCGCTCGTGATGCTGATAGACCATCATCAATTGGCCGAAGGTAACATCGTCGCGATGCACCAGCTCCCGAAAGCCGCTGGTGGGGTGCCGTTGCATGATCCGCATCTCTTCGGACGTGAGGCGCCCCGGTTTATTCAGAATCGAAGCGGGAACGGCCCGTTTGCCGACGTCGTGCAGCAGGGCACCGGCGGCAATTTCACGCAACGATTCGGCGTCATGGATGCCGATGCCGCGAGCCAACAGCAGGCAATAGGTACAGACGTTCGTCACGTGGGTGTAAGTGTAATAGTCGTGCTCCAGCACCTTCAGCAGTTCGATCGCGTTCGTTTCGCGATCGGCCACCAATTGGGCATATTCGTTGCCCATCCGGGTCATCAAATCCACGACCGGCCCCAAACTTTTCTGCTTCATTGCATCGTGGAACTGAGACCGGTTGGCTTCGCGGATGGTTCCGAGTTTCTGCGCCGGCGAGATCGTGTCGTCGTGCAACAGCGACTCCCGCAGGTAATGTTCGTAGTCGCGCAAGCCGCCGAACGCGATGAAAAGTGTGCGGATGTCGCGGTTTTGCAGTGTCGCGATTTCCTGGTCGTCGAGCGGAAATCGTCGCTCGCGATACAGAATCGGGCGGGAAGTGTTTCCGGGCAGCAGGTACAGGTCGAATGGCAGATTGGCTCCCGACCGCAGTGTGGCGGTTGCGATGGGAACAAGCGAATTGGGATCGAGCCCTGGCATGACTGTACTCGAAGTTGACCTGATCCCCACCAGCGCGGGGAACTATAAAATCTAGCTGATGCAATGCGAGATGTGGCAATGCAGCCAAAATTTACAGTTCCAATCCGTTCCTTTCGCACCGGTCGCGACGGATATTACGGATCGTCGCGCAGCGGGAGCCCGGACTGATAATTTTCCAGTCGTTGCAAGAATAATGCGCGTTCCGTGGGCTGGCCAACCAGCCCCAACGCTTTGTTCTGCCACTTCACGGCTGCCGCAAAATCACCCGATTCGGCATAAGCCGCCGCCAGCCCTGCGATCCATTCGGCGTCTTGCCAGTTCGACAACGCGCAAGCTCTCGATGCCAGTTCCACCGCGCGTTTCCCATCGCGGAATTCGGCCTGGGGACAAGCGGCACGAATCCAGGCCGCCTGCCCATGAGCCGCCTCCGATTTTGGCGCCAACCGCATCGCTTGATCGAGGTCGTTCAATGCCTGGCCATAATCCTGCTTTGCTTTCCAGGCCGCCGCACGCCCGATCCAGGCATGCGGGTCGTCCGGCGCGATTTCCACGGCACGGCTGTAATCGGCCAGCGCACGGTCGAAGTCCCTGGTCACAAACCAGCTTGTGCCGCGACTGATCCGCGCCGCGACGTTGTTCGGCGACAGCCGCAATGCGACCGCAAAATCAGCCAATGCCTTCTGCTGTTCACCCATTGCCTGGTAGACATTGCCGCGGCATACATGCGGCTCGGCATCCCGCGGCCTTAAGACCACCGCTTCGCTGTAGTCATCCACAGCCGCCTGCCAGTCGCCTTTAGCGAATCGCGACTCGCCGCGCCCCATCCAGGCCGCGACGTCGGCGGGATCGATCGCGATCACCGCGTCGAAGTCCGCCAGGGCCTTGTCAAAATCGCGCTTGGCCAGCCAACAGACGGCCCGTGAGCGCAGTGCCGCGGGATCGCCCGGCGCCAGCCGGATTGCCTGATCGTGATTGGTGATCGCCTTGTCGAAGTCGCGTCGCGCGTGCCAGATATCTCCACGCAGCGTCCAGGCGCGCGCCCAATACGGATTAATGCGCACCAGCTCGTTGAGATCATTCATCGCTCTCCCCGGCGACGCTTGATCCAGATACGCGCGGCCGCGCCCATACAGTGCCTGGACATTCGCCGGTTCCGCGCGCAGTACCGCCGAGAAATCGTCGATGGCGGATTCCGACTTGCCGACCAGTAACCAGTACTCGCCGCGCGCGACCCGCGCATCGTGCCGCTCGGGATCGGCACGCAAGGCCTCGTTCAACAGCATCAGGCTCTCCTCCATCGTCGCAAGCACTCGACGATCCACCCAGCCGTCGAGCTCGCCGCGCTGCGGCGGAAGCCACGAGACCCTGTACCGATCCGTCGCCACGCGCAGCACCGTCACCAATGCGCCAAAAGGAACCGGCACGGATTCACCTTCCGCGCGGCTCAGCGTTGCGCTTTCACGAATCATCATGCGGTCGCCAACCGCCTGCGCGGCCAATATCCCAGGCAGCACCAGTGGTAGCAGGGACAAAATGTGGATCGATATCGATTTCAACATCGGACGCTCCAAGGCAACCGGGACAACCATGCTTCCATTCTACGTGCCGCACGTGCCTGTTGCGCGCCCCAACCCAGTCATCGACCCTCGATCGTGGCAGGGGAATCCTGACCCCGCCGCTGTTCCCGTCGAATCAGCGCCTGTTTCCGCTCGACGCCCCAGCGATAGCCTGCCGGGGAGCCATCGGTACGAACGACGCGATGGCAGGGAATGGCGACGGCCAGCCGATTCGCTCCGCAGGCTCGAGCTACGGCGCGGACCGCTCGGGGGCGGCCGATGCGTCGCGCCAGTTCCGTGTACGTCAGCACGGTACCTGGCGGGATTCTGCGAAGCGCATCCCAAACGCGATGCTGAAACGCTGTGCCTTGAATGTCCAGGGGCAAGTTCAAGCCGATTCGTGGCTCCGCGACAAAAGCCACGATTTGCGCCATCCACCCGGCGAAGCAAGAATCGTCCCCCACAAGCTCCGCAGCAGGAAACAGATCGACCAATTCCTGCACCAGTTTTTCAGGATCGTCTCCCAGCAGTATCGCGCATACTCCGGTCGGCGTTGCGGCAACCAGGATTTCTCCAAGCCAGCAGTGGCCGACAGCAAAGCGTATCGTGGTGTTCGCTCCACCCGCTCGAAACGCAGCCGGTATCATGCCCAGGATCGACGCGGATTCAGCGTAAAAACGGCTGCTTGAGTTGAACCCGGCGCCGTAGATCGCTCGCGTGACACTTTGGCCGCCAGCGAGCCTGCCGCGAATGCGGCGGTTTCTGCCGGCAACCGCGTATTGCCTCGGAGTCACGCCCAGCGCCAACTTGAAAATGCGATGGAGCTGGAACTGGCTCAGCCCGACCGCGGATGCCAATTCATCCAGGTTCGGCGGCGTGTCGACGTTTTCGATCATTCGACAGACCTTGGCCACCAGATCGGAGTGTCGCGCTGCCGAAACCGGTGCATCGGGACGGCAACGGCGGCAGGGGCGATATCCGGCCGCTTTCGCCGCTTGAGGCGAGTCGTGAAAGACAATGTTCTTTCGTAACGCGCGGCGCGATGGACATGTCGGTCGACAATAGACTCCGGTTGTCCGCACGGAGTAGACAAACGCACCGACGGCCGCGGCGTCGCGTTCCATCACGGCGCGCCAACGAGCGGCATCGGTCACGAATCGGCGTCGGCCGCGCTGGACCGGCTGAGCTTCCATGTTCATATCAAGTGTACCTTTCCGATTAATGTCTGCGGTTGGCCAGTTTTTCAAAGTTCTGGCCTGGATATGCTATCACCGCCAGCGATCGGCCACACTCCGTTTCTTGCGGCCAAATTCAGATTGTGCACCGCAGGCGCATTGTATTACGCCTGCCGTCCCTCCGCGTCGATCGCGAATCGGCATCCCAGACTGCTAACGAGCTCCATAATGGCGCAGCAGTTCGGCGGCGTCGCCTCGTGGAATTTTCCGGGCCCAAAACAAGGGAGTCGACCAGGTCCGATCGTCCGGAAGGTTGGTGGCGGCGCCTCGCTTCAGCAGAAACACGATCATCCGCAGGCCCCGCTCATATCGGGGTCGATCGCTGCCGTCGCCCAGTCCGCGCACCGCCGCGGCCAGCGGCGTTCCCTGGAATTCAACCGCCCGAGCATGGATGTTCGCGCCCGCGTCGAGCAGCATTCTGGCCATGGGTGGAATATTGTATCGATCGTCGCTGCATTATGCTGGTGGTTTACCCTCCGGAGGTTACTGATGCGACGCGTTCTGTTGATTCCGCTGTTCCTGGCAGGTCGGTTCCTGGCAGGTTTCCTAGTGACAACTCCCACGATGGCACGTTGCGCTCTGGCTTCCGAACGCTTCGAAATCGCACCTGACGAGAGCAGCGGCAGTTGTGGAGCGGTCTGCGTGCGTGGAGTCGGTTTGATCCACACGGAACAGATCCTGCCGCTCGATGCAGCGGGCCGGTTGCGTGGCGATACTCTGGCCGAACAGCTGAACGAGATCTTCGCTCGGTTGGATTTGGCGGACGACGGCGCGGCCGATGCGTTGGAGCGATGTGTGAAGCTGAACCTGTACGTTCGCGACGACGCGGATGCGGCCGAAGTTCGATCGGCGATCGCAGCCCGTTTTCGCGGTCGCAACAAGCCGGCAGTAAGTTATGTGACGACGATACTCCCTGCGCCGATGGCCCGCGTGGCGGCCGACGCGATCATCGCCACGCGCGATCGTTCGCCAACGGAAGTCGTGGTGCGGAATTCCGATGGAATGCGCCCTACGACGGCCCTGCTTCCCCCAGGTGGCCGGGCCTACGTATCGGGGCAGGCCGAATCCGGCGACCTGGCAACAGCGACTCGCAAGACACTTGACAGCCTGCAGGCCACGCTGCGATTCCTCGACCTGGACTGGAGCCAGGTCGTACAAATCAAAGCATTTCTTACGCCGATGCAACAGGTGGAAATCGTGCAGCGGGAATTGCAGCAGTACTTCGGCGAGCGTCCTTTGCCGCCATTGGCCTATGTGCAGTGGAATTCCAGCCCCAGTACGCCGATCGAGATCGAACTGGTAACCGCCGTTCCGAGCCGGGCGCTTGCGAAGGACGCTGCGAAGGACGCTGCGAAGGACGCTGCCAAGGACGCCCCGCGCATTGAATATCTGACTCCACCGGGGATGACGGCATCGCCTGTCTTTTCACGAGTCACGCGGCTGGCCTCGGACGACGTCGTGTACGTGAGCGGACTGTGGGGAACAAGCAACGAAGCCGAGCAACAGGTTCGTGACGTTTTTGCTCGCCTGGAAGAACTGCTCAAGCCGGCTGGCGGAAGCCTGCGGCAGCTCGCCAAGGCCACTTACTATGTCTCGGACGACGCTGTCAGCCGCCAATTGAACCTGCTGCGGCCGTCGTATTACGATCCGCAACGTCCACCGGCGGCCTCGAAGGCGATGGTGAGCGGTGTGGGCATGCCGGGCCGAACGCTGACGATCGACATGATCGCGATCGCCGGCGAACCGGACGGGCTCTCGCAGAGGCGCAAAGACGCAAAGGGAGAAGAGAATAGGCGATGAGGGAAGGACTCACGCGGACAATTGACAGTCTCCTCTTCTCCGAAACAATTCTTTGCGACTCTGCGCCTTTGCGAGGCTATTCTCGCAGAGGCGCAAAGACGCAAAGGGAGAAGAGAATAGGCGATGAGGGAAGGACTCACGCGGACAATTGACAGTCTCCTCTTCTCCGAAACAGTTCTTTGCGACTCGGCGCCTTTGCGAGGCTATTCTCGCAGAGGCGCAAAGGGAGAAGGAAAATCGCCGGCACCGGTTCACGGGCTCACCCGGTCCACTCCGGCAATCCGTACGGGTCGCGGTACGACTTGCCGAGCAGCTGATCGGCTTCCTGGCAGTCGACGAACCGTTCGGTCTTGGGGTCAAAATCGAGTCGGCCGCGGGTACGGTAGGCGATTTCGCCGAGATGAACCAACGCACAGCTCCAATGGGCGACTTGGGCGGAAGCGCGTGTGGGCGTGCGATGGCGAACCGCGTTCAGAAACTCCGCCATATGTTCGGCATAGCCGCGCTGGCCCCGAAGTTCCCGGCCTTCCGTCGGGCCGGGGGTTCCTTTGGGACCTTCGAAAACGCTGAAGGCGCCGCGCCGTGAGAAGACCATGTACCCGGTGGTGCCATAGAAGACATTGCCGTTGTCGAAACCATGCAGGCCGTAGGCGGTAAACGGGTAGTTTTCGTAAATCACCAACCGTCCGTCGGGGTATTCGTACGTGACATTCATGTTGTCGGGATACTCGCTGGCATGACCGTCGAGCAGCATGCGACTGCCGCGGGCGGTGATCTGTTTCGGGAGACCATTGACTCCCAGGCCCCAAGCCGCCATGTCGAGATCGTGGATGCCGTCGTCTCCGATTTCGCCGTTGCCGTAGTCCTGGAACATGCGCCAGTTAACGTGGAAGCGGTGGGGATTGAACGGACGTTTTGGCGCCGGTCCGAGCCAGCGATCGTAATCGACGCCGGCTGGTGGTGTCCCGTCGGGCAGCGGCTTTTCGGCGGTTCGCGTCTCCGCGGTCCAGGCGCGGGCGACCTTCACCTGGCCGATGATCCCATCCTTAAGCAGTTTGGCCGCTTTCTCGGTGACCGGACTGCTGCGCATCTGGCTGCCCTGTTGCACAACCCGGCCGTATTTTCTGGCCGCGGCGATAATCATCGGTCCTTCGTTGTAGGCATGCGAGATCGGTTTTTCAATGTAAGTATCTTTGCCGGCCTGCATCGCCCGCAAAGCGATTGGTGCATGCCAGTGATGAGGCGTGGCGATGATCACTGCATCCACGTTCTTATCGGCGAGTAGATCTTCGTAACGAGAAGTGCGTTTTGGTGCCGCGGGTTGAAATTCGCGACTGATAATCTTGTCCATACGCTCGACTTGAGCCGGATCGACATCACAGAGCCAGGCGATTGACACCGCTTCCTTGCGACTCACCAGTCCGCTGACGTGGTGTGTCATGATGCCGCCGCAGCCGATGATTCCCAGCGTCACAGTGGCAGGCCGATCGTCGGCAAATGCGTGTACGCCCCGCAGCGCGGCGGCGGCTCCCAGCATCGTGGCGGTCCGGGAAACGTCGGCGACGAAGTCTCGGCGGTGAAATCTGGACATGGCGCAGTTCTCCTTATTACTTACATATTCGCCGCTTGCGACAGGTCGAACCAAGCGGTCATTTGGTCGATTCGATAGGATAACGCTGACAATTAGGGTGTTCAACGAGGAGAACGCTCAAATCCATTCGCAGGAATTGCCGGGCGGCAGGGCCTTGGTTCGGCGTCGCCCCGTATGCGTAAGAGTTCCGATCGCTCGCACATCAGTACGGGAGGGGTTTGTGCGGCTGCCCTACGAGATTACGGGGCAAAGCAGTCAAGTGGACGAGATCTTGGTCCGTGGGGCATGGTCCTGGAAGGAAGATAAGCCGGTAGAGCAGTTCACGACCTCGGAACTTCGGCGCGTGTGGCCCGGTGCGGACGGGAAGGATGTAAAGACCCGTGAGCAACACCATGGGCGTTTTGACGCGATTGAAAAGATCGATTCAGCCCTCGCCGGTGACGATGGATACCAGAGAAGTCTTTTAATCATCGGCCATCCGAACCGCAGTGTGCTGTATTTATCACTTGAGCTGGATCAAGAGGGAATGGCGTCAGAGAGGCCACTCGCTTTTGGCGAGCGATTACGGCGACGTTCTATGGGCATTGCAATTGGACTACGATTGCGTGCCTGGGGGGCACGACGGCAATTGGATAACGGCTAACGAACAGTGGCGGTCGATTCGAGGTGGCAAGCTAAGGGTTCCCGAGCCTGGACAGGAATTCCCGGGGTTTCTTGTTTTTGCATTTTTCGTTGTTGCCTGTCTAGACGAAAGGCCACAGCAGCGTGGGGTCGCACCTATAGCTACGTTTGAGGACTTGGCGAAGATGCAGTTTCTTTTCGACTGGCGCAATGATCCGGCGCACTCGGTTTCAGTGTTTAGTCGGAGCAATCGCGAGAAATTTCTGCAGGTGGTAGAGAAGTGGCTGTCATGTTTGTGTGCGGTGAGACCCGTAGGTGAGTCGTGCATGGAGTCACTATGTGAAAGCCTTAGTCCATTACCCTTGCTAGAAAATGGCGGACTAAGTTGGCTGTTTTAGAAAGGTCGTAAAAGGTTTCCCGGGGGTCGATTGGCGACACTTGAGATCGCGTTCTCAGCGTGTGCGCGTGTTTCCGCCGTGTGAGTGGGTGAGCCGACGTCGCTGTGCGGCGTCTTGTTCGATGCAAATTAGAATTTGGTGGAATTTGGTGACTTGACTGAAGCGTCGACCTGTCAAGAGATGAAGACATGGGAATGTCAGGGTGGCTGGCATGGCTGGGAAGTCTATCAGTTGTCTGACGAGAACGAAGCGAAGCGGCGGGTGCTTCCGGAGTAGTTCGCGCCCGAGCCGGATGTCAGCAGTAAGGTGAGGGGATCTCCCCGGGCAAAAGAGA
>Ga0233425_10008497_pt1 | contig 13609 bp, 7 predicted proteins | sample Watercolumn_Towu_2_FD_181712 | JGI IMG/M metagenome (GOLD analysis project Ga0233425, IMG submission 181712) | Freshwater microbial communities from Lake Towuti, South Sulawesi, Indonesia - Watercolumn_Towuti2014_140_MG | ecosystem: Environmental > Aquatic > Freshwater > Lake | place: Indonesia...
GGAAATTATACTTCATCCCTTTGATCTGCGGTTATTTTTATTTGCTCATTGATAAAAGGACGGACAAAGATGTGTATGCCGAATGTCCAAACTGCCAAAAAAGGATAAATTTGTCCGTAAAATGGGTGTGTCCAACATGCGGTAAGGTCCATAAAGAAAAAACACTCACCACGTTGCCTTGTCATTATTGTGGCGCAGTTAATAATGAGATTTATTGTGGGTGGTGTAAAAAGGAGATTACATTATAGCACACGCCTACCGGCTTATGGGTTCAGATGAACGATTGGGGGTCTTGTTTTATAAGTTGTCCAAAGGTTGCCCGATATTACTGTAGATCAGGTTAGGACCACCCTCCGGTCTGCAGGCCCTCCGGGCTGGAAGGAGGGAGTTGCCTGACAAATAAGATGTTTTTATTTAAACTGTCAGGGAGCCCTTCGGGCACCCTGACCGACAAAGCTGATAATCAGGTGGTCACTGATTAGCTTTCCCTATAAGTAACGACCGTTTCCTGCAAGAGACTTATTTTTTACTTTGACTTTAACTCTTTGTTATGGTTTATATAATTTGCTCCGATAGAAGTTTCCTGTTACTGCAATCTATAACCCAAAGGGGCTAATCCATGAAGTATACCGCCAAGCCCCCATTCTTTTAAAAAAAGATTGGGGGCTTTTTCCAAACAGGCCTTTTTATTATGATTGATACATCCGTTTTCCCTATAGGCAAAAAGATATCTCTTCCAGGTCATTTTTCTGTTTCGGTCATCTTAGAAGAGGTCCGAACATTGGATAATGGCTTTGAATGCCTCGTTCGACTTCCGGATGGAACCCCCGAAGAAACGGTCATTTCTTTAGAAGAAGCGAACATCCTTATCGAATCTTCAGAAGACCAAACCAGTGCCCAATTATCGGTGGATTCAGATAAAATCCGCCTTTTAGTAGAATCAGCACGAGTACGTTTGGCCTATGCCCATGACCGGCAGTTCGCTGTCAGTATGTCCGGGATACGGACCCTTCCCCACCAGATTGAGGCGGTTTATCTAAAAATGTTGCCCCAACCCAGACTTCGTTTTCTCTTGGCCGATGACCCTGGGGCTGGGAAAACGATCATGGCCGGTTTGTTGGTAAAGGAATTGAAACTGCGGGATGTTGTTGAACGCATCCTTATTCTTTGTCCTGCCCCCCTGACGATCCAATGGCAGGATGAAATGCTTCGCTGGTTCGGCGAACCTTTTGAACCGATCGATTCTGCCAGAGACAAACAAAGTCTTTCCAATCCCTGGAAAAGGGAATCCCAAGTAATCTGCTCAATAGATTATGCCAAACAAGAAGGGGTCAGGGAGCGGATCTGGCAGGAACACTGGGACTTGATCATCATTGATGAGGCCCATAAATGCAGTGCTTATACCAAACAATATACCAGCCGAGCCGATGAAGTTGAAAAAACCAAACGCTATCAATTAGCCGAGCACCTGACCTATTACACTGATTATCTCCTATTGCTCACCGCTACCCCTCACCATGGGGACGATGATCGCTTCGGCCATTTTATTCGCTTAATCGATCCGGATATTTTCCCCGAACCTCATAAGTTAGGGGCTAAAGCCCAAGATATTCGCAAAGATATTTTACGACTAGGCCCGGATTGCCCTTGGGCCTTACGTCGATTAAAGGAAGATCTTAAGGACCTCCAAGGCAAACGCCTTTTCCCTGATCGCCATGCCCAGACCGTTATCTTTCGTCTCAATCATCTGGAATATAACTTATATAAAGCGGTTACCGCCTATATCAATGAATTTCTCGGCCAAGCTACCGGTCAGAAGAAGCAGAGCGTAGCTCTGGCCAGGACCGTTATTCAAAGGCGATTAGCCAGTTCAGCCAGAGCGATCTATGAATCATTAAAAAGGAGATTGGAAAAACAACGAAAGCTCTTGGAAGAGTTGGAACTTCTTTCTCCGGCTCAACGGGTTCGGCGTATGGCTTTAATTCAAGGGCGCTTACTCGATAATGAGTTGGAAGAAGATGATCTTGATGATGAGGGCCGGGATGTTTTAATCGATGAATTGACTACGGCCACGGAATTGGATCAAATTAGGACGGAAATTGCCACTCTGAAGGATCTGGTGGATAGAACGCGGTTAGTGAAGGATCAGGCCTCGGATTCTAAATTGGCAGCCCTGAAAGAATGTCTGACCTATGCCCAGTTTGCCGATTTAAAGGATGGGCGGGGAAAGTTGATTATCTTCACGGAACACCGGGATACTCTCAGGTATCTAAAGGAGCATTTGGAAAATTGGGGCTATTCCACCTGTGAAATCCATGGCGGCATGAACCCCCACCAACGAAAAGAGGCTCAAGAAAAATTTCGCACCTCCAGTCAAATCTGTGTAGCCACCGAAGCCGCTGGAGAGGGGATCAATCTCCAGTTTTGTCATCTTATGATCAATTTTGATCTCCCCTGGAATCCAACCAGGCTGGAGCAACGCCTAGGGAGGATTCACCGGATCGGCCAGGATAGAGACATTTATGTTTATAACTTTGTGGCCAGTGAATCTGAAGAGGGCCAGCCTGTAATCGAAGGCTATATTTTACAAAAGTTATTGTTAAAGGTTGAGCAAATGCGTAAGGTCCTGGCCGGCCGGGTTTTTGATGTTATTGGCGAAGTCCTATCCTTGAATGACATCAATCTCCCGGAAATGTTACGAGAGGTGGCCTACGACCCCAGACGCCTAGAAGAATATCTGGACCAGATTGAACGAATCGATCCTTTAAAACTGAAGGCCTATGAGGAAGCCACCGGCATTGCCTTAGCCAAAGGAAATGTGGACTTTTCCAATTTCCAGCAATCGAATCTGGAGATTGAGGAACGCCGCCTCATGCCTCGATATGTGGAGGAACAATTCCTAGCCGGGTCCAAAGAAATTGGTCTAAGAATAGAAACAAGAGCCGACGGCCTTTTTCGAGTCCCCCATGTCTTAGCCGATCTGAGGTCTGATAGACTTCTCTCGGTGCGTCGACTGGGCAAGCCTGAAACCAGCTATCGCAAAATCACTTTTTATAAATCCCATCTGGAAATGGATCAGCATCTTGATGCCATCTTAATGGGGCCAGGCCATCCACTATATGCGGTAGTGGATGAAAAGCTTAATGAGAAACTTTCATCTTGTATTGGCCGAACGGGAATTTTCCTGGATAATTTTACTGAATATCCCTATCGGCTTCATTTTTTTGAAATGACCATTCGAGGTCAGGACAGTAAAGGAACGGCTCAGCCTCTTTTTGGGGAAGTGGTGGCCATACGAGAGGAATTAAAAAATTCTTTCAACCAAGATAAGACGTTTTCCGTCGTTCCGGCCGATAGTCTTTTCGACTTTCCTTCGCATCCGAATCCGCCGCTGGACATCCCCATTATAGATCCAAAGCCTGCGGCTGATTTTCTGAAGACCTCCTATCAAATGGAACGCCGTCTCCAATGTCAGGAAGAACGGAAACATTATGCCGATGTTTGCCGGGAGTATTTGGAAAAAACCTTCTTTGAAAGGATTCGCAAAGCGCAGGACCGAGTTTTTGAATTAAGACTCCGAGAGGAGGAATCCCCGGATATGACCTTGGCTCGTCAGCGGGCTGAAAACGATCTCATCGACCTGGAACGGATTAAAAGCGAACGTTTCGCCGGCCTGGATCGGCTGATTATCGCCCGCCCCGGACCGGTTAAACATATTGCCTCGGCCCTGGTCTTGCCGTCTAAGGAACCGGCCGAGCCTGGAGTACTGGCCGTAAGCCAGGAGGTGGATCAGGAAACAAATAGAAGAATAGAACTGGCCGCCGAAGAAATCGTCATAAAACACGAAACCTCCAGGGGACGGGAATGTGAAAAGGTGGGCCACCTTAAGATCGGATTCGATATCCGAAGCCTTACACCGCCTGATCCTCAAACTGGCTATCGTGACCCTGTCCTTGGGGTTCGTCGAATTGAAGTCAAGGGCCGAAAAAAAGGCCAACCCATAAGGCTGACCACCAATGAATGGTTTAAAGCTACCCAACTGGGCAATTCCTACTGGCTTTATGTTATCTGGGACCCCCTGGAGAATCCTGAAGCCGAACCGATTCGGATTCAGAACCCGGCTCAAAAACTGGACCATATCAAGAGGGAAATTTTAGAGAAACGATTTTATGAGATTCCTGCAGAGGCGGTTATCAATTTATCTCAACAGAAAAGGTAATATAAAATGGCCGTTATTCTTACCGATCAAGAAATTGCCCGGTTAATCGAGGAAGCTAAACCACTACCGTCAGACTACCAGGTAAAAATTCAAACACGTCCGAAAAGGGGGCATAAAGAAAGGGAATTAGATTTGAATGGGGCATCCGGAAGTGACTTTCGTCTCGTTTTACGTCAAAGCCTTTTCAATCCCCTTGATTTTTCAGCAATATTGATCTATCGCCCCCCGAATTCAAACCAGCTCTTCCGTTTAAGACGATATAATGGTAAAAGTCATGAACATACCAACTCTATTGAAGGAAAAGTATTTTATGACTTTCATATCCATCAGGCTACCCAACGGTATCAGGAAATCGGTGCAAGGGAAGATACTTTCGCAGAACCCACTGAGCGGTTTGCTGAATTCCAGCAAGCCTTAAACTGTCTATTTAAAGATTGTAACTTCCAAACCCCTTTTGATCCCCAACGGAAACTTTTTGAGGAGTTTTAAACAATGACCGTCGAAACAATCGAACAAGACTTCCGGGACAAGGTATGCCAGAAACTGCGGCTTGCTTCCGAGGGTGTAAGTCGATATCGGGTTTTTACCCCATTCATGTTTGAAGATGGGGATCACCTTTCCATTGTGCTAAGAAAAGAAAATGGGGGCTGGGTTCTCTCCGATGAAGGGCATACTTACATGCACTTGACATATGATCTCGATGAAAAAGATCTGCTAAGGGGGACAAGGCAAAAAATCATTGGTAATGCCTTATCCTTATTTAGCGTTCAAGACCGGGAAGGAGAACTCTTCATCCCGATCCCGGATGATCAGTATGGTGATGCCTTATATAGTTTCATTCAAGCTCTATTAAAAATTACCGACATATCCTACTTATCCAGGGAACGGGTTCGTTCTACCTTTATGGAAGACTTTAGAGGTTTTATGGAAGAATCTGTTCCAAAAGACAGGCGAGAATTTGACTGGTGTGATCCTAAACATGATCCCCAGGGGAAATATCCCATTGATTGCCGAATTAATGGCATGGCTAGACCTCTTTATGTTCAGGCCTTGCCCAGTGATGAAAGAACCAGAGATGCCATGATAACATTGCTCCAGCACGAGAGATGGGGATTATCATTCCGCTCGTTGGCCATCTTTGAAGATCAGGAACAAATAAATCGTAAAGTCCTGGCCCGTTTCACCGATATCTGTGAAAAACAGTTTTCCAGCCTCGATGCGAATCGAGAGCGGATTAAAAAATATATTGAAGATTTTTTAATTAAATAGATAGGCCTGCTGTATTTAACTGTCTTTCGTGATAGTTGGTTATTACATAAGAATGGAGGGGTATAAATGGCCTTATCAAAATTTTCAAAAAAATCACGTTTTGTGACAAGCAATAAACAAATTGGAACAAAGGCATCTTATCCGGCTCTTCGGTTAAAACAAAACGACCAAATTTTTTATTTTTCAACGATTCCGGTGGAAGAAATTTTTCCATTCTGTTTTGTTGCAAGACGACAGGAAGATCCAATTGAAGGATTTCAACGTAATCTTAGCGATCAACGAGCTTTAGATATTGCAGACTATCTTGATAATTCAGTGGGATCTATTCCAACCAACATTGTTCTCTCTGCCCAAGACTCCGCGGAACTCGAGTATGATTCCAGAACAAAGTCTTTAAAATATAGACGTGTACCAAAGGCTTTTCTAGTTCTTGATGGACAGCATAGGCTTTATGGTTATGGACAAACTAAAAAGAAACACCGTATTCCAGTTGCTATATATGAAAATCTTTCCCGTAAAGAAGAAGCTGCTTTGTTTATTGACATAAATACTAACCAACGAGGCGTTCCTGCGGCTTTATTATTGGACATAAAACAGGTTGCAGAACGAGAGAGTCAAAATGAAAGAACTTTAAGACTTTTTTTTGATAAACTACAGCAAGATCACCTTTCCCCTTATTGCGGCCTGCTTAGTCCTTCGACATCCGCACGAGGCAAGATATCTAGGGTTACATTTAATCGTGGCATTGCAATTATTTTAGAGAGCCAGATAATGAATAAGTTATCTCAAGAAAAACAATATGAATTAATAAGAAACTTTTTTATTGCATCGGAAGAAGCGTTGAGAAAACCAGAATTATTAATCCGATCAACATACTTTGAAAGTTTTTGTGGTTTATTTGATGATGCAACACGTATTTCAAGGACAAAGTTTCAGAATTATAAACTCGAATCACTGAAAGGGGTATTAGCCCCTATTAATAATGTTGACCTAGAAGCACTTGTTACTGGCGGAAAATCAAAGGTGACTAAATCAACAATTATAACTGTCCTTAAACAAGCTATTAGCGGTCAATTTGAAATTTCTGAAGATATGATATGATCCCCAAAGGCCCTATTTTTAACACATTAAGATCTCTTGCGCTTGAGGCTATTCCAGATGGGATCCGTGTGAGTCCTAAAGAAAACAATTCTTTGTCAAATTGGTTCGATAAGGGCTCTTATAATGTTGCGGGAATAAACACTAGCGAGATGACGATTCATGCCGATGTCCAGGAATTAGGAACTGCATTATTATCTGATGTTGAAAGACTTTCAAACCATGCGTTGGAGCAGGTCCAAGAAATGATATGTTTTTCAAACGATACACGTATAAGAAGTAGTGGGTGGAATGTTGTTACAATATATTATTTCGCTTATTTTGTAGCGCAGGGCCTTCTAAGATTGTTAGGGCGCCCAATTTTTTTCCTTGATCGTCAAAGAGTTAGAAATCTAACCAACCTTTTTCTAAAAGGAAAGTCTGCTCTTAATGCTGGAACATATTTACTTCTCAAGAAAAATCAATTATCTGCTACTCAAGCAGCTTATACGCTGAAATTAACAAAAAAGAAGCCACATGAAGCAACGTGGCTTGAACTTTTAGGAGGTCTTAGAAAATACGTTGAAAATCCTTTAACTTCAACTAATTTATCTGAAACCCTTTTTTATGATTCGATTACGACAAAAAACTTATTTGACGAATATAGAAATTATGAATGGCCTTCCATGGTTAGAAATATAGCCAATTATAGAGTTGGGTACGCGTATAAATTAGTTCAGAATGTAGATGTCGCAGCTACAAAAAAGTTGTGGGGACGATGGGAGACTGGCACCCCGAATGAAATGCTCAAATCAACAATATCGCTATGTGTTTCAGGGGATAAAACAAAATTTCGAGATCAAGTTTGGTTGCTGCATGATATTGCGATTTCTCTTTTCCTTGTATTTTTAAATATCTATCAGGAATTAGTTAAAAGGAGGAATATAGACAATCGATGGGAGGTTACAAGAAAACAATTTTTTAAAAGGGCGATTATGGATAAGGATGCAACCATTAAAAGACTTTTTGATTTGAAATAGAAAATCATAAGATGGACTTAACTGATGATCTTAGATTAATTGAGGATTTTCTCCCTATAAATTCAATTGGAGAAGCGGCATCAAGTGAACCTCGCACGAAAGGGCATATATCAACTATTCATGTATGGCGGGCAAGGCGACCTTTAGTAGCCTGTCGCTCGGCAGTCTATGGGGCTTTGACCCCTGCATCGCAATTCATTCCTGAAAATGGACCGGATAATAAAAAACAAAGTCTTGGCCGGGCCAATGCCGCCAAGTTCATTACCGGCCTTTGCAAATATCCCGGCAATCCGGCTATTATCAAAGAAGCGGAAAGACATATTCTGGAAGCCCATGCGGAACGATTGACCAAAGAAACCGGAACAAAAGTCACCCGAAAAGATATTGAAGAAACTCGAGCACCCAGGCCGAAAGTCTTGGATATGTTCGCTGGTGGAGGTGCCATCCCGATTGAAGCGGCCCGGCTTGGTTGCGAGTCATATGCCCTTGACCTCAATCCGGTTGCCCATATCATCGAGCTGTGCACCGTTACGTTTCCTCAACAATTCGGGGCGGAACTTGCCGACGATATAGAGATGTGGGGCAAGACTATTCTGAAACGGACGCAACAGGCCGTATCTGATGTCATGGCACGGATACCTATTGCAAGAAAACACCCTCACGCAATCCAACGAAAGCTGGGCGATGAAAGGGGGTTGAACCCACCCCCCGAAGAGTATTCGATCGTCGCTTATTACTGGACACGAACAATTCCCTGTCCTAATCCGGAATGTAAGGGCACCGTGCCGCTTTATCGGCAGACCTGGTTACGGAATAAATCTTCAGGCTTTGTCGCGTTGAAACCGGTTCCCAATATTTCCAAACGTATCATGCAGTTTCAGGTAGTTGAAACGCGCACCGAGGCGGAGCTTGGCTTCAATCCTTCAAACGGTAGTGCAGGCTCCTCCACAGCATGCCCCTTCTGCCAAACCGCCCTCGATGGCCCTTATGTCCGTGGATATGGCGACGAAAAAGGATTCGGCCAACAGCTTATGTGCGTGATCGTGCTTAACCCGGATGGCCCCGGCAAGATGTATCTTGTGGATGAAACTCTGGCCGACATTGAGGCTAAATATCAGTTTATGTCCGATCAAAGAGCCACAGAGATCGAACTCGAACTAGGAACGACCAGCTTCGATGAAGAGATTCCGCCGACCGGTAACGCTGGGCTTGCGACAGGAAACAGCTATCTCTATGGCATCAGAACATTTCGCCAGGCTTTCACCCCGCGCCAGCGATATATCCTGTTAACCATGGTCCGAGAAATGCGTCGGGTTCACCGGGAAATGCTTGAACAAGGGATAGATCAGGAACGGGCCAAAGCCATCACAACCTACCTTGGTCTTTGGTTAAGCCGTTTGACCGATCGATGTAACGGATTGGCAAGGTGGGATAATTCAGGAGAGAAGATTCAGGGTTTAACGTCATTAAAACGTTTTGCGATGACATGGGATTTTCCAGAAGTAAACCTTTTTGGAGGGGCATCTGGAGATGCCTTAGGAAACCTCGAATATATTACAGCCGCAGTACGACAGGAAGGACAATTCCGAAACCCGGTCAAAGTTGCTCGCGGCTCGGCAGCCAAATTGCCTTATGAAAACAGTTTTTTTGATGCGGTAATCACTGATCCCCCCTACTACGATAATGAAAGCTATTCGGAACTTTCCGATGTCTGTTACGTCTGGCTTCGTCCGACCATAGGTTTTTTGTATCCCGAACATTTTGCTGGGCAACTGACGCCAAAAAAGAATGAGTGTGTCGCCGCCGCCTACCGCCAGGGGGGAAAGCAGAAAGCGCGGATCTATTACGAAGACTGTCTTTTTGAGTCTCTGCGAGAAGCACATCGCGTCACAAAGCCGGGCGGCATATTGGTCATCGTATATGCCCACAAAACCACCTTGGGGTGGGCAACCCTGGTGGATGCTCTTCGGCGAGCGGGGTTCGAGGTCGCCGAGGCTTGGCCTCTTGCCACGGAAACAAAAGCCCGGGTTGCTCACCAAGGGGACGCTGCACTCGCTTCAAGCATTTTCCTGATCGCTCGTAAACGCGAAGACTCTATTATTGGCTCATATGAGGAGGAAGTCCGGCCAGAACTGGAAAGAATTGTCAGGGAGCGAGTAGACTCCCTTTGGAAAATGAGCCTCACAGGGGCGGATTTGGTAATTGCAGCGGTCGGCGCCGGTCAAAGGGCTTTCACGAGATTTGCCCGAGTAGAATATGCCAATGGGGAAGAGGTCCCGGCGGAACGATTTCTCGCCGAAGTGGAAACCATGGTTTTGGAGACTATCTTGAAGCGGCTTTCCAAAGAAGTGGGGGGAAATGGTGGGGCCTATAGTCTTGCTGGGGTGGACCCGGCCACACGTTTTTATATCCTCTGGCGCTATACCTATAAATACGCCGTTCTGGATGCCGGAGAGGCCATCATCTTTGCTAATGGAGCCCATGTGGAGTTGGATGGTCATCGCGGGCTTTCCACCGGGGCCAGGGCTTTGTTGGAAAAGAAACAGGGCAAATATCGATTGAGAGATTATCAGGATCGAGGTACGGATAAAAAGTTAGGAGAAATACAGGAGGACGGTCAAGCGGCTTCGATGATCGATGTCCTCCACCGAACATTATGGTTGATGGAAAACCGACCGGGAGAATTGCCTGCCTTTCTTCAAGAGGCCCAACCCAATCGGGAACAGATGCGTTTGGTGGCTCAGGCTTTGGGCGGTCCGGCCCTCAAAGGCGGGGAATTGGGAGCCATATCCCCACAGGCCGAATTGGCCGCCTTGACCAAATTGACCGCCAACTGGCAAAACGTGATCGAATCAGCGGGATTAACTCCTGACCAAGTAGTGGCCAAAAAAGCCATGCAAACCGAATTTGATCTGAAGGACAAAAAAGGGAATCCATTATGAATAATTCCGTTCTCAAACCCTGGGTGGAAGTAGTTTCTTTGCATTCGGATGTGACTTCAGAAAATTTCTCCGAGGACATTTTCGCTCTCGACTTAGGCCCCTTAGCCGACAAATCACCCAATGTCCCCGCTGTTTATAAGGATCCGGAACATTTTTTCCGGGCCTCTTACCTGACTAAAGGTTTACGATCTCTTCTGGAAGATGTCCTTTCTCGATTATCGGGTGGAAAAGGGAACCGCGTTCTAAAGCTTTTAACTCCCTTTGGAGGCGGCAAATCCCATACCCTGGCGGCCTTGTATCACGCCTGTAATAACCGACCTGCCCTTGATCTGATCCCTGAAGGTAAATCCTTGCCAGCCTGTCTCCCTGTGCGAGTTGCCGTTTTTGACGGTCAATTCTTCGATGCCACCAACGGCAAAGTTATTTCCGGTGAAACCTTTCGAGCCCGAACCCTTTGGGGTTGGATCGCCTGGTCTCTAGGAAGGCAAAAAGGATATGAGCTTATTCGAAATCAAGATGAGAACAGGGTGGCCCCTGGCGGTGATGAAATTCTGGCCTTATTGCAGGAAGGTCCCAATCTGATCCTTTTGGATGAAGTCCTCAATTATCTGATCAGTGCCGGGGGAATCAAGATCGAACAAACCACCCTCAGGGATGAAACCCTGACCTTTCTTCAACGCCTCACCGTAGCCGTTAGTAACACCCCAAACGCCGCCCTGGTTTTTTCTCTCCAATCCAGCAAACGGGAATCGCTGGAATACGTTAATCTTTTAAATACCGTGGATCACTTAGCGGCCCGCAAAGATCAGCGCCGGGAACCGGTTGATTTGGATGAAGTGCTCTATGTCATTCAGCGGCGTCTGCTGGCCAAGATTCCTGATCCAGACTTGGCTACTCCGATAGCCGCCACTTATCAGGAAATTATCACCCAGATGAAAAAGGCCTATGCCAAGACTTCCGGAGAGATTCAACAGGCTGAAGAAGAAGGACTAATTTTAAGGAATAGAGTCCGGGGGGCCTATCCTTTTCACCCTGCCTTGATTGACCTGATGCGGGAGCGTTGGGCGGCCATCCCTGATTTTCAACGGACCCGAGGTGCCCTTCGTTTTTTGGCGTCCTGCCTTCGAGCCACCCACCGAGAAGGGAAAAGCCGCACCCTGCTAGGCCCTGGAGATGTCCCCATTCTTGACCAGGAAGTCCGACTGGCCTTTTTCAAAGAAGTGGGACAGCAAACCGATTTTCAAGCCGTTCTGGAACATGATTTAATCGGGACCAACGCCCGAGCCAAAAGAATCGATGAGCGAAGAGCTAGGGAAAATCCGGCCGAAACAGGGAAAAGGCCTGCCACCCGTTTGGCTACAGCCATTTTGATGTATTCTTTTGGTGGACTAAAAAGACCGGGTGTTGAGGATGGAGAGTTGCTTCCGCCCGGGATCTCCGAAGCGGAATTATTGTCTGTCTGTGTCGGTCCTGATCTGGACAGCACGACTGCTCAGGCTTGCATTAAGGAACTGAAGGATCAATGTTTGTATCTCCATTTCGATGGGGTTCAATATTGCTTTAAAAAAGACCCCAATGTGACCCTCCTGGTAGAACAAGAGGCAGATATTATCGGACGAAATGAAAAACAAGTTACGGAGCGTATCAAAACTATGCTGGAAGAAAGACTGGCCGGTCATCGGACCGCTATCATTTGGCCAGCCAAATCTACAGATATTCCCAATCAGGATGCTTCTTTTCTAATCGCCTATCTCCCTCTTGATTTTGGCGATAAACCTAAAAAACAAAAGGAAGAGGAGGCCCGGAATCTATTAGGGATGTATGGTGATAAACCTCGTAAATATCGTAATGGATTAGGTCTAGCCGTACCATTCCGAGATCAGGTTGGGGGTTTGAGAAGGGCGGTTCGTTATCTCCTGGCCATTGAAGTCATCAAATCGAAAGCCAAACAGCATAATCTGACGGAAGCACAAAAAGGTCAGCTCAAGGAGCGGGAGAGTACTGAGATCGCCGCTGCCGAATCGGCCTTCCTGAAATTATATACCGAGGTTTGGCTGCCTAAAATTGAAAACGGGGAATTAACCATTGAGAGCATCACCCCTGGAGGACGTCCCTTCCAGACGACCCTGAATGAAAAAAAACAGACCAGAATACATGAAAGAGTTTTAGAGCTGTTGATTGATCTGCAAAAAAAAATTTATCCAACACTGAAGCCGGGCAAGGTGGTCACTTCTTTTCGGTTGGGTGATGGAGAGCCACCGGTCTTAGGAATCAAAATTTCTGAGGTAATTGACGGTTTCTATTCTTTTCCGGGATTCACTCGATTGACTGCTTCCTCGGCCATTCAAAAAGCTATAGCCGACGGAATCGAAGGCGGAGTCTTTGGGTTATATACCGGTAGCCCGCCGCAATTGGGTCCTGATAGAAAATTTCAGGTCAGTGAAACAAAAGTGACTTATGAAAAACGAGTGGCGGCCGATGAAATAGATTTGGACTTGGGTTTCCTTATGATGCCGGAAGCCATTCCTTATTCCTCACCTGAACCGCCTCCAATCCCTGGCCCAATTCCTCCTGGTCCTGAACCTCCGCAACCGGGAACTCCTCCACCTGAACCGACTCCGGAACCTCAACCGGGACCAGGGGTTCAGAAATCGGTTGAGCTAACTTTTACCGCAGACAGAAATCAGCTTTTTAAAGCCTGGCCGGCCTTGGCTAATTTAGCCGATATGGCTGGGACGGTTAAAATCTCTATTCGAGCTGAATCTTCAGAAGGATTTGATAAAAGCAAATTGAGAAATGGGGTATATGAACCGCTTCAAGAGGCGGATCTATTGGATTAAATACAATTTAAACGATCTGCAGATCCGAATTATACTATTTACTGGTTCGGAATTTTGAAATATTAAAACGCCCTTTGGAAACAGAACATTCTGAAATGTCCGGCCAAATGGACAGGATAGCGGAAACGATTCATTTCCCTGACAAGATTGTCCGGTCCAAAACAGATTCCTCGGTTGAACTTTTTTACAGGCATTATCAAACCACACCGGTCACAGAGAAAT
>Ga0233425_10008498_pt1 | contig 13607 bp, 12 predicted proteins | sample Watercolumn_Towu_2_FD_181712 | JGI IMG/M metagenome (GOLD analysis project Ga0233425, IMG submission 181712) | Freshwater microbial communities from Lake Towuti, South Sulawesi, Indonesia - Watercolumn_Towuti2014_140_MG | ecosystem: Environmental > Aquatic > Freshwater > Lake | place...
TTCGCGGCGCTCTACGGCGCGTTGTGACGGCGGGCGCGATGCGACTCTCCATCGAGTACCCCGAGACGACCTCGGTCGCGCGACTCGTCGCGCTCGCGCGCGACGCGGAGTTGCGAGGCTTCGACACACTGTTCGCCGGCTCGGCCTTCGGCTTCGATCCGCTGATGGCACTGCTGGCCTGTTCGGCCGCGACGACGACCCTGCAACTCGGGACGGCCGTCGTGCCGACCTGGCCGCGCCACCCGCTCGTGCTGGCGCAACAGGCGCTCACGGCGCAGGCGTTGAGCGGCGGCCGGTTCCGCCTCGGCGTGGGTGTGAGCCACGCGCCCGTCATGAAGATGTACGGCATCGACTTCGACCGACCGCTCGTCCACGCGCGCGAGTACCTCACCGTCCTGCGTGCGCTGATGCACGAGGGAAGCGTGAAGTTCCGTGGCGAGCGCTACTCGGTCGCGGCCGCGGTGGTGCTCGACGATGCGCAGGCGCCACCCCCGATCCTGCTCGCGGCGCTGCGGTCGGGGATGGCGCGGCTCGCCGGTGAGGTGAGCGACGGCGCCATCCCGTGGCTCGTGTCCAGCGCCTATCTCCGCGACGTCATCGTGCCCGCGGTGCACGAGGGTGCGGCCCGCGCCGCTCGCGCCGTCCCGCCGGTCATCGCGTCGGTACCCGTCGTGTGGTCGGCGTCGGCCGAGGGCGCGCTCGCGCGGGTGCAACAGGACCTGGCGATCTACCCGCACATGCCCTTCTACCGGGCGTCGTTCGCCGCGGCCGGTGTCGAGGTCCCCGACGACACCCGCTGGACCCCTGCGATGCTGGACGCCGCGGTGGTGTGGGGAGAGGGCGCGCAGATCACGCAGCGGCTTGAGGCATACTTCGGCGCTGGCGCGTCCGAGGTCGTGTGTTCGCCGTTCGGCCCGTCCGAACTGATCGATCATCTGAGTGGGCTGACCGAGGGGGCACCATGAACGTCGACATCGTCAAGTCCGTCTTCGCCGCGGTGAGCGCAGGCGACTACGAACGCCTCAGGGAGTTCATGGTCGACGACTTGGTCTTCGAGTTGCCCTACGGCCCGTCGTTCATGCCCAAGAGGTTCGACGGCCTCGAGCTGTGGGACCAGATGCAGCGCTCGACGTTCGCCATGTTCGAGTCGTTCGTCGAGACCCTCGACAGCGCCTATCCCGTCGAGGATCCCGACACGCTCATCTGCGAATACCGGTCACGGGCGGTGATCAAGGCGACCAACAAGGAGTATGCCAACAGCTACGTGGGCATCTTCCGCTTCCGCGACGGCAAGATCGCGTTCTGGCGCGAATACCACAACCCCGTTGCCGTGGCGGAGGCACTGGGTGGTTGAGCGCGCACCCGCCGACGGCGTGATCGACCTCGTCATCTTCGACTGTGACGGTGTACTCGTCGATTCGGAACGGATCGCGATCCGCATCGACGTCGAGGTGATCCGCCGTCACGGATGGGACATCAGCGAGGACGAGGTGGTCGAGTTGTTCGTCGGTCGTTCCGACGAGTTCATGCGCGCCGAGGTCGCGCGCCGCACCGGGCGAGACCTCGGTGCCGACTGGGACACGGCGTTCGTCGACGACTACCGCGCCGCGCTCGAACGCGAGCTCCGGCCGGTCGACGGCATCGTCGATGCGCTCGAGGCGATCGACCGGCTCGGCCTCGCGACGTGTGTCGCGTCGAGCGGCTCGCACGACAAGATGCGCTTCACGCTCGGCCTCACCGGGCTGTGGGATCGTTTCGCCGGGCGGATCTTCAGTGCGTCCGAGGTCGCGCACGGCAAACCCGCGCCCGACTTGTTCCTGCACGCCGCCCGGCGGATGCGTTGCGAGCCCGCCCGGTGCGCCGTCGTCGAGGACAGTGCGGCGGGTGTCGAGGCCGCGCTCGCCGCGGGCATGCACGTCTACGCCTATTCGGGAGGGGTCACCCCTGCGCGCCGGCTCGCGCGCCCTGGGGTCACACTCGTCGCCGACCTGCGCGATCTCGCCTCGCACCTCGTCGCGCGGCCGTCCGGGGCGACCGCGGGTCATCCGGATCACAATTCCTGACGGCTGGGTCAGGTGTGCCCGGTAGCCTGACGCCCTCGGGGAGGGGTTCCGGATGTTCGGTGACGGAGGCGGGCGCGCCCGGCGCAGGGCGGCGCGCGCGTTGCTGCGCCACCACGTCTGGCTCCGGCGCCGCACGCTCGGAGCCGCGCTCGCCGGCGCCGCGATCTACCTGGCAGTGGTGCTCACGATCCCGCTCGTCGCGGGCGACGCGATCGACGTGGTGGTCGACGGCGGCGACCGCGATCGGTTCTGGCGCTACGCATGGCTGTTGCTCGCGCTCGCCTTCGGACGGGCGGGCGGCGGCGCAATACGCAAGTACTTCGCCACGAAGAACCCTGCACTCATCAGCAACGACATCCGCGACCGGCTGTTCGAGCATGTCCAACGCTTGTCGTTCTCGTTTCACGACCGGGTTGGCGCCGGGCAGCTGATGGCACGCGCGTCGACCGATGTGTCGATGATCGAACAGGCATTGAGCCCGCTCCCGTGGTTCACTCAGTCGATCGTGCTGTTCTTTCTCGGCGGCGCGATCCTCGTGATGGTCGAGCCCGTGCTCGCCGTGGCGGTGTTCGGGGTCGTGACGATCGGCATGGTGTTCGCGCTCCGTACCGCGCGTGGCCTGTACCCCGCGGCCGCCGAGGTGCAACAGCGGCTCGGCTTCTTCGCCGAGTTCGTCGAGCAACAGGTGCAGGGGATCCGCGTCGTGAAGGGCCACGGCTTCGAGCGCCAGTTCCGTGCGCGCGGCGGCCGGATGGCCGCGCACGTCCGTGAGGGCGGCCTGCGCCGCTCGGAGATTCGTGCCGTGTTCCAGGCCTCGATGCTCGGGGTCCCCGGCGCGGCGATGCTCACGATCGTCGGCCTCGGCGGCTACCTCGGCGCCACAGGACGCATGACCCCCGGTGAGCTTTGGACCTTTCTGCAGTACCTCGCGCTGCTCGTCGCACCCGTGGCCGCCGGCGCCGAGTTGCTCAGCCAATGGCCCCAAGGGGTCGCGGCGGCCGAGCGCATCGCCGAGGTGCTCGCGGCGCAGCCCGACGTGCAAGAACCGCGGCACGCCAAGAAGCTCGGCGTGGGCGGCGGACGAATCGCCTTCGACGGTGTGACGTTCGGGTACCGCCCCGATCGTCCCGTGCTGCACGACCTGTCGCTGACGATCGAAGCGGGCGAGTCGGTCGCGTTCGTCGGTCGGAGCGGGAGCGGCAAGAGCACCCTCGTCTATCTGCTGGCGCGTTTCTACGACACGTGGCAGGGGTCGGTCACGCTCGATGGCCGCCGGGTCGACGAACTGCGCCTCAACGATCTGCGCCACGCGGTGAGCTTCGTGTTCGAAGACACCGTCGTGTTCACGGCATCGATCCGCGAGAACCTGCAGATCGGTGATCTCGACGCGCCGGTGGCCGCGCTCGAACGCGCCGCACGGCTGTCCGAGGCGCACGCCTTCGTCGAAGGGCTCCCCGACGGCTACGACACGATCGTCGGGCCGCAGGGCTATTCGCTCTCCGGCGGGCAGCGTCAGCGGCTCGCGATCGCGCGAGCGATCCTGCGCGATTCGCGCGTGCTCGTGCTCGACGACGCCATGAGCGCGGTCGATCCGCCGACCGAAGCGGCAATCCGCCGCGGGCTCGTCCACGCGATGCATGGCCGCACGACCCTGATCGTCGCGCACCGGGTCGAGACGATCAGCCTGGCCGATCGCATCGTGCTCCTCGACGGGGGGAGGGTGATCGCCGACGGGTCGCACCACGATCTCGTCGGCCTCGCTGAGTACCGAGCCGCACTCGCGCTCGACGAACTCGACGAGCGCGAACCAGAGGTGGCGGACGGTGCCCCACTCGCGGTCGCCGGGGGAGAGTGACGTGAGGATCGCCGCGGTCTGGGAGCCACCGCCGCCCCGGCCGCCATTGCGCCAGATGCTCGCCGAATTCAGGCCGCACCGTCGCACCTATCTCGTTGCGTGCGCGGGTGTCCTGCTGATGACGACGAGCACCGTCGCGCTCCCCCTGGTCATCGCAACGGCGATCGACCGCGGTGTGACCGGCCGGTCGACCGGCTGGATCTGGTTCTGCCTCGGGCTCGGCGCCTGCTTCGTCGCCGGCCAGGTCGCCGGCAGCTGGGTCGAGTACCGGTGGATGGGTCGCTTCGCCGAGCGCTACCTGTTCGACCTGCGCGGTTCGCTCATGGATCACCTCTACCGGCTCGACCTCGACTACTTCACGCACGAGCCGGCGGGTCGCCTGGTCGCCCGCCTCACCGCCGATGTCGAGAACCTCCAGCAGTTCGTACAGATCGGGCTGTCGATGGTGTTGCGGGCCGCGGCGCTGTTGAGCTTCACGACCGTCGTCATGTTCGTGCGTTCGTGGGAACTCGCCTTCGCCGCGCTCGCGGTGATGCCGGTGCTCGTGCTCGTGTCGATGTGGTACCGGCCACGTGCCTATGCCGTCCAACTGGACATCCGGGAGAGCACGAGCAACATGCTCGCTCACGTCAACGAGTCGATCGTCGGGATGCGCGTCGTGCAGGCGTTCGCGATCGAACCCGACCTGCAAGAGGTGTTCCGCGACGTCAGCCACGACACCTATGACGCCAAACGGCGCAGCGGCCGGTTCGCGTCGATCTACTACTCGACGATCGAGTTCGTGCACCCGATCGCGCTCACGAGCATCATCGGAGTGGGTGCCTGGCTGGTGTCGCGCGACGTCGTCACCGTCGGGACCGTCGTCGCGTTCACGATCTACCTCAACCGGCTCTTCGAGCCGATCCAGCAGTTCACCGAGTTGAACTCGATGCTCCAGTCGGCTGGCGCGAGCTTCGCCCGGGTGTTCGAGTTCAAGGCGCGACGTCCGCAACTCGTCGAGCGCCCCGGTGCCGTCGACTTCGTCCCCGGGCCGGGCGAGGTCCGGCTCGACCACGTCCGGTTCCGTTACTCGACCGACGGACCCGACGTGTTGCCCGCACTGCACCTCACGATCCCGCCGCGCCAGCGGGTCGCTGTCGTCGGCACCAGCGGCGCGGGCAAGAGCACGCTCGCCAAGCTGATCGTGCGCTTCTACGACCCGACCGAGGGTCACGTGCTCGTCGACGGGCAGGACGTGCGCGACGTGACCGAGTCGTCGTTGCGCCGCAACGTGGTGGTTGTGCCGCAAGAGGGGTTCCTCTTCGACGGCACCGTCGCCGACAACATCGGTATCTCGCGATCCGATGCGACGCGCGCCGACGTCGAAGCTTCCTGCGCCGCCCTCGGCTTCTCCGACCGTCTCGACGCGATCCCCGACGGTCTCGACGCGATTGTGAGCAACCGTGGCCTCACTTTGTCGTCGGGACAGCGCCAACTCGTCGCTTTGGCGCGCGCGTTCCTTGCCGAACCCCGAGTGATCGTGCTCGACGAGGCGACGAGCAACCTCGACCCCGCGACCGACGTGCTCGTCGAGGAGGCGATGCACCGCCTGCTGCGGGACCGGACGGCGATCGTCATCGCTCACCGCATCAACACCGCGCTGCGTGCGGATCGCGTGCTGGTGATGGAGCACGGTCGCGTCGTCGAGGACGGCCCACCGCTCGAACTCGAATCGCGCGGCGGTGCCTTCGCCCGCTGGGCGGCCGCGACCCGCGCCGCGGCCGACTCCCAAGCCACTCCCTGACCGTTTGGCGCACAACTGCGCGATCAGACCAGTCGTGCGCCAGTTGGTGGCGTGTCAGCCGGTGCGTTCGCCGAACGCGATCTGGTGGCCGGAGGGCAGGCGGACGCAGAAGTCACGCTGACCCCACGGATGGTCGGTGAGCGGGTGCGAGATCTCGAGGCCGTGTTCGACGCATTTTGCGTGGACGCCCGCCACGCCCAGCACGTCGACGTACACGCTCGCGATGTCGGTCACCGGAGGCGCGTCGGAGCGGGCAAGCGCGAGGGTTGCCCTGGCGGCGCCGATCATCGCGAAGTCAACCGGATCTCCCATCGTCGTGAAGACATTCCAACCGAGCGTGTCGACGAACACGGCAAGCGTCGCCCCGACGTCGTCGACGGCGAGCGTAGGACGTGCGCCGAGCCAGTAGTGGTCGTGATGGTCGACGACCACGTGCTCGGGAAGCGGTGCTTGAAGGCTCACCGAACGACCATCGGGGTCGCGCACGATGGCCTCCATCACGTCCCAGTGCTCGGCCGTCCACGGCTTCGCGACGTCGAAGCCTTCGAGCGACGCCTCGTCGGCATCATCGATGCCGAGGCACAGATGCTGGGTGATCGCTTCGCCGTGTCGTTCCGAGACGAACAATCTCGGGCCTCCGCGAGGATGAGCGAGCGAGCCGGAGTGATGGTCGGTCTCGAACTCGACCTCGAACCCGAAGCGCTTCCAGAACGCCACCGTCGCGCCCCAGTTGCGGGTCTCGAGGTAGACGTGCTCAACGCCGCTTGCGCGTATCGCCATGAGGTCGGCCCTTTCGTGGGTGGCGGTCGAGGTGTTCCCGCACTGCTGCAGCGACGATCGCCGAGAGCGACTGTTCGGTGTCGATCGCGTGGTGCTTCAGCGCGCGGATGAGCTCGACCGGAAGGTAGACGTTGAACTGCTTGACCGGTTCGCCCATTGGTGAGGAGTTTCCTAGCTTGCTAGCAAGCTGTCAAGCCGACCGCGTGGAGTGCGCGTGTGCCGTCGTGGAGGGTTCTACACCGGTGGGCGGCGTCTCGATCTCGGACCGGTCGTGACGGGGAGTTCGACGATGCCGTTCATGAGGGTCGAGTGCAGCCGGATCGGCAGAGCCCTGGCGCGGATCGCCGGCCAGACGCCGAGCATCTCCTCGAACAGGACCCGTGCCTCGAGGCGGGCGAGCGACGCGCCCAGGCACAGGTGCTCGCCGAAGCCGAACGCGAGGTGCGCGGGATCGGGATGGCGGCGGACGTCGAACCTCCCCGCGTCCGCGCCAAACGCGCGCGGGTCGCGGTTCGCCGACGGGTAGAGCATCACGAGGTAGTCGCCCTCGTCGACGTGGTGCGCGCCCACGGTCGTCGATCGAGTCGCAGTGCGTGCGAACGCCTTGACCGGTGTCACCCAGCGCAGCATCTCCTCGACCGCGTCGCGGAGACCGCTGCGGTGGGTAGCGAGCCAGTCGCGTTGGTCGGGGTGCTCGCTGAGCGCCCAGAGCCCACCACTGATGAGGTTGCGGGTCGTCTCGTTGCCCGCGACGAGCAACGACATGCAGAAGACGAGCAACTCGCCGTCCGTGAGTGAGCGGCCCTCGAGTTCGGCGTCGACGAGTAGCTGCAGGATGTCGTCGCGGGGCGACGATCGGTGCGCGTCGATGCCCTGCATCATCGCTCCGACGAAATCGTTCACTGTGCGCAGGTCGGCCGCAAGGCCGTCGGCGGCCTTGATGGTCTCGTCCGACCAGATGCGGAACTGATGCTCGTCGATGTGTTCCATCCCGAGCAGCGCGGCGATCATCTGCAACGGCAGCCGGACCGCGACGTGCTCGACGAAGTCGAACTCGCCCTCCGGGGCCTCGCTAAGGATCTGCCGGGTCCGCGCCCGCACCGTCGCCTCCATGCGCGCGGTCGCGCGAGGTGTGAACGCGCGGGAGACGAGCTTGCGGAACTGCGCGTGTTCGGGTGGGTCCATGAACAGCACACTCGGCGCCTCAACGGGTGACGATCGGTACCCCATGCGCAGAGGGTCGAGGACGAGGACACCCCTGGACGAGCAGAACCGCTCGGGATCCCGCGAGATCTCGCGAGCGTCGTCGTAACGGGCGACGACCTTTGTCCCGGGGTGGTACTCGTGCACGGGTGCGTGGTCCCGCAACCACGCGAACGTCGGATCGAGGTCGCCGAGCCACCACTCGGGATCGTCGGGCTCGACGCGCGGCTGCGGCATCGACAGGACGCTATCCATGTCGCCCGATACTCGTACAGTGCTCGTCGTGGACGAACCGACTCGCCGACGCTTCAGCGAGTGGCTGCGCGGCGTGCTCGATGTTGCCGCGGTCGACATCGGCCCGATCGATCGTCCGAAATCGGGCGGACTGTCGAGCGAGACCCTGCTCGTCGACGCCGACTGGGGGAGCGGTCCGCGCGGACTCGTCGTCCGCCTCGCTCCGAGTGGCAAGGGGCTGTTCCCGATCTACGACCTCGGTGCACAGGCGCGAACGATGGATGCCCTCAACCGGCACACGGCCGTCCCCGTCCCGCGGGTGCTGTGGCACGAGCCCGATCCGGCGGTCTTGGGTCGCGAGTTCGTCGTCATGGATCGCGTCGCCGGCCGGATCCCGAGCGACAATCCCGGCTACCACTTCGAGGGGTGGTTGAAGGAGCTGCCGGCGCGGGTCCAACGCCGTGTGTTCGAAACGTCGATCGCGACCTTGGCGTCGATACACCGAGTCGACTGGGCGAACGCCGGGCTCGGCTTCCTGCCGGGGATCGGTCTCGATCGCGAGTTCGAGTACTGGCGTGACTACCTGGGCTGGGCTGCCGCCGGCGAGCGCTTCGAGTTGATCGACGCGGCCCTCGCCTGGTGTGAGGCGCACCGCCCGTCGACCGAACCTGCCGCGGTACTCGTGTGGGGTGACACCCGACTCGGCAACATCGTCTACGACGAGGAGCACACGGTCCGTGCCGTACTCGACTGGGAGATGGCCTCGCTCGGCCCCCCCGAGCTCGACCTCGGTTGGTACCTGTTCATCGAACGCACTGCGCTGCAGTTCGCGCCGCAACTCGCGGGCTTCCCCGATCGAAGGGGCACGATCGCGGCCTACGAGGCGCACCTCGGACGCGAGGTCGTCGACATCGACTGGTACGAGGTCTGGGGTGGGTTGCGAAGCGCCGCGATCATGATCCGGGTTGCCGACGACCTCGCCGAGCTTGGCCTCGTCGAGCGGAGCTTCCGCGGCGACAACCCGGTGACGCGGCTGCTCGAACGCCTGATCAGCTGAACGCCTGACTGCCTGACCGTCCGATCGCGGCGCGTCAGCGGCGGGTCGCGAGGACCTCGCCGTGCAGGACCGCGAAGAACGCGTCGGGTCGGCTCGCCCAGTCACGGAACCCCTGCGCGACCTCGGACAGTTCGGCCGCGGTCGCAAACCCGTACTCGACCGCTTGACGCGCGAACGCGGACTGCTCGCATCGCTCGGCCCACAGTGAACCCCACCACTCGCGGCTCGGCGGGTCGGCGAAGGTCCACGTCGATGTCGACACCGACACGTCGTCGAGTCCGGCTGCCTGTGCCCAGCCGAGCAGGAAGCGGCCGGCGTCGGGCTCGGCGCCATTGTGCCGCGCCACCGCCTGGTACAGGGTCATCCAGCGGTCGAGGCGCGCATCGTGCGGTGCCCACGAGAAGGCGCGGTAGTCGCTGTCGCGCGCCGCGATCGTACCGCCGCTGCGGGTCACTCGCGCCATCTCGCGCAGTGCGGCGACCGGATCGGTGAGGTGCTGAAGCAGCTGATGCGCATGCACTACGTCGAAGGTTTCGTCCTTGTGGTCGAGCGCGTACACGTCGCCGACGGCGAACTCGAGCCGTACATCGTCGTGGGCCGGGTGATCGGCCCGTGCTGCGGTGACGATTTCGTTCGAGGTGTCGATCCCGAGTGTCCGGCCGGGTGCGACGCGCGCCGAGAGGTCCGCGGTGATCGTGCCCGGCCCGCAACCGACGTCGAGCAGGTCGAGCCCAGGACGGAGGCGTGGAAGCAGGTACGAGGCAGAGTTCTCCGCGGTGCGCCACCGGTGGCTCCGCAGGACCGACTCGTGATGGCCGTGGGTGTACACGTCGTCGCCCATCGCGGGGAACCGTACGCTGTGGGCGATGTTGGCGAGCGAGTTGGCCGTGGGCGAGCTAATCGCTCGGGAGGCCGAGCTCGACGTCGCCGATCGGCTGGGCCCCTTTCGAGCGTCGTTTTGCGCCGTTGCGCACGGGCGTGCTCGGCGAGTTCAGCCCGCTCGGACGCCCAGGGCCGACTCAATCGCGCTTCAAACGTCACACGCCCCTGCCCGCCTCCACGTCGAACCGACAAGAGGATCCTCCAGCCACGCGCTCCGGCTGACTACTGGCCGAAGGCCCCACAGCGGCTCTGTTGCGTTGGCGTGAAGTCGCGTCCACCGATCCGGGTCGCGGGATGAGGTCTCATCGGGGTGCGGCTCATCGTGTCGCGGTTGCAGGCGGCGCGACGGCGTTTGCTTCACAGCGGATGGCGCCGGTACACCTCGTGAGCTGAGTAGCTTGCTGACTGAGATAGATCCGACGCCAGCCCGCATTTTCGTGCTGGCCCTTCATCGCTCATCAGGAGGCGTAGTGCAGTTTCGTCGATTGGCCGCGATCGTCGGCGTCCTTGCGTTCGTCTCGCTCGGATGCGGTTCCGACGGCTCCGAGGAAGGCGCGGCATCGTCCACCACGGCGGCAGCGCCGTCCGCCGAGGTCACGTACGAGAAGATCACCGCCGACGGCCACGGCGACGGCGAGACCGAAGGCCATGACCTCGCACTCGGCGACAACACGCCGAAGGAGCCAGCAGGCCGATTCGTCCTCCACCACGGCGACCGCGGACCTGACGTCGAGACGCTGCACCAACGCCTCGCGGAGCTCGGCGCACCGCTCGAGTCCAGCGAGCTCTTCAGCGACGAGACGCTCCACTCCGTGCTCGAGTTCCAGAAGGCAGAGGGGTTGGTCGCCGACGGTGTGGTCGGGAACCAGACCTGGGCCGCCCTCGACGATCCAGAAGGCGAGGTCGACTGGACCGCCCCATTGGTGCCCGAGGAGTACTCGACGGAGGCGCCGACCGGGTCGGTGCCCGGCCAACCGACCCCGCCGTCGACGTCGCAACCGGCCGGGCGAGGAGATGCCCATGCCGTCGGGCCGCAGACCGCGGCGAACAGCGGCAGTTGGGCGAGAGCGGTGATCACACTGTCGGACGAGACCGCCACGTTCTATGACACCGACGGCAACATCGTGCTGCAGGCACCGATCTCGTCGGGCCGCGACAACCTCACCCCGGTCGGCAGCTTCCACGTTCAGTCGAAGAGCGAGCGGGCGTGGGCCAGCGGAGGTTCGGGCGTCTACATGGACTGGATGACGCGGTTCAACGGCGGGATCGGGTTCCACTCGATCCCCAAGACGGCCGCCGGGGTCGACCTCCCGACGCCGCTCGGCCAGACGCCGGTCAGTCACGGCTGCATCCGCATGGCCGACGATCAGGCGAAGATCGTGTTCGAGAACCTCCGGATCGGCGCGTTGGTCGAAGTTCACGCGTGAGAGCCTGGCCTCGCGCAGGCGCTGCAGCGGTCACGGTGTCCTCCGTGGCCTCGCTGGTACCGGAAGACGTCAGCGAGCCGGAACGAAAGTCGTTCGCCCTGTCTGCCGATCGGCGCTCGCAATGTGGATACTTCTGAACGGGTAAGAGGTGTGCCGCCGGTGCCCTTGAGTTGATCGGGACCTAAGCCCCTGGTCGGAAGGGCGGCGCCGATCAGATGCTAGGGACAACGGTTGTTCGCCCGATCGAAGGGAGGGTGCGGTGCTGTTCATTCCCATCGCGCTTGTCGTCGTCGGTGGTGTCATCGTCTATCGGATGCTGGCCCAACGGAGACATCCTGCTAGCGCAGTCGCAGGTCAGGGCGCGCCGGGAATCCAGCGTGACACGCAGGTGATGCCTGCGTCTCGCGAGGGCACGTGGTCGCTATGGGTCTCGCTCGCGGCGATCGTCTTGGCGGCCGTTCCGACGTTCCCCCGAGTGTTCACGAGCCTTCCGCTCGCCGTCATCGCCGTGGCGCTGGCGCTCGTCGCGATGATCCGACGTCACGACCGTGCCGCGCTGTTGTGGCTGCCGGTCGTCTTCGGGCTCGGCATTCTCATCACGTTCACGGCGTTCTGGATCGCCGGCTGAGTTACCACCGATATTCGCCGCGCATCGTCCGTCCCTGCCGGTCGCGCTGAATGCGGAGGGCGTGCGACTCGCGTGCAACGGGCTGAGACGGCGGACCTCGGTGCCGTGGCGTGCCCGGTCGCGACTTTGCGTCGAGCGTTGCAGATGGGCAGCATCCCCGATGTCCAAACTCTCGATGCGTACATTGCCGCGGATGGTCATCGTGCGGGGTTCGCGATTGGTGCACCGCCGAACGGCGCGCCATGAGGGCGCTCATCGGCGACCTCGCGGCGTCAGGTTCCGTAACGGGAGTTGTTCCGGAGCGCTGAGCGGCGGGCACTTTCTTGTGATTGAGGGCGGGTGAACGCTCGTCGACCCCGCGACGAGATCGCCGTCGTCTGGCACTACGCGACGGCTGCGGTCGCGGGGCTGGCGATGGCGACGCAGTTGGTGAACAACATCGTCGAGGCACCCGGGCGCGGTTTCGCACCCGACCCTGACGCCTACGGCTCGGCTCTGCAGCGCGCGATTACCTACTTGAGCTTCTTCACGACGCAAAGCAACATCTTGATCTTGATCGGTGCGCTTGCGTTGGCTCGAAGACCACAGCGATCAGAGACATGGGTCGCTTGGGTGCGCCTCTCCGGCCTGGTGGGCATCACGATCACTTTCGTCGTGAACCTTGTGGTGCTTCGGCCGATCACCGCCGATCTCTACTCGGGGATCTGGGTTGCCACCGATTTCCTGTTGCATTACCTGACGCCGGCGCTCGCGGTGGTCGGCTGGCTGCTGTTCGGACCACGCCCTCGCTTCGGTCACCGCGCCCTCGCTCGATTCCTGCTCTGGCCCGGTGCCTGGCTGGCCTACACGTTTGTTCGCGGCGCGATCATCGACTGGTACCCGTACCCGTTCCTCGATGTCAGCAAGCTCGGCTATGTGCAGGCCTTCGCAACGACAGCCGTGGTGCTCATCATCGGGCTCGGGCTCGCGCTCGCCTTCATCGCATTGGATCGAAGGCTCGCCGCGCCGCCGTGAACGAGCTGCGCTGCGCGATCCGGGATCGGTCGTTGCACGACTCTGCGTGACGGAATGGAGGTCGCCGCGGTTGATCGCCCACGGTGATGACGAAGCCAGAGGTGTTCTCGTTGCGGCCTCTGAGGTGTCGCGCTCGACTCGTCTCGACGGTCAGATGCCCATCAGATCGGTGAGCGTGGCGACGATCGGGTTGGCGATCCAGAAGTCGTTGTCGGCGGGCGGGATGCCGCGCTCGACGAATCGGTTGGCGAGTTGCACGACGACGACGCAGTAGCGGTACGCGGCGAACATTTCGTGGAGTTCGACCGCCTCGACCCGCCGGCCGGCCGCGTCCTCGTAGATCCCGAGCTGCTCCTCGCGCGTCGGCTCGCCCGCCAGCCGATCGGCACCGCAAGTCTCGTGCATCGTGCGGTCGAACATGAGCCACCAACCGATGTCGGATTCGGGTGGCGCGATCGACGCCGCTTCCCAGTCGGTGAGGCTCGCGCACTCGAAGTCGCGCCAGATGATGTTGCCGGGACGAGCGTCCCCCCAGCACAGCGTGGGCTCAGACGCCTCCGGGAGGTGCCGGTGCAGGATCTCCGCGGCCTGTTCCATCGGCGCATGACGGCGATCGCCCAACGCAACGTGGCCCGCACGTTCCCAGAGCCCGAGCTGGCGAGCGGTCGTCGGCGCTTCGCC
>Ga0233425_10008500_pt1 | contig 13606 bp, 8 predicted proteins | sample Watercolumn_Towu_2_FD_181712 | JGI IMG/M metagenome (GOLD analysis project Ga0233425, IMG submission 181712) | Freshwater microbial communities from Lake Towuti, South Sulawesi, Indonesia - Watercolumn_Towuti2014_140_MG | ecosystem: Environmental > Aquatic > Freshwater > Lake | place: Indonesia...
GGTGGTCTTCTCCCTTTCGTCGTCCGGACGGTCGGGACGGATGCCCTTCGTCGGACGGTCGGGCTGAATCCCCTTGCCGCCGCAGCCGGTGGCCGGCGCGACGATGCCGATGGCCGCCAGCATCGCGGCCGCGGCCTTGCCGAGAAAGGCGCGGCGGTGTTCTTCGGGCACGCTGGTCTGGGCGATGACGGCTTCGAGTTGCACGCGCGGCGCGGCCGCGAGCATCATCGCTTCGGCCGGATCGAGCATCAGGCCGATCTGCTCGGCCGCGGCGGCGCGCTCTTGGAGGAGCAATTCCTTGAACTCAGGATCGACGGCCGCTTTCTTGACCAGCACTTCGATGCCCCGCGGGATCGGCCCAACGCTCTGGCCGCTTCCCGGCGGACGCCCGCCGACGATCGTGGTGCGGACCGCTTCCTGCTCGACCGGACGGTCGGCGCGGAATTGGGGTCCGGAGGCGCCTTTCGCTTCAGCCATGACTTAGCCCTCCAATGCTGGTGAAAGAAAGGGGACAGGCACCTCGCGGCAACCTGTCTTGGCCGCATTTCCCCACACTGGCTCGGAGCCAGTCCCCCTTTTTTCACCAGCCCTCCGCAAAGAGACGGGATTCTACTCCAGTATAGACGCCCGACGGCAGCGTGGAGTTTCCTGCTCGCAGCCGTAGAGACCCAGGAGTTCAGTATAGCGGCCGGCGCCGGGCAGTGTAAATAGACGAACGGCCCCTTGTGGAGGGGGGCGCGAAAGCGCGACCGCCGGTCGCGGCTCTGTACTCCTCACGCTCCGCGTGAGGAACCGGCCATCACGCGGAGCGTGACGAGTACGGCAGGCGCGACCAACGGTCGCGGTTTTGTGGGGCGCGACCAACGGTCGCGGCTTTATTGGAGGCCGTCGCGCTTCAGGGCGTCGAACTCTTGCAGCGGGCTGCGGGCGGCGGGCGGCTTCTCGCCGGCGCCGTGGTCGTCGTCCGGGCCGTGGTCGTGGCCGTCGCCGGCGGGCGGCTTCTCGGGCTGCTTGTCGCGGAGCAGCTTGTCCAGCGGGACGTGCAGCTTCTGGTACGTCTTGTTGGAAATCACGTAGTACCACTCGGCGAAACGGGCGTTCAGTTCGTTGGCGCGGTCGTGGCTGCGGTCGAAGATCTGCTTCTCTTCGGCGCTCAGCTTCTTTGCGGCCGGTTTCGCCTTGTCGTCCTTGCCGGCTTCGCCGTGGTCGTCCTCGGCCGCCTTGTCCGCGTTCTCGTCGGCCTTGGAATCCTTGCCCTTGGCCGCCTCTTTCTTGGCGTGGGCTTCGGCGACCTGCTCGTTGAGATCGACCATGACGAAGAGGTAGCGTGTCTTGGCGCGATCCTTGACCGCCTTCTCGACTTCCTCGATCAACTGCCCGACGGTTGCGATCTTCTCGTACGCCGCGGGCAGAATCTCGACGTCGAACCGGCTGTCGATTCCCTGGCGCAGGGCGGCCACGCGATCCGCAACGGCCTTTTCCTTCTTCTTGTTCTTCTCCTCTTTCGTTTCGCCATCCTTGCCGGGAGGGGCGACGTCCTCCTCGTCGACGGTCGCAAGGTCGGCCAGCTTCGTCTGGTTGTCGACGGTCCGTTCTTCGGGAACCTTCAACTGCGTGCGGACGACGTCGACGACCGACTTCCGCGTATCGTCCGCCTTATCGGTTTGGCCGGCGACTTGCTTTTCGAGCAGTTCGTCGAGTTCCTTGGCCGCGAGTTCGCTGGTGGGGGCCAGGGAGCCGAACTTCAAGACGTAGCGGACGCCGTCGTCCATCTGGCAGTGGATTTCGCCGTCGCGGGGATAGAGATCCTGCCCGAGGAGAAAGCCGTGCTCGGCCAGCGACTTGGCCAGCAACTTGATCATCGACTGGGGCACGGGTTCGCCCCGCAGGGCCTTGCCGAGCAACGCCGGCTTGCGGCGGACGTCGATGATCTCGAGGTTGCGGAGGTCACCCAGGAGGCCACTGACCTTCATGGGATCGACTTCCTTGCCATCGGGGATGGTCTCCGGCTGTGCATCGCCGACGGCGGCCAGCCGCCAGGCGTTGCCGTCGTCGCTGGCCAACGCCAGGTGGCGTTCCGTCCGCGGCTCGCGCCGCCCGTTGGAGTCGAAATCGAAGTCCAGCAAATCGAGCCGGCGGGCGTGCAATTCGTTGAGTTTCAACAGGTCGGCCTCGATCCAGGCCGAGAAGCGGACGGGCAGCACCTTGGGATCGACTTGCGTGACGAACACCGTGTCGTCGTCGACGTGGCGGACGTAACGCATGCTGGGCCGGTTGGGCACGGCCTTGCCGACGATCAAGGCCAACAGCGGCGCGTCGTCCGCGCCTTTGAGCACGACGCGCGTACCGCAGCCGCGGCTGCCTTCCTTGCGCGTCTTGGGATCCACGACGCCGAACTCCGCGTGGTCGCCCGGGCTGCTGCCCGCCACGTCTTCGATCCGCAGTCCCACGAGTCCGCTGAGGGCCTGGGCGAGTTGACTCTTGCGGCGCAACTGGGCCGCGCGCTGCTCGGCGGCCTCGGCCTTCTGCTTGTCGTCGTCTTTGGCCTCGGTCTTCTCGCCGTCGGCGTCGGGCTTCGCATCGGCTTCGTCGGCGTTTTCGTCCTCATCCTTGGCGAGGAGATCCTTCTTCTCCTGCTCCGTCAATCCTTTGGCTTCGAGGGGATAGTAGCTGTGGGACGCGATGAACCATCGCGCGCGGTCGGCATCGTCGCCCTTGGGCGGTTCCAGCTCCAACAACTCGGCCACTTTGCGGGGCGTGAGCTTCTGAATCGCCAACTCGTGCTCGGAGGCCTTCTCCTCGTTGAACTTCACGATTTCGACCGCCGTCACGGCTTCGTGCTTCAATGCCGGGAAGAGGGGCCGGCCGAAGACGGCGTCGTCGCCGAGCGTGGCGGGCACGGTGGCCCACACGACCAAAGCCAGGGCCGCGGCTGCGCCCAGGAACGAAACCGTCTTGGCCTGGTGGTCGAAGCCGGCGGGCTTCTTCAACCCGGAAAGGCGGGCGGTGAGTTCCGCAGCCAGCAGGCCGATCGCGATCATCGCCAGCTTCAGCGCGCACAATAGCGCCAGCAGGCGGCTGGGATCGACGTCGTCGCCGAAAGGCACGGCCTCCAGGAACCACGAGGTGCGGAAGATGTCGCCCAGCGCGATGTCGGGGCGGACACGGGAGCCTCGTTCCCAGAGCCACGCGCCCAGGAACAACAGTTTGCCGGCGACGACGCCCGCGGCGATGTACGTTCCCCACCCGATAGCCGCCCAGCTTGCGGCTTCCTTGCCGTTGTCGCGTGCGGTGCGGAAGAAGGCCACGGCCACGAACGCCGACACCAGCAGAGCGACGCCGGAAAGGATCAGCGAAACGACGAAGAAATCGAACATGGGCTGTCTCCCGCAAATACCAAACGGCTATCGATCGTTGAATCTCACAAGGAACACTAATGCCTATCGTAGCCGCGAACGGGCGACGCCTTCGCGCTCCCGCACGCGGCGGGTGAAGAACACGACCGCCGCCACGATCAGCGGCGGGATGGGCGGCAGCAGCACCGCCCAAATCTTGCACTGGTCCTGCACGCGGCGGATCTCCTGCGCCAGTTCCGTTTCGCTCTTGGCGACCTTCTGGTCGCGGATCCGCTCGTACTCCTTCTTCTTCTCATCTTCGCGGGTCTTGAATTCGCCCACGGCCGTACCCAATTCGACGGCCGCGGCCTGGACTTCCACGGCGCTGCCCGTCTTCAGTTTCGCCTCCAGGGCGCGGACCTTCGCGCGCAGTTCCTCAGTTTCGCGTTTCACGTTCTCGGCGCAGTCTTCGTAGAACTTCTCGCGAGCCTCGGCGGTCTCCTGTTTGGCTTTCTCCGTGCGCTGTTCCACGCGCGTGAGGATGCGGTGCTTGGGCCGCCGGTTGCGGATGTCGATGAAGCGATCGTCGCCGGCCAGCGAGTCGATGACGTTCAACACGAAGGTCACGTTGTCGAGATCGAACTTGATGTTGCTTTCGGGGCCGCCGGCCTCTTCGCGGATGTGCAGGAACGCGGGCGAGAGGACGTCGGCGTCGGCCACCACGATAGCGTCGACCGGCGAGCCGGGGCCGCCGATGTGCGCGGCCAGGACGTAGGGCCGCGGCTTGCGCGTGTAGGTCCGTTGCGGATTGATGCTCGGCCCCTCGGGCCCCATCGTGAAGATCTCGTCCAACTTGATGGTGCCCGTCTTGTTCTCCGCCGTGGTGATCAGCGGCCGGAAGGGCAGCGGCGACCGCTTGTTCTTGGCGAGCCAGCCGGGGAAGGCGAACAGCACGTGCTGCAGGCCGCACGTGGTGTCGTCGTCGGGGTCGAATTTGGCCCGGGAAACGTCGTCCAAGAAGACGTATTCCTTGTTCCTCGAGAAGGCCGGCTCCTTGGGATAGGGGTTGTACTCCTGCCAGACGACCTGGTCGTGCGGCAGTTCGATGCCGAGGGCCCGCCACAGCTTGAGGTAGTTGGGCGGCGGCGGGGGCGGCGGCTGGCCGCCCATCATCTGCGCCTGCATCGCCCGCATCCCCCACTGCCGCTTCTGCGCGGCGTCGACGGCGTCGGCCAACTGCCCGAGGGTCAGGATCTTCGCGAAGGCTTCGGGCGTAATCTGCGTGCGGAACATCTGGCCGAGCATCTCGCGGAACTCTTCGCGGGCCGCCTGGCCGGGTTTCAGGTGCTCGGCCAGTTTCGTTTCGCGGCGGAGGGCCCGCTCCTTGGGGACTTTCCACATGCTCCGCAACATATCGAAGACCCGCTCCTCCATCGGCGGCGACGGCGGCGGCAGGGGCACGGCCACCGGCAACGGATCCTGGAACACGGCCGTCGGCACCCCGCTCTGGATCGCCGCGACCAACAAATCCATGTGCTCCGGTTTCGGCGGCTTCTTCGCCGACTCGGGATCCATGTCCATCGGCGGCCGGCCTTCGACCAACGACGACGGCTGCACGACCAGTAACACGTCGTACTCGGCCGTGGTGATCGGTTCGTCCCACTTCACTTCCACCACGTCGTACTGCTTGCGCAATTCGTCGAGCAGCGGGTTGGATTGCATCGAGAAGGCCGTGGGCACGATGCCGAGCCGCTTGCGGACCGGCGCCTTCTGGGAGGCTTGCTCCCCGTCGCTTGCAGCCACGGTCTCTTCGCCCTCCGCTGGCATCTCCTTGGCCAGCGTGCCCAGCGAGCGGACCAACTCGTATTCCAGGGGCGTGCCGCGGCCGATGAACGGTACGACCACCTTGCGCCACCCCGACTTCACGGCCACGCCCAGGAAGACCTCGTCGTCGGAGGAAACGCCGCGTTCCGTCGAGGGGACTTTGCGGGGCGTGATGCCGAAGACCGACTTCGCGCGCGACGCCTCCTCGCTGAATCGCTCGGTGTTGTTGACGATGAGGTTGACCTTTCCCTCAAAACGCGTTTCCAACTGCCGCAGCATGGCCAACAGGTTCATGCGCGTCTGCACGTAGGACTCGGGCACGGACGGGCTGACGAAAGCCTCGATCGTCACCGAGTGCGGGAACCGCATCTTGTCCAGCAGTCTCTGTGCGGGCACGGAGAGCGAGTTGAGGCGTTCGCTGCTCACGTCGATCCGTGCGCTGCCGGAACCCACGAGAACCACCAGCGAAAACACTCCGGCCGCCAGCGCCGCGGCCGGCGCGGCCCACGCGGCCGTCTTCGACGAGACCGAAAACGCCTGGCACAGCAGGCGCCAACCGGCGGCCACGCACATCAGTTTCACGCCGATGTCGAGCAGACCGAGCAAGGCGTTCGCGGTGGCGCGGTCGAGGCCGAATTGCCGCAGGTGTTCCGTAAGATAGAAGCGATCGAAGGCCCACAGTCCCAAGGCGTAGGCGGCCACGATCACCAGCAAGGTCAGCCAGGCGACGGCCGGCTTGGTGGCCAACTGCCGGTCCCTGTTCCAGCCGATTCCGGCGGCCGCTCCGGCCACGACCGCCAACGCACATGCGGTGGCACTGCCCGTGAACGGCAGGATCACCAGCGCGGGAAAGAGAACCCAAAACTGCCACGGGTTGCGGCCGCCGGCGACGACTGCCGCGATGCCCGCGGCCCACAACGCGATCGCCGCGGCGACGGCCCAATCGAGCCACGTCAGGCCGTCGAGGTAGAAGTGATACTGCCGCCGGCAAAGGACGTTGAAGCACACGGCCACGATCAGCAGCGCGGCGGTGCGGCCCGCGTAATGGAAGACCATCCACGACACGCGGTCCGGGAACCACGCCCAGCCCTGACGGACGGCGATGAAGCCCACGGCCGCGGCCACCGCCACGCCCAAGCAGATCAGCCGCCACAGCGGCGGCCAGGGCATCTCGGGCAGGAACTCGCCCTGCGCGTTGGCGATCAGAATGGCCAGCACTTCGTCGCCCAACAGCAACACGCCGTACAACAGCGCCGCCACGACCAGCCACACGAGCACGATCAGTGGATAGGCGGCCCAGCGCGGCACGTCCATGTGTCCCGACGACCAATGTCGCCGGCCGAGAAAGACCGTGCTCAAGTACAGCGCCACGGCCACGATCGTGGCAAAATAGGCGATGCTCGAAAAACTGACCACGCCCTGGCTGAAGTCGCGGAGTTGCGTGCCGTAGCTCCACTGCTTGACGGCCAGCGCCGCGTCGGCCGGAAGGACCGCATTGGCGAACACGGCGAAGACCAGCGGTGCATTGAGCAGGGCCGCGAGGATAAAAGCGATCGTCAGGTTGCTGGTGAGGAAGGAGGCCACCATGCCGATGGCCAGCATCGCCAGGCCGATGCACCAATAGCCGGCGTACGTGCCGAGGAACAGCCCGCGGTCGGGCTCGCCCAGCCAGGCCAACACGGCGAAGTTGCAGACCAGCGAGAACAGCAGCGACACGGTGAAGATGGCCACGGCCGCCAGGTATTTGCCGGCCACGATCCCCAGGTCGCTGCCGGGGATGGTCAACAGCAGTTCGTCGGTCCCCTGCGCGCGCTCCTGCGCCCACACGCTCATGGTGATCGCCGGAATGAAGATCAACATGATGAAGGGGAACCAGCGCGTAAGCTGATCGAGGTTCGCCAGGTTGGCGTTGAAGAAGTCGTTGGGCCAGAACGCCGCGAATCCGCTCAAGAGCACGAACACGCAAATGAACACGTATCCGGTGGGATTGGCGAAGTAGCTGACGAAATTGCGTTTGAAGACCGCAAAGAGGACGTTTGCGTTCATGGTTCCGTTCCGCAGTTCCTGTCGAATGTCCGAAGGAGATTTCGTGGATTCCCGGCCGGGCGCTGCCGCGCGTCACGCCGCAGGCTGGGAGGTGAGTTCGCGGAAATGCACGTCCAGCGGTTTGCCGTCGGCCGTGAGTTGCTGGATGGTGCCGTCGTAGATCAACCGGCCCTCGTCGATGAACAACACGCGCTCGGCCATGGCCTCGACCTCCTGCAAGATGTGCGTCGAGAGGAGGATCGTCTTGCGCTGGCCGAGCTTGCGGATCGTCTCGCGGACCTCGTGGATCTGGTTGGGGTCGAGGCCGGCGGTGGGCTCGTCGAGAATCAGCACGTCGGGTTCGTGCAGGAGCACGTGGGCCATGCCCACGCGCTGCCGGTAGCCGCGCGAAAGCTTGCCGATGGGTTTGCCGATCACGCTGCCCAGCGCGCAGAGCTCGACTACCGCGTCGATCCGCTCGCGCGCGTGTCGGCCGCTGAGGCCGCGGGCCCCGGCGAAGAACTGCAGCAGGCTGCGAGGCGTCATGTCGGGATACAACGGGCCGTTCTCCGGCAGGTAGCCCAGGTGGGCCGAACCGGCCAGGCGTTCGGCCGACATGTCGTGCCCGGCGATCTTGGCCGCGCCCGCCGACGGCGCGAGATAACCCGTCAGGAGCTTCATCGTGGTGCTCTTGCCGGCCCCGTTGGGACCGAGAAAGGCCACCACCTCGCCCTTGTGGACCTGGAAGGAGACGTCTTGCACGGCGGCGAACCGGCCGTAGAACTTCGACAGCCCGATGGCCTCGATCATGGCGGGGCCTTGCTGTTTCGTCATGGTCTGTATACTCCCGCGAGGATAACTACGGACGACGTCCCAGCCGCGCGCTGCCACGCAGTGTGTCGGAACAAGAGCCGACCGAGCGAGGGCGCGAGTGCTGCCTACTTCTTCAACGCCTTGCGGACCGCTTCCAACTGGCCGGCGGAGCCGAGGGCCTTGTTCTTGTGGACGATGTAGTCGGCGTAGGCCGTCATGAAGACCTTTCCGGGCGGACGCAGGTCGAAGTTCGCCGGGTCGTCGCGGAACGCCTCGCGGTGGATCGCGCACCAGACCAGCCGGCCGTCGGTGTCGATGTTCACCTTGCACACGCCCAGCTTGGCGGCCGGCAGGTATTGGTTCTCGGGCACGCCGCTGGCCGACTTCATTTTTCCGCCCGCGTTGTTGATGCGGTCGACCCATTCCTTGGGCACGCTGCTCGAGCCGTGCATTACCAGCGGGAAGTTCTTGGGCACGGCCTTCTGGATCTCGGCCAGCCGGTCCATGCGGAGACCTTGCGAGCCGGCGAACTTGTAGGCCCCGTGCGACGTGCCGATGGCCACGGCCAGCGAGTCGCAGCCGCTCTTGGCGATGAACTCGGCCGCCTGGGCCGGCTCGGTCAGACACACGCTGCCCACGATGTCTTCCTCGACCCCGCCAAGCTGCCCCAACTCGGCCTCGACCACGATCCCCTTGGCGTGGGCCTTGTCGACCACGCGGCGCGTGATCTCGATGTTCTGCTCGAACGCCTCGTGCGAGGCGTCGATCATCACCGAGCTGTAAAAGCCGCTGGCGATGCAGTCGTAGCACACGTCCTCGGTGCCGTGGTCGAGGTGCACGGCGAAGATCGCCTCGGGGAAGACCTCCTGGGCCGTGCGGATCATGGACTCGAGGAACCGCTTGTCGCTATAGGAGCGGGCTCCGCGCGAGATCTGGATGATGAACGGGGCGCTGGTGGCCGCGTTGCTGGGCTCCTCGTTGGTCTTCGACTTGCCCAGGTTGCCGCGGAACAGGCCCACGGTCTGTTCGAGGTTGTTGATGTTGTAGGCCCCCACGGCATACTTGCCGTAGGCTTGGCGGAACAATTCGTTGGTCGTAACGATCATGGCTACCTTTCGCCGGCCGGGTCGCCGCTTGCCGCAGGCGGCCGCGGCCTTGCTCGGACTCTCCAAGAGGACGTTGCCAGTAACAGAACGCCGAATTCTACTGTGTGGAAAATAGTACCGCTAGGCCGACCGATGGGGGGTTCTCCCTGAACCCAGTAGGGAGAACACCACGGAGGCACAGAGGACACGGAGACGCAGGAGGCGACGGGAAGAAGCGTTGAATCAATCCAAGCGTCTCTTCGAGCAACCGTCCGACTCCGTGCTCTCCGTGCCTCCGTGGTGAGTTTCCAGGGGAGCGTCAAAGTCATCGGCCATCCGGTGTTTCGTGTCCTTCGCGCTGCCGGCCTTGCAAGGCCAGCGATTGCTGCCGGTGCGGGTCAGGGTTGCAAGCGCTCTTCCCTGTCATGCTGGCAGCCTCCAAAGCGGAGTTGATTCCAACAGTCTATTCTACCCCACTTGCAAGGCTGGGCCAAGCTGCCGGATGTCGGCGTTCTTCAATATCGCTTGACCTCCTACCCGCCGGCAGGATATGCTTCATAGGAGTGGCCAATCGTGTCACGGATCGACCAGATATGTGGCCCGTACTTGGAGGCGTCGCATCGCTGCACGAAACAAGACCATGCACATGACGCTCGACGAATATGCCGTTCGATTTCCCGATCGCGCCGCGCCGGTGCCGGCGGAATATGAGGGACAGTGGATCGCGTGGAACGCGGACCGTACGACAATCGTGGCGTCGGGCGCGGACATGAGCGAGGTGCGCAGCCAAGCCCTGGGACGTGGTTGTACTCGCCCCATTCTCCCGAGAATTCCGCCCGCGCCGTTCGTGGGAAACCGATGAGATTCGACTACACGGCGATCATTTCGTCGGCACCCGACACCGGCGAGCCCGTCGTGATCTTTCGCCCTGAGGTTCGTCTCGTGGTACGCGGTCCGAACGGGTCGGGCGATTTCGTAGCACTGGTCGACACGGGCGCGGACAACACGATCATGCCCGATACGATTGCCCGCGACCTCGGCATTCCGTTGGTTGCGGGCAAGGGACCGATGGCTAAGGCGTTCGGCGGGCACGAGGGGTGCCTCGAGTACTTCACGGCAACGTTCTTCGGCGAAGAGTGCGTCTTGGATCTCGAGCCGAATGGCTACTTGCCCGAGTTCGGTTCCGCCCGGTGAGCGTGTCTTGCCGCTAGCATTGCTGGCGCTCCATCAGCCAGTCTTACATTGCCCCCTATCGCCCTTTGGGCTACAATACGCCCGCCGTATTGCGCACTCTAGGCTGGGCCGTTATGCTGAAGCATAACCTACGTGCTGCGTTGTGCTGAAGCATAACCTACCGGCGGTCAAGGACGACGAGTCGATGAGCACGGAAGCCGCTGCTGCCGTCGCGCCGTGGAGCCCCTTCGAGCAGCTCCGCACGGCGCGGGAGATCATCCAACACGAAAGCCGCGCGCTGGGGCAACTGGCCAAGCGCCTCGACCGCGAGTTCTGCCGCGCGGTCGATTTTCTGCACCACTGCCGCGGGAGCGTGATCGTCTCGGGCATGGGCAAGGCGGGGCTCGTGGGGCAGAAGATCGCGGCCACGCTGGCCTCGACCGGCACGCGCGCCCACTGGCTGCACCCGGCCGAAGCGGTCCACGGCGACCTGGGCCGCATCCACCGCGACGACGTGCTGCTGGTGCTTTCGCAGAGCGGCGAGACCGACGAAGTGGTCCGCTTGCTGCCGTCGCTGGCCGAGTTGGGCGTGCCGATCGTGGCCATTACCGCGCGGGCGGACAGCACGCTGGGCCGCGCCGCCAGCGTGGTCCTCGAACTCGGCCCGCTGGAAGAGGCCGGCCCGCTGCGGCTCGCGCCCAGCACGAGCACCACGGTCATGCTGGCGCTGGGCGACGCGTTGGCGCTGGTGGTCAGCCGGATGCGGAACTTCGGGCGCGAGGATTTTGCCCGCTTCCATCCGGCCGGGGCGCTCGGGCTGAAGCTCAGCAAAGTGGAGAATCACGCGCGGCCGCTGGGGCAATGTCGCGTGGCGGGCGAAGAGCGGACGGTCCGCGACGTGCTCGTCTCCGCGCGCGTGCCCGGCCGACGGACGGGCGCGACGATGCTGATCGATGCCGCGGGCCGGCTCTCGGGCATCTTCACCGATAGCGACCTGGCCCGATTGTTCGAGCACCGTCGCGATGCCGACCTCGACGGCCCGATCCGACAGGTGATGACCGCCAATCCGCTCCGCGTCGAGCAAGGCTCGATGATGACGGAGGCCATCGCACTGATGGCCGGACGGAAGATCAGCGAACTGCCCGTGGTCGATGCCGCGGGCAAGCCGGTCGGTATGATCGATATTACCGACGTGGTCGGCATGTTGCCGAAGGAAGGGCCGGCTTGCGAGACGACTCTGCCGGCATCGACGCCGCCGCTACCGAGAACCAAGTCGCCGTACCGCGTTTTCGTCGAACCCGAAAAGGGGGCTGGTGCGTAGAAGGGACGCGGAGCGTCCGAAGCGTGCGTTCCCACGCGGAGCGTGGGAACAAGAATGGTCCTTACAACCCGCAAAGTTTGCCATGACGCTCGACGAACGCTGCCGCCCAATCGAACTGATCCTCTCCGACGTCGACGGCGTGTTGACCGACGGCCGTATCGTCTACGACAGCCAGGGGACGGAGATCAAGCGGTTCCATATCCGCGACGGCATGGGCATCCGCCTGTGGCAGAAGGCCGGCTACCGTTTCGGCCTGGTCACGCTCCGCAGCTCGCACATGGTGAAGATGCGCGCGGCCGAATTGGGTATCGACATCATCCGCCAGGCCGTGGGCGACAAGGGCCTGGCCGTGCGGCAAGTGCTGGGTGAATTGCGGCTCGAACCGCGGCAGGTGTGCTACGTTGGCGACGATCTGCCCGACCTGCCGGGCGTCCGCGGCGCGGGCCTGGGCGTGGCCGTGGCCGACGCCTGCGTCGAACTCCGCCACGTCGCCCACTACACGACCGCGACCATCGGCGGCGCGGGCGCGATCCGCGAAGTCATCGAACTGATCCTCAAGGCCCAGCGCCGCTGGGACGACGTCATTCAATCGTACCTGTGACCTTCAACAAGCACGCCATCAAGTCGTTGCTGAAGCGGCGCGGAGCGCGCGTGGCCGCGGCCTTCGTGCTCACGCTCGTGCTCTACAAGGTCTACTCGCTGGCCGCCGTGCCGCTGATCGAGCCCACGGTTGGCGAACGCTCGCTGACCGAAACCCAGCACCTCGACGGCATGGTCAGTTCGGCCCAGCAGCGGATCGAGGCCCTGCGGCCGCTGTTTCCCGAGGGCTCGTGGGAACTCGACAACCCCAAGATCCTCGAAACCGAGCAGTTCCGCCTGCTGATGCAGGACTATCAGAACATCGACGACAACCAGGTGCAGATTCACCGCTGCACGATCATCTTCAACCCCGGCAAGCCCGACGACGCCGAGCAGGTCCGCAACCGGCAGGCGGTCGTGCTGCAAGCGCCCGAGGGGGCGGTGCTGAAGTTCGATAAGCCGGTCGACCTGCGTCGCATGGACGTGGGCCGGCTGATCTCCGGCGATCTCCGCGGCAAGATCACGATCCGCAGTCACGGCAAGGCGGCCGACGGCTCCGAAAAGCTGGAGATTCTCACGCGCGACGTGCATCTCACCGAACGCGAGGTCTCCACGCCGCATCCGGTCGACTTCCGCTGGGGCAAGAGTTTTGGTCGCGGCCGGCAGATGTACATGAAACTCTCACAGGGCGATCCGCTGGCCCCCGGGCCGCGCCGCGGTCCGAGCGTGGCCGGCGTCGAGTCGTTTCTCGTCCAACAGATCGAACGCCTGCACCTCGACACGGGCAAGGCCCGGCTGCCGGGCGGCGACAAGACGGCGGGCGACAAGACGGAAAAGGGGGACAACCTGCCGCTGGAAATCACCTGCGGCGGGCCGTTCCTCTTCAACGTGGCCAAACGCGTGGCCACCTTCGAGGACCGCCAGAAGGGCGTCGACGTGTGGCGCATCCAGCCCACGGGACGCTGGGATCAACTCCACTGCGAGGTGCTCTCGATCCTCTTCACCGAGCGCCGCGACGCGCCGGGCACGAGCGGCAGGGGCGACGACGCGGGCGGTTCGCTGAATCTCACGCCCGCGGCCATCCGCGCCGAAGGCAACCCCGTCACGCTCGACGCGCCGAACCAGCGGGTTCATGCCCGGGGGCAGCGGTTGGAATACGACCTATTGACGAACCGCATCGTGCTCGACGATCCGTGGCCGATCGACGCCCAGGAGGTCGTGTTGCAGCAGGGGCCGAACGAGATTCACGCCCGCGCGCTGCGGTATCAATACGCCGGTCCCGGGCGCCTCGGCGAGGTCGAGGCCGAGGGGCCGGGCTGGCTCCGCGGCCACTCGCCGGAGCGGCCCGAGCAGCAGTTGCAGGCAAACTGGAAGCAATACCTGCGGTTGCGTCCGCACGAGAAGAACCAACTCATCTCGCTTTCCGGCGAGGCCAGTCTGAACTACGGCGG
>Ga0233425_10008501_pt1 | contig 13605 bp, 11 predicted proteins | sample Watercolumn_Towu_2_FD_181712 | JGI IMG/M metagenome (GOLD analysis project Ga0233425, IMG submission 181712) | Freshwater microbial communities from Lake Towuti, South Sulawesi, Indonesia - Watercolumn_Towuti2014_140_MG | ecosystem: Environmental > Aquatic > Freshwater > Lake | place...
GCGAGCAAACTCGACACCCTCTGCCAGTACCGCTCCCCCTTCGTCGGCCACCCCACGCGCCACGTCGCCGGCATCGAGCAAAACACCGGCGCGCTCGGCCATGGCCTGCCCCTCGCCACCGGCATGGCCATCGGCGGCAAGCTGGACGACGCGCCCTTCCGCGTCTTCACGCTGCTCGGCGACGGCGAACTCGCCGAAGGCTCCAATTGGGAGGCCGCCCTCGCCGGCGCCCACTACCAATTGGACAACCTCACCGCCATCATCGACTGCAACACGCTGCAAATCACCGGTCGCACCCGCGACGTGTTGAACCATGAGCCGCTCGCCGAAAAGTGGTCCGCCTTCGGCTGGGCCGTCCGTACGGTCGATGGCCACGACCTCGCCGCGCTCACCGCCGCGCTCGAGCATCCACTTGAGTCCGGCAAGCCCTCCTGCGTCATCGCCCGCACAACCAAGGGCAAAGGCGTTTCCTTCATGGAGGACGTCGCCCGCTGGCACCACGGCGTGCCCAACGATGAGGAGTACGCCCGCGCGCTGGCCGAACTCGAAGCCGCGATCACCTCGGCGGAGGGAGGGACGCCATGAGCGCACCGGCTCCGCCCGTCTTCTCACCCGCCGCCGTCCAAACCGCGGCGCGGCTCGGCCTCACCCCCAGCCGCGCCAACCTCGACGTGTTTGCCGAGACGCTGCTCGAGCTGGCCCGCGCCGATCGCCATGTACTCGCCGTCACCAGCGACTCGCGCGGTTCCGGCAAGCTCGGCCCGTTTGGGCAGGAACTCCCGCGCCAGCTCGTCGAGCTCGGCATCGCCGAGCAGAACCTCGTGGGAGTCGCGGCCGGGCTCGCGTCCGTGGGAAAAACCGTCTTCGCCGTGTCGCCGGCCTGCTTTCTCACGGCGCGCGCCTTCGAGCAGATCAAGAACGATGTCTGCTATTCCAACAATCCCGTGGTGCTGGTGGGAATCAGCGCGGGGGTGAGCTACGGGGCGCTCGGCAGCACCCATCACTCGCTGCACGACTTCGCCGCCCTGCGCGCCGTCAGCAACCTCGCCGTCGTCGCTCCCGCCGACAACCTCGAGACCCGCGCGGCGGTCCGCGCCGCCGCCGCGCTGCGCCGGCCCGTTTATCTCCGCTTGGGCAAGGCGCCCCTGTTCCATCTCCCGGCCGAGGCGCCGTTCGCCCTCGGCGCGGCGCGCCTGCTCCGGCCCGGCCGCGACGTCGCCTTCCTCGCCACGGGCGAAACGGTCGCGCACGCCCTGCTGGCCGCCGCCCGGCTCGACGAGCAAGGGCTCTCCGCCCGCGTTCTCAGCGTGCATTCCCTCAGGCCCCTCGACGCGGACGCCGTGCTCGCTGCCGCGCGCGCGTGCCGTGCGGTGATCACCGTCGAGGAACATTCGGTCCACGGCGGGCTCGGCGAAGCGGTGGCCGGCCTTCTCGCCCGGCACGGGCTCGCCACGCGCCTGCGCATCGTCGGCTTCCCGGACGAAGAGACCGTCACCGGCAGCCAGGCCGATCTTTTCCGCCACTACGGCATCTCGATGGAGGGTCTCGCGGCGACCGCCACGACACTCATCATCTCTCCAACCTGAGATCCCGGATTCCCGCCATGTACGTGCTCGCCCTCGATCAAAGCACTTCCGCCACCAAGGCCCTGCTCTTCGATCGCCACGGCCGCGCGCTCGATCGCGAATCGCGCGATCACCGGCAGCTCTACCCGCAACCCGGCTGGGTCGAACACGACGCCGAGGAGATTTGGCAGAACACGCTCGCCGTGCTCCGTGCGGTCGTGGCGCGGCATCCGGACAAGGTCGGGCAACTCGCCTGTCTCAGCCTCACCAACCAGCGCGAAACGATCGTTGTCTTCGAGCGCGGTTCGGGCCGGCCCCTGCATCCGGCCATCGTCTGGCAATGCCGGCGGGGCGATCCCGATTGCGCCCGCCACGCGGCGGCCGGGCGCGAGTCGCTCGTGCACGCCCGCACCGGGCTCAAGCTCGACGCCTATTTCTCCGCCTCGAAGCTCCAGTGGCTGGTCGAGCACCACCCCGATCTGCGCACCAAACTCGCCGAGGGTTCCGCCCTCCTCGGCACGATCGACGCCTACCTCATCCATCGCCTGACCGGCGGGCGCCTCTTCGCCACCGACACCACGAACGCCAGCCGCACCCTCCTGTTCGACCTGACTCGTCTCGGGTGGGACGACGAACTCTGCGCTCTGTGGGAGGTCCCGCGCGCCGCGCTGCCCGAGGTGCGGGACTGCTCAGCGCGTTTTGGCGACACCACCCTCGAAGGCGCGCTGCCGGCACCCCTGCCGATCTGCGGCGTGATCGGCGATTCGCAGGCTTCCCTCTTCGCGCAGCGCTGTTTCGAGCCCGGCGCCGCCAAGGCCACCTTCGGCACCGGCACCTCTGTGCTCCTCAACCTCGGCGCCACCCCGCAAATTGTGAGCGGCGGCACGCTGACCGCCCTCGCGTGGACACACCGCGGCCAGCCCACCTACGCGTTCGAAGGCATCATCACCAGCTCCGCCGCCACGCTCACGTGGCTGCGCGATCAACTCCGGCTCTTCGCCGAGGTGGCCGAAGCGGAGGCGCTCGCCCGCGCCGTGCCCGACAACGGCGGCGTTTACCTCGTCCCCGCGTTCTCCGGGCTGGGCGCTCCGCACTGGTGCGAATCGGCGCGCGCCGCCCTCACCGGTCTCAGCGCGCACAGCGACCGCCGGCACGTCGTGCGCGCCGCGCTCGAGGCGATCGCCTACCAGCTTTGCGACGTGCTCGCGGCGATGCGCCGCGAGTCGGGCGTCGCCTTGCGTTCGCTGCACGGCGATGGCGGCGCCACGGCGAACGCATTTCTCATGCAGTTCGTCGCTGACCTAGCCGGCGTGGAGCTCCACGTGGCGCGCGATCCCCATCTTTCGGCACTCGGCGCCGCGATGATGGGGATGCTCGGCACGGGCCACGTGCCGTCGCTGGCTGCCCTAGCGCTGCTTCCGCGTTCCCACTCGACCTACCGTCCCACGATGCCCGCGGCAACCCGCGAACGCCTGCATGCCGGCTGGCGGCGGGCCGTCGCGCAAGTCATTGCCGGCGCCGGAGCGCCGCCGCCATGAAGCACCTTCGCGCCTTTTCCCTGGTGCTCGCGATCGGCGCAGGCCTGGCCGCCGCCCCGGTCGCCATCGTCGTGCCGGACGGCGCGGGCGCGCGCGTGCACTACGGCGTGGCACGCCTCGAGGCGGCGCTGCGCTCAATCGATGGCCCGCCCGCCGCCCGGGTGGTGCTGCAACGCGGCGCCGGAGTTCGCGAGAGCTTCACGCTGACGAGCGTTCCGGCCGGGGGGATCGAGATCGCCGGCGGCGACGACACCGGGCTGCTCTACGGCTGCCTCGAATTGGCGCGCCGCGTGGCGGAATCCGGCCGGCTGCCGGCCGACCTGCGCGTCAGCGAGCGCCCCGCCTTCGTGCTGCGCGGTCCCTGCCTGGGCCTGCAGAAGACCTTCATCCTGCCCGGCCGCCGCGTCTACGAGTATCCCTACACGCCCGAACTCTTCCCGTTCTTCTACGACCGCGCCTTCTGGCGCGAGTACCTCGACTTCCTCGCCGACCTCCGGATGAACGCGCTTTTCCTCTGGAACGGCCATCCGTTTTCGTCGCTTGTGCGCGTGGCCGACTACCCCGACGCCGTGGAAGTGTCCGCCGAGGTGTTCGCCCGTAACGTCGAAATGTTCCGCTCCCTCTCGACCGAGTGCGACCGCCGCGGCATCTGGCTCGTGCAGAGTTTCTACAACATCCTGCTGCCGCCGCCACTCGCCGCCCGGCACGGCCTCTCCACCCAGCTCCGCGCGCCGCACCCGATCGCCGCGGACTACACGCGCCAGGCCATCGCGGAATTCGTGCGGCAGTACCCCAACGTCGGCTTGATGCCGTGTCTCGGCGAGGCGCTCCAGGGCACGCCCAACCAAATTGCCTGGGCAACCCGCACAATCCTGCCGGGCGTGCTCGACGGCCTGCAGGCGGCCGGCCGGCGCGAGCAGCCGCCCGTGGTCTTTCGCACCCACGCAATGGACCCCGAGGCGATCATGCCGGAGGCGTTCAAGGTCTACGGCCATCTCTTCACGGAGACGAAATTCAACGGCGAGTCGCTCACGACCTGGGAGCCGCGGGGCCGCGGCCAGGCGACCCACCTCGCCATGGCGAAACTCGGGCCGCACCTGGTCAATATCCACATCCTCTCCAACCTTGAGCCGTTCCGCTACGGCGGGACCAGCTTCATCCGCAAGTCGGTGCTCGCAGCGCGGGACCGGCTCGGCGCGACCGGGCTCCACCTCTACCCGCTGTCCTATTGGAACTGGCCGGAGACGCCGGACCTCACGGCGACTCCGCTCAAGCAGTGGGACCGCGACTGGATCTGGTTCGAGGCCTGGGCGCGATATGCCTGGAACCCCGATCGCGAAGCCGCCGCCGACCGGGCCCACTGGGTCGGGCGCCTCGCCGACCGTTACGGTTCGCGCGAAGCGGCGGAGTCGATTCTCGAGGCCTACGACGCCGCCGGCGAGTGCGCGCCCCGCCTCATCCGCCGCTTCGGGATCACCGAGGGCAACCGCCAGACCCTGGCGCTCGGCATGACACTGGATCAGCTCGTGAATCCCGAGCGCTACGGCCTGTTTCATGATCTCTACGAATCCCAGTCGCCGCCGGGAGAGCGTTTGCAGGATTTTGTCGCCAACGAGCTCGCCGGCCGGCCGCACATCGGCGAGACGCCGCCGCAGATCTGCCGCGAAGTACTCGACTATTCCGCCCGCGCCGTCGCCGCGCTCGCGCGCGCCGCGCCGCAGGTCTCCCGCAGCCGCGCTGAGTTCGATCGGCTGCGGAACGACGTCGCCTGCATCCGCGCGCTGTCGCAAAACTACGCCGCCAAAGTTGCCGCCGCGCGACACGTCCTGCGCTTCCAGGCCAACGGCGAGGTCGCCGAAATGATCCGCGCGCGCACCGCCCTGGCGGAAAGCCTGGAGCATTTCCGCACGCTGGAACGGCTCACCCGCGGCACCTACCGCTTCGCCAACTCCATGCAGACGGCCCAGCGCCGCATCCCGGTGATCGGCGGCGCGGAGGGGAAGCCGGCCAATTTCCATTGGACGCACCTGCTCCCGGTTTACGAACGGGAGCTGGCCGAATTCGACGCGCGGCTGGCGGCCCTGCGAGCCGGAGGCACGGCGGCGGATCGCGTGCGGACCCTGGCGACGCTCCGCTCCGTGCCGTTCACCGTGCACACCCGGAGCGCGGAGGCATTCACGGTCAAGATCGGGGCGCGGCTGTTCGACGACGCCGGTGAAATCCGGCACCTCGCAACCGAGCTCGAGGGACAACGCGGCATCCGCCGCCCACGGGCCGCGGCGGGCGCCCCGGTCGAGATTTCCGTGGCGGAGCCCGTGCGGGTTCTGATCGGATTTGTGCGCGGCGCCGCACCGGAGTGGCGTCCACCGCCGCGATCCGAGACCGATGCCGCCGCCGTCGAGCGGGGCAGCACGGAACCGCTGCTGACCGACGCCGTGCGGGCGCCCTCACTGGCCGCCGTCGACGTCTACGAATTCCGGTTCCCGGCGGGGCGCCACACGCTCGATCCGCCAGGGGCGGGGGCGTTCCTCGTGCTCGGGATCGTGGCCGCAACCCAGCCTTCCCGCCTCCCATGAACCGCGTCCTCCTCGCCCTGCTGTGGTCGTCTTGTGTCGGCGGTGCCTCGCTGACAGCCCGCGCCAGCGATCCTCCGCGCGATGCCGGTGCGACGTGGTCGAAGATCGGACCGGTGGCGAAGGGACCCGGGTTCGATGCGATTCAGCCGAGCATTCTCTTTCATCGCGACGGGGCGCTGCAGGCGGTCGGACGCACGAAGCAGGGTGTGGTGTTTCAAACGTGGTCGAAGGACGGCGGCTTGAAGTGGAGCGCACTCACAGCCACCGATCTGCCGAATCCGAATTCGGGCACCGATGCCGTCACCCTGGCCGACGGCCGCCAACTGCTCGCCTACAACCACTCCGGCCACCGCAGTGCCGAGCCCAAGGGCGACCGCTTTCCGTTGGATGTGGCACTCTCGACCGACGGCGTGACTTGGCGCCGCGTTCTCACGCTCGAGCGGGAGCCGATCACCAGTGGCTACGCCTATCCGGCCGTGATCCAGACCAGCGATGGCCGGGTGCACCTCACCTACACGTTCGGCCGCAAACGGATCAAACATGTGGTGCTCGATCCCCGCGCACTTTAGTCCGGCCGCCGCATTTGCCTTGCTGGCGGTCCGCCTCGTGGCGGCGCCTCCGGCCGTGTCGCCGGCCGACCTGCAGCACGTGTACGACGAGGTGAAGACACCGTACAAATTCGGCATCGTGCTCGGCCCGGCCGCGGGCGAGATGCTGGATTGCCCGAGCATCTATCGCCATGGCAACCGCTGGTTCATGCTCTACGTGACCATCAAGGACAAGGTCGGCTACGAAACCTCCCTCGCCGAGAGCACGGACCTGTTGGCTTGGAAACCGCTCGGCCGAGTGCTGTCGCATCGGCGCGAGGGCTGGGATGCCTGGCAGGCGGCCGGCGGCGCCGCGCTGGTTGATCACGCCTGGGGCGATTCGGCCCGCCTTCAGCCCCACGACGGCCGGTTCTGGTTGAGCTACCTCGGCGGCGCCCGGCAGGGTTATGAACCAGACCCTCTCGCGATCGGACTCGCCTCGACCGCGACGCCTGATCGTGCCACCGAGTGGACCCGCCACCCGCAGAATCCCATCCTGGCTCCCGATCAGCCCGACGCGCGAACCTTCGAAAACGTCACGTTGTACAAGAGCACGATCATCCGCGATGCGAAGCGCACCCTGGGCCATCCCTTCGTGATGTTCTACAACGGCAAGAGTCGGCTCGCCAAGGGTAGCCACGAGGCGATCGGCCTGGCGGTGTCGGATGATCTCGTACGCTGGCGGCGCCTCGGCGCCGGCCCGGTGGTGGATCACGCCCCCGGTCAGCCGGCCATCTCGGGGGATGCCCAGATTGTGAGCCTCGGGAGCTTCTGGGTGATGTTCTACTTCGGCCATCGCTGGAAACCGAAGGCGTTCGACACCTTTGCGGTTTCGCGCGATCTGGTCCACTGGACCCCATGGGAAGGCCCGCACCTCATCGAACCGAGCGAAGCCTGGGACCAGACCTTTGCCCACAAACCGTGGGTCCTGAAGCATGCCGGCGTCGTGTATCATTTCTACTGCGCTGTGGGCGACCAAGGCCGCGCCATCGCGCTCGCGACCTCCAAAGACCTGCGAGCCGTCCCGGCGCCTGCCTTCCAACACCGATGAGGCTGCAGGGGTCAACCCTGCTGCCGGTTGGCGAACGCTGCGCACGATCTTTGCTGAAATCCCGCAGATTGCTCACGGGAAACAGAATCCGTCGGACTGGCGTTCTCACCTGCCCCGAATCTCGCCATGAATCCTCGGGCGACCTACCAACGATGGGAGTAATGGCTGAACCAGGACGCCCCCGCAGCGGTGCGCCATTTCACGCGCGGATTTCGCCGCTGGTGCGACGGGCCGGTTCTCCAGACGGCGGTTCAAGAACGCAATCTGCGCCTCGGCCGTCATCGTGTTCAAGACCCTGCTGGTCGCCTGTCTCCACCGGCGGGACGTCACCGACGACACAAGGCGGAAGCGACCGGCGTCGCGCAGCCGCCAAAGTGCGCGCGTGTCATCCATGAACTCGGCGTCGCACGCTTCTCGGCCGTAATCCACCGACCAGGGCTCGCAATTCGGGAACGTTCGCCCTGTGATGACGGCCGGCTCAGCGCCTGCGTCGTCCGCCGGCGCGCCCGCTTCACCCGTGTCGAAACCGCTCCAACCCTCCTCCGCGACCGTTGCCAGCCGTGCGCTGTTGGTCGCCGCGGCGTTGGGGGTGCCGTTGCTGCAGGCCGGCGAGCGCGCGCTGGTCGACACCAGCCGTTCGCCGGATGCCCTCATGCACATGCCCGGCCTCGGCGATGTGCGGTGGGCGGGCGGGCTGCTCGGCGGACGCTTCGAGGTCTGCCGCACCGCGATGGTTCCGCATCTCTGGACGATCTTCCAGGACGACCAGGAGAGCCACGCGTGGTCGAATTTCCTGATCGCCGCCGGCCTCGGCCGGGGACGCGACGGCCGGTTCCACGGCCCGCCCTTCAACGACGGCGACTTCCTGAAGTGGTTCGAGGCGCTCGCCCAGATCTACGCCGTCACCCGCGAGCCCGCGCTCGACCGGCAGATGGACGAGATCATCGCCGTACTCGCGAAGGCGCAGCGCGAGGACGGCTACCTGCACACGCAGAAGATCATCCCGCAGCGCCAGGGCGATCCCCAGGCGAAGGAGTTCGCGGAGCGCGAGCACTTCGAGACCTACAATATGGGGCACCTCATGACCGCCGCGTGCGTGCACCACCGTGCCACCGGTAAGACGACCCTGCTCGCACTGGCGCGCAAGGCCGCCGATTACCTCGAGCGCCTCTGCCACACCGCCCCCGCGGATCTCGCGCGCAACGCCATCTGCCCCTCGCATTATATGGGGGTGGCTGAGCTGTACCGCGTCACCCGCGAACCGCGTTATCTCGCCCTGGCGCGGAGGCTGCTCGAGATCCGCGACCTCGTGCCGGGGACACCCTTCGCCAGCGATCAAAACCAGGATCGCGTGCCCCTCGCGCAGATGACCACGGCCGTGGGCCACGCGGTGCGGGCCAATTACCTTTACGCGGGCGCCGCCGATGTGCTGGCGGAAACCGGCGACGCGACGCTGCGGCGGTCCCTCGAGGCGGTGGCCGGCGATGTTGCCGCCCGGAAGCTCTACCTCACCGGCATGACGGGCGCGCTCTACGATGGCGCCTCGCCCGACGGCTCTTCCCGACACTCCTCGATCAAGACCGTGCACCAGGCCTATGGCCGCGACTACCAATTGCCCAATCTCACCGCGTACAACGAAACCTGCGCGACCATCGGCTACGCCATGTGGCTGTGGCGGATGCTCGCTCTGACGGGCGAGGCGCGCTACGCCGACCTGCTCGAACAATCGCTGCTCAACGGCGTCCTCGCGGGCATCAGCCTCGAGGGGAAACACTACTTCTACGTCAACCCGCTGCGGAAGCTCCACGATTTCACGTGGCCCCTGCGCTGGTCGCGCACGCGCACGCCCAACATCAAGTCGAGCTTCTGCTGCCCGCCCAACGTTGTGCGCACGATCGCCGAGGCCCACAACTATGTCTACGCGCTCTCGGCCGGCACCGTCTGGGTGCACCTCTACGCCGCGAGCACTCTCGATACCACGCTCCCGGACGGCAGCCGGATCAAGCTCCGCCAGGAGACCGATTACCCCTGGAGCGGCGCCGTGAAGTTCGCTGTGGAGGCGGCGCCCGCTTCACCCTTGGCCCTGAAGCTGCGTATCCCCGGCTGGCTGCGCGCCGGGGCGGCCGCGGTGCGGGTCAATGGCGCAGCGATCGCGGACGCCCCGCCACCCGGCACCTACCTCGAACTCAAACGCGCCTGGCGCGCGGGCGACACCGTCGAGCTGGCGCTCGATTTCGCCCCCGCCTTCTGGGAAGCCCACCCCCACGTCGAGGAAACCCTCCACCAGCTCGCGCTGCGCTGCGGTCCGCTGGTCTACTGTGTCGAGTCGAACGATCTCCCCTCCGACGTGCGACTGACCGATGTCGCCCTGGCGCGCGCCGCCGGCCGCCCAGCCTTCACGCCCGCTCGCGAACGCCTCGTCAACGCCGACGTCGTCACGCTGACCACCGCCGCCACCGCCGCCGCACCGCGGCCGTGGGGCGCGGGCGAGCTGTATCGCGAAGCCGGCGACGCCCCCCGGCGCGAGATCCGCCTCAAGTTCATCCCCTACTTCGCGTGGGGCAACCGCGGCGACACCGAGATGAGCGTCTGGCTGCCTGCCCGGTGACCGGGTGCGATCTCGACCGCCATCCTGGCCGGCATCGCTGGCGGACAAAGCTCCTCATTCGCCACGGAAGGGCCAGCCCAAGAAGGTGGTGTCCTTCAGGGCTCAGGGATGTCGAGGTCGCGGCAGATCTTGCGAGCGAGGAAACGGTTGATCTCGGTGTGGCGGGGAACGGCGGAGCGGCGGCCGTTCGCAGGATTGCCCCACCAGGAATGGTCGCTGCCCTCACGCACCAACCGGCAGCCGTCGTCTTTCCGGATCACCGCGCCATAGGTCTGGACTTTCATGCGAAAGGAATGCTCTGGCTGGCGGGATTCGCCAATCAGCCCGTGCCGATCAACCGGTTTGCCTCCCCAGGCAAGTTCGTCACCTGCGCGCCGCCGCCGAGAATTGATTTCCCACTTTCCGCGCCGGCCGCCACACTGGCCTTCCTCATGAAAAAGGAAGCCATTCTTTCCAAGATCCGCGCGGAGAAGATCATCGCCTTGATCCGCGCCAATTCGCCCGACGGCTTGCTCGATTGCGCCAAGGCGCTCGCCGCCGGCGGGCTCACCAGCATCGAGCTCACGATGACGACCCCCGGCGCCATCCGCATGCTCGAGAAGGCCACCGCCGAACTGCCGGAGTTCATGTTCGGACTCGGCACGGTGCTCGACGCCGAGACCGCCCGCGCGGGCATCCTCGCCGGCGCCAAGTTCATCGTTACCCCCGCCCTGCGGCCCGACGTGATCACCCTTTGCCAGCGCTACAGCGTGCCGGTGTTCAGCGGCGCCTTCACGCCGACGGAGATCCTCAACGCCTGGGAAGCGGGCGCCGATGCCGCGAAAATCTTCCCGGCGGAGTTCTTCGGGCCCGGCTACATCAAGTCGGTGAAGGCTCCGCTGCCGCAGGTCGAGCTGGTGCCCACCGGCGGGGTGAACGAGGGCAACGTCGCCGAGTTCCTGCGGGCAGGGGCCTTTGCCACCGCCGCCGGCAGCTCACTTGTCGATGCGAAGGCGCTGAAGGACCGGAACTGGGACGCGATCACGGCGAAGGCCAGGGCCTTTGTCGCCGCCGCCGCCACCGCGAGGTAGGCGGGCGCGCACCGCGATTGCACGACCCGCGTTTGCGTCATGCGCCGACCGCCGGCCTGTGTGGCGTTCGTGGCCCGCACGCACGGGGTGGTCGGCCTTGTCATCGTCGGCTCGATCTTCCTGCTGGGGTGGATCACGCGCGACCTGCCCGGCATCGAGTTCGGCCCGCACACCTATTGGTACGCCGGTGGGCTCGCCGCACTCTACCTGCTCACGGCCGGGCTGGTCTGGCTCGGCGCGCCCTTCGGCCTGCTGCTGAGCCGTGTATGCAGCCTGATCTACCTGCCGCGGCCGAACTTCGGCTCGCGGATCTGGGAAATCATGGACACGCCCGAATTTCGTGCCCACTTCGAGCGCACTCCGCCGCCGGCCCCGCCGGATGCCCCCGTTACATCCCCAACACCCAAGCGAAAATCAGCGGCGCCACGATGGTGGCATCGCTTTCGATGATGAACTTCGGGGTTTTCGCGCCGAGCTTGCCCCACGTGATCTTCTCGTTGGGCACCGCGCCGGAATAGCCGCCGTAGCTGGTCGTCGAATCGCTGATCTGGCAGAAATAGCCCCAGAGCGGCACGCCGGTGCGCCGCAGGTCCTGGTGCAGCATCGGCACGACGCAAATCGGGAAATCGCCGGCGATCCCGCCGCCAATCTGGAAGAAACCGATCGAGCCCTCGCCGTTGCGCAGCTTGGTGGCGGCAGCGGTGTACCACTCCGCCAGTCGAGTCATGTGTTCGATCCCGGAGCGCACCGTGTGGACGTTCTTCACGTTGCCACGAATCACGTGCGCGGCATACATGTTGCCGAGAGTGGAATCCTCCCACCCCGGCACGAAAATCGGCAGATCCTTCTCGCAGGCGGCCACCAACCAGGAACTTCGCGGATCAATCTGATAGTTTTTCTTTAACTTTCCGCTGCGGAGCAGCTTGTACACGAACTCGTGCGGGAAATACCGCTCACCCCGCCCGTCGGCCGCGACCCACTCCTCGAGCACCGCCCGCTCGATTCGCCGCATCGCTTCCATCTCGGGGATGCACGTGTCGGTGACGCGGTTCATGTGCCGCTCAAGCAGCGCCTGCTCGTCCTTGACCGTGAGCTGGCGATAGTGCGGAACCCGTTCGTACTGGTCGTGCGCGACCAAGTTGAAGAGATCCTCCTCCAAGTTCGCCCCGGTGCAAACGATGGCATGAACCTTCCCCCGTCGGATCATTTCGGCGAGCGAGATGCCCAGTTCGGCAGTGGACATCGCTCCCGCAAGGGTGACCAGCATTTTTCCCCCTGCCTCGAGATGGGCATCGTAGCCCTTCGCAGCATCGAGGAGCGCCGCGGCGTTGAAATGCCGAAAGTGCCGCCCCAGAAACCTCGAAACCGGCCCCTTGCCTGCCGCGAGTGCAGCATTGACGTCCTCGGGGCGCTTGGTCTGCCGTTTCGCTTTCATGGGTGACCGAAGAGAAATACCAGCCCGGCGGATCTCGACGCCAATGAAAAAACCTTCGCCATTCGGCGCCGATTCGGGAGACTGGCAGAACCGTGTTGTTGCTTGCTGATTATCCGAATGTTACGGTCAAATGCTCGCCTCCTTTCTCGCCGCACTTTTTTTCGCCTTTAACGCCACCTGCGCCAATCGCAGCGTGCGCACCCTGGGCCCCCTGTGGGCCAACCTGGGGCGGTTGGTCGTGGCGGCCCTGTTTCTTGGCGCCTTCGCCCATACCATCGGCGGCGGTCTCGGCAGCGCCAGCGCAGGGTGGTTTCTGCTCAGCGGATTGATTGGCATGGGCCTCGGAGATCTGGGGGTGTACGGCGCGTTGCCCTACCTCGGATCGCGCCTCACCGTGCTCGTCACCCAGTGCTTGGCGGCACCGATTGCCGCCATCGGCGAGTGGCTCTGGCTCGGCACCAGGCTGACTGCGGCGCAGATGCTCTGGGGCGGACTGATCCTCGCGGGAGTTGCCGTCGCCATCACGCCGAGCCGCTCGAGCCCGCCGCGCGTCACCGTGCGGCCGATCGGTTTCCTGTTCGGTCTGGTCGCGGCCAGCGGTCAGGGGTTGGGCGCACTGGTCAGCCGCCGGGGAGTAAACGCAGCCGAGGCTGCCGGCGAAGCTGCGCAAAACGCCGTGTTCGGCGTCACCGCGGCCTACCAACGGATCCTCGCCGGCCTCGTCTTCATGGTAGCTTGGTTTGCGCTCTTGCGCCTGCTGCGGCGCCTTCCCGCCCTGCCCTCCGGATTCCCGCCGGCCGAGCGCCGCACCGCCGGCCTCTGGATGCTCGCCAACGGTCTGGCCGGCCCCGTGCTCGGCGTCGGTTGCTACCAGTGGGCGCTCGCCACCACCCCGAGCGGCATCGTCCTGCCGATTGTCGCCACCGCCCCGCTGCTCTGCATCCCGATTGCCATCTGGCTCGAAGGCGACCGCCCCCCCAGGCGCGCCATCGTCGGAGGGGTCCTTGCCGTCGGCAGCTGCATGGCGCTCACCGCGGCGTAAGCCCGACCGGCTCCGCCGTTGACGCCGTGCCGCGGGATCGGTGTGGTGCCCGGCTTCGATGCTTACGCTTGCCGACATCGCCAAGTCCTACGGCACCCGCGAACTCTTCGCAGAGGTGTCGCTGTTCATTGCG
>Ga0233425_10008502_pt1 | contig 13605 bp, 12 predicted proteins | sample Watercolumn_Towu_2_FD_181712 | JGI IMG/M metagenome (GOLD analysis project Ga0233425, IMG submission 181712) | Freshwater microbial communities from Lake Towuti, South Sulawesi, Indonesia - Watercolumn_Towuti2014_140_MG | ecosystem: Environmental > Aquatic > Freshwater > Lake | place...
AATAAGGTTGAATACTTCAGGAACGGAAATAATCTTTGGGTTACTATCGGAGATATGAAACAAAAATATATAACCAATACCAAAGAAAAAATTACGAACGAAGCGATTGAAAATAGCAATGTCAAAAAACTTCCAAAAGGAACGGTTTTGATATCAATTTTTGCGACATTAGGTGAAGTGGCGATTTTGCAGAAAGAAGCAACGACAAATCAAGCAATTTCTGGCTTAGTTGTTGATGACGCAAAAATTGATAATGAGTATCTTTATTATGTTTTGAAAAATAAAAAAGAGTATATCGAAAGTTTGGGGCGTGGCATCGCACAGAAAAATATTAACCAGAGCATATTAAAAAAGATAAAAATCCCGCTTCCGTCATTAGTAGAACAAAGGAAGATAGTTGATAGGCTTCAAAAAGAAGATTTAGAAATACAGAAAATGAAACAAAAAATTGCTGATATTGAATCGGGTAAAAAAGAATTATTAAATAGAATTTAAGCGGCGCGCCAACTTCGTTGGCACGAAATTCGGCGGCGGCGGAAAGCGAGGGCGGGCAAAAATTCCTTCCCCCCAACCCCCTTCCTTTTTGCCCGCCCGAGCGTTTCGGTTTTGCGCCCCGCAACCAGCGGGGCAATCATTCTTGATTTTGTTCAAAAAATATTCGAACTTCGTCCAAAAAACACCGCCAAATAAAAAATCCTCCCAGTTATTTGGAAGGATTTTTTTATTTTATTTTGTCGTAGTAGTAGCTGGTGCTGTCGCTGTGGCCGCTTGTTGAACCGGCAGGGCATCGTCATAATATCTCCAACCTCGCATCATGCCATAGCCGCCGTATCCTGGGCCGCCCCAGCGCATCATCGGGCCGTATTGGTAGCTACCATAGCCATAATAATCACCATAGCCAAAATAGGCCGCCCATTTGCCCAATCTATAGCCGGCGCAAAAAACAATCACTAACACCACAAAACCTATTAGCCACCATAGCCATGATTTATGATCACAGCCATACATCTTACCGCTACTCATTTGTTTTTTCTCCTCCATATATTTATATATGTTAAGATTAAAAATTAAATTACTATTTATAGTATAGCACTTTTTTATTATAACCACAATTTAGACAAGTGATTCACTTTATAGTATGATTATGAGCATTCAATTATATGTGGATATTATTTGCCATTAGTTCTAATTTTAGTTGGGCGGTAGAAAATGTAGCTACCAAGATTATGGTTGGCAATAGAGTAAAAAACCCTTATGTTTTTTCGGTTTTATTATTTGTCTTAAGTGTCTTGCCGTTGCTATTTATACCCGCTAAATATATATACTTCCCAGCCATTTCTGATTGGAAAATAATAATATTGTCCAGCGCTCTATATGTTTTTGCTGGGTTGCCTTATTTAAAAGCGATGGGTATAGAGGAAGTTACCAGGATAAATATCTGGTGGAATCTTATTCCGGTATTTAATTTTGTCTTAGGGATAATATTTTTAAATGATTTAATAGGGCCCATGGATTTCATGGCAATATTTTTTTTAATGAGCGGAGCAATGTTAACCTCGCTTAAATTTGAAAAAATTAATTTTAAATTTTCCAAAGCTTTTTTGCTGATGGTTTTTTCTTGCTTTTTATATTCAGTCTATGCGATTATGATAAGATTTTTATCAAAAGATCTGCCTGCGCCCACGATCTTTTTTTGGGTGACTGTATGTAATGCTTTTTTAGCTCTAATTTTTCTTTTACATAGGAGCATCCGCCTAGAATTTTTAACCACGATAAAAAATAGTAATTTTTATCTATTTTTATCTTTTTTATTATTGGTAGTGATGATGGATTTGGGCAACCTTTTTAACACCCTCGCTCTGTCGCTTAGACCCGGAGTGTTGGTCTACGCCTTTGAAGGATTGCAGGTCTTATTTGTTTTTTTGTTGTCAATGCCGATAATAAAATTTTTTCCTTCTCTATTGCAAGAATCGCTGGATAGAAGAAATTTATTAGTAAAACTATTTTCATTTATATTCATAATGATTGGTCTACTATTATTGATTTAATGTGAGAATTATTATCGCTGGTGAAGAAATAAATTTTAATCTAAAAAGGTTGATCAAATCAAAGACGTTGAGATTATCTGTAAAAATTGGCGGTAAAGTGATAGTTACTGCTCCAGTTTTTATTTCTCTAAAACAAATAAAGGATTTTTTATTGCAAAACAGTAGTTGGATTTTGGGGAGATTACATTTTTTTAAAGAACGCCATGATAAAAGTGTTCTCCGTGGTAGTCATAAAGATTATCTTCTAAATAAGAGTCGCGCTTTGAGATTGGTGCGTAAAAAAATTGAAAAACTTAATCAGATTTATAAGTTTAAATTTAATAAAGTGACCATTCGCAACCAGCATAGTCGCTGGGGCAGTTGCTCTAAACACGGCAATTTGAATTTTAATTTTAAACTGGTATACTTGCCTGATGAGCTGTCTACCTATGTGGTGGCGCATGAATTATGTCATCTAAAAGAGATGAACCACAGCTCTAGATTTTGGAGGCTAGTGGAGATCACCATCTCTGATTATAGAGAAGTTAGAAAACAATTAAAAAATATTTATTAGTTAAAAATATGGAAAATTTAGATAAAAACAAAGAATATATTGCTATTTTACATACTAGTAATGGTGATATAGAGGTTGGCTTAAATGTCAAAAAGACACCAAAGACAGCTGGAAATTTTATTGAATTAGCTAGGAAGGGATTTTATGATGGTACAATTTTTCATCGGGTTATCAAGGATTTTATGATTCAGGGTGGCGATCCTTTGGGTAATGGCACTGGCGGCCCAGGTTATAAATTTGATGACGAGCCGTTTGTTGGTGAGTATACCCGCGGCACTATTGCCATGGCCAATTCCGGTCCTAATACCAACGGTAGTCAGTTTTTTATTATGCACACTGATTATCCTTTGCCAAAGAATTATGTAATTTTTGGCAAAATGATTAGTGGTTTTGATACGTTAGATAAAATCGCCAATAGTCCAGTGGTGTATAGTCCTTTTGGCGAACCATCTCACCCCACAGAGCCGACCATAGTAAGGACCATTGAAATAATTGAGAAATAATTATGGATAATTTAAAAGTAAGTGTCATTTTGCCTACTTTTAATCGTAATTACATAGTCAGTAGAGCTATTGATTCTGTATTAAAACAAGATTTTTTTAATTGGGAACTGATAATTGTAGATGACGGCTCTACGGACGATACCAGAAACAAGGTTGCATCTTATCGCGATGAACGCATCAAATATTTTGTTATCCCCCATCAGGGTCAGAGCGCCGCTCGTAATTTTGGAATAAAAAATTCTAGCGGCGAGTTGATTGCTTTTTTAGATTCCGATGATTATTATCTGCCGCATCATTTATCTAGGGCCGTAAAATATTTTGCCGAAAATTCCGCCTGTGATTTTTGGCGAGGGCGAGTGCAAGTGCTGGGCGAACGCTTAGTGCGCGATATGGAAAATCTAGAGGATTTTATTGATGTGGAAGAGTGTCACCCACAGGGTACTTTTGTCTTTAGGCGCTCAATATTGGCTAAAATTGGTCTTTTACCAGAAGTTGATTATGGTGAAGACTACCTTTTTTATAATCGGGCCAAAGAAAATGGCCTGCTGGTATTTGATGACATTGAACGTACCTATATCTTTGATCGTACGGGAGAAAATTCAGTGACTAAAAGTTTTGCCAGACAATTTAAAAATAATTAATCTTCTAAATTGGGCTTCTCTAAGTAGAGAGGCTCATTTTGTTTTTCACCGCCGACAATTTTGATAACATCTTTATCAATTTTTTTGAATTCTTTGGCGGCGGAATTATAGGAATTTACCACAGTAGAGATATTATTACCCAATTTTTTGAGATATTCATCATAGGCCAAGAGGTGTTTGTTTAGTTCTTCGACGCGTTGGCGAATTTCTTTGGCCGACTCCTCTATTTGCAGTGCCCTTAAACCCTGTAATACTGTCTGCAAATAAGCTAAAAAGGAGGTTGGTGATACGATAATCACGTGTTTTTCTTTAAAAGCGTATTCAATGAGATCGTGGGTATTGGTTTTGAGTGCCCCCACTTGATTGATTAAGAGATCATAATAGATACCTTCTGAGGGTATAAACATAAAGGCAAAATCCATTGTTCCTTCCTTGGGCTTGATGTATTTACTGGTCTCATTGATACGGTTTTTAAGGTCAGTCTTAAAAAGATTTTCCAGCTCAGCTTTTCTGGCCGGGTCTTTTTCGGCAATTGCGCGATTATAGTTTTCCAAACTAAATTTGGAGTCAATTGGTATGACTTGATCTTTGACAAAGACCACCGCATCTACAATATCGCCATCGCTAAATTTATGTTGCATCTCAAAAGTGCCAGGCGGCAAAACATTTTTTAAGACATTTTCTAAATAGTATTCACCGAGGATGCCGCGGTGTTTGGGGTTTTGTAGAATATCTTCCAAGTCTTGGAGTTGGTTGGCAAATCCCATGACTTGCCGATTAGTTTCGTCTAATTTAGTTAATTTTTCGGTAACTTCAGTGATTATCTTGGCGCTTTGGCCAAATTGATTTTGGATAGCCTGATGCATATTATGCTGTCCAGTGTTAATCACTTCGTGTGTTTGAGCTATTTTTTGCTCTAATTTCAGGCTCAATTCTTGAATTTGGTTTTGTAGCAAAACAAGTGAATTTGGGTTACTTTGTATATTTTTGTCTTGGTTTTTTCTATAAAGTAAAGCGATAATAACCAAAAGGCAGAATATGGCGGCTATTAAAATATAATTTAGCATAATCTTTTGATAAATAGTGCTATTATCTTAGCATTATTTATCAGCAATGTCATTAGAGACAGTCCCCACCCTTGCAAAAAATCTAAAAATACGCTAGAATATGCCTATTATTGTAGGCCCCCATAGTTCAATGGATAGAACAGGCCCGTCCTAAGGGCAAAATGTGTGTTCGATTCATGCTGGGGGCACTGACAAATGGGCCTGTAGCTCATTTGGTAGAGCGCAGCATTCGCATTGCTGAGGCAAGGGGTTCGATTCCCCTCAGGTCCACAAAATGGGATAGTATCCCATTTTTTGTTTATAAAAATGTGGATAACTTTGGGTATAAGTATTATAATAAGTGCATATTTGTATACACTAGTGTATACAAATTTTATATTTTTATCTTATTTGAGCTATTTATTTAGGTCTTCTTTGTTTCTTGTGAAACAACTATATTTTTATTTATAATTGGCTATGTTTTGGTAGTCTGTAATAAAATTGTTTCTTGTGAAACAAAAAACCACCCGCCGGCTTTATCTTCAATAATTAAAAATAAAGCAGGTTTGCGAGTGGTTTTTGGCCAAGCGCTAACTGCCTGGCTGATAGCCAGAAGTCGACGGTCATCCTTTTCTCGGAAATGCGCACCTCCACTCAGCGCAGGCCCACACCAGCGCCAGACCGATGAAGAGCGGCCAAATCACCATGGACAATGGGATCATCCACAAGTGAGCCAGCAGACGCAGATCGTTACCGCATTTGTTGCGGTGATCGCTAATTTCAGCGCCAATGGCGATGATGAGACCGATAACAGCACCGATCCCCATGTAGACCTCTGCCATGATCACCTCCATTTGTCATGGTTTTTTAATTATATCATAAATAAAATGTTAAATGCAATTTTAATTCACTGATGCTATGTCATTTGAACTAAACATGTTTCCTGTGAAACATTTTTTATATTAGCATATCAAAGTTTCATAGTTTATATAAATTTGAGAGGGCGTAAAGCCTGGTTTTTGTTTTTTTATCAACATATTAAAAAGATAAAAAATGTGCTATAATAATTTAAGATATTTTTTGAAAAAATAAAATATATTTTTTATGTTTTTACCGGCTCGATTTAGTAGGGTATTTAGGAATTTGTCTTACTTTTTTTTGGCTTTGAATGTTTTTTTGGTACCGCTTTTTTTGGATAAAAATTTAAATAATTTTTATATCATACCAAAACAGTATGTGTTTGGCAGTTTGGTATTGATCAATGTGATTTTGTGGGTATTTGGTTTTGTGTTGACCAAAGAATTTCATTTTTCAAAAACCATTTTGGATAAATCCCTGTTAATGTTCTTATTGGCCAGCTTATTGTCTAGTATATTTTCCGTTAATATTTACGACAGTTTTTTTGGCCGCTCTGATTTTTTTACACTGAGTTTTATAACCTTATTCTTGTTAGTGGTTTTTTATTATGTAATTGTCAACGTAGTGCGCTCAGTACAATCTTGGCGCGTTTTGTTTGATATTTTATTAGTCAGCGGTTTTATTTCTATCTGGTTTTTTATCGGAAAAAATTTGCTGAAAGTAAAAATTTTAGATGATTGGTTTGGAGTGGTTTTCAATACGGTTGATAGTATCAATGGTCCATTTGGTTTTTGGGTAATCATGATTTTGGCCTTGTCTTTTGGGCAGTTAATTAAGAAAAATTTATCTTGGATTCGTTCTGTTTGGTATTTTTTAATTGGTCTATCAGCTTTGACAGTACTGGTGTTATTAAATTTTAAAATTTTATGGTGGATTTTATTACTATCTCTGGCTCTATTGTTGGTGCTAGGGATTAGTTTTCTAAAAGATGCCCGCACTGCCTGGTTGTCGGTAATTTTTACCACTTTAATTTTATCTGGTGTTTTTATCGTTTTTGGCGTACCCAAAAATTTTCAACTGGCGACCCCATCAGAGGTGGCGCTTGGTTTTAAGCCGTCGATCTCTGTTGTCTATGATACTTTATTATCATCACCAAAGAATTTTTTGGTTGGTAGTGGGCTAGGATCCTTTGGTTTTGATTTTTCTAAATTCCGCGATGCAAACTTTAATAATGACAACCTGGCCTGGTCTCTGCGTTTCTTTCAGCCTTATAGTACAGCCTTGGCGTTATTATCCGAGGGTGGAATTTTGTTGCCAATTGCTTTGATTTTTGTAACTCTTTTATTACTTGGTCACGCCCTGACTATTTGGAAAAGAGAGCATATCAGTAGTCATGATTTAGTTGATGGTAAAGACAGGATTGATTTTGATATCTTCTTGTTGATAATTGTCTACTTAATATTGAGTGGCGGGCTGTTTTTTATGTCTTATAATCAGGTGATTTGGGGTTTGTGGTTTTTATTATTAGCTCTGATTATTTGCGGATTTTCTTTTAATCATCGGAATTTTGTTAAAGAATACAATTGGGTCCTACAAGATACGCCGCAGTATAGTTTGTCATTTTCTTTTGGTCTAATTGTGGCAGTTACCGCTTTGGTATTAATCAGTATTATTGGTGTGAGATTTTATTTAGGTGAGATGGCTTATGCCAAGGCCTTACGTTCACCGGATATGATTAAAGCAGAAAGTTATATAAAAGAAGCGATTGATAAACGATCCAACGCTGATATCTATCATGCCACTTTGGCGCAAATTTATCTTAATCAAGCCTCGGAAAAGGCCAAGGTCAGCAGTCCTGATGTGCAGGCCATCACTGATCTGATGGCCAAAGCGATAAATGAAGCCAAAATTGCCACAGATTTGTCGCCGCAGTCGGCGCTACTGTGGGAGAATTTAGCTACTATGTATGAAAATGTTTCCGCTTTAATTCCTGATGGCCGCGAGTGGGCAATTAAAACCTTGCAAAAGGTTATTGAATTAGAGCCAACTAATCCTGTTCACTATTGGCGTCTGGGGAACAACTATACTGCCCAAGCCAAATGGGAAGAAGCGGGTAAAAATTATCAAAAAGCGATTGATTTAAAAAGTGATTATTATGCGGCTTTTGTGGCCTTGGCCAATGTTTACGAACAAAACCAAAAGAATGATCAGGCGATTGGTTTGTATGAGAAATTAATTGCTGACCGACAAACCAACGCAGAGATTTTATATAATTATGGGCGTTTACTTTATAATCGTAATAATACCGGAGATAGGGATTTGGCCCAGAAGATCTGGTTGACGGTGTTACAACAACAGCCAAATTATTCCAATGTTTTATATAGTTTGGGTTTTCTCTATGAGACGCGTGGTGATAGAAATACCGCCCTGCAATATTATGAGAGGGTACTTGAACTTAACCCTAACAATAACAACATTGTTAAAAAAGTAGAGAGCCTGACAGGCGCTTCGATTGTGCCGGTGATTAACCCCAAGGCAGAGATTAAAAATAAAAAATAGTTATGCGATTTTATAGATTGGTTTCTATAATATTACTGAGCCTTGTCTATTGGCCGCAAATGACTTGGGCGGCGATGTCGTCTACTAATTATTATGTCTATTCAGATACCCTAGATTTTGGTGGCGAAGTATCGAGCAGTACCAGCAATAATTTGCAAGATAGTATTGGTGGCGATTTGGCCGAGGGCAATAGTAGCAGTACCAGTTACCAGGTCAAGGCTGGATATCAGGCGGCAGAGATTGGCACAATTACTTTGGATTTAAGTTCCAATAGTATTAGTTTTGGCACTTTGAGTGCCAGCACACTGGTTACTAGTAGTTTAGTAGCAACTGTCGATACGAACTCTGAAACCGGCTATACCATGTCTATTTCTGCTGTAAGCGGTTCGTTATTATCGGCTGTGACAGACGGTACGGTTGATGGTAGTGGGAGCTCTGAGGAGTATGGTCTGGCAGTAAGCGGCGCTGATGCCGCCTATGCAAATGATGTGGCGGTGGCTAGTAGTTTAGTGTTGGCGTCAAATTCTGGCGCGGTTTCTAGTAAGCAGACCACCTTAATTTTTAAGGCTATTCGTGCTTCTAATACAACTGCTGGCGCTTATTCTCAGAGCATTACTTTGACAGCGGTGGTAAATTAGTATGTTGAAGAAAAAAAATTTATTTATATTAATAATCGGATATTTATTTATTGGCTCATCCGCCCTAGCTTTTAGCATTAGCCCGTTAAAGTATAGCGCAGTCATGTCTCCTAATAGCAGTAAAGATTGGGAAGTAAAGATCACTAATAATTCTAATCAGGCCAGTAACTTTACCTCCAAAGTTTTTGGCCTTAAGCAAGATCAACAAGGGAGGTCTGTTTTGGAAAAAAATATTGATATTGCCGAGAATTGGTTTAAGTTTCCTCTAAACAATATAACAATTTTGCCCGGTGAAACTAAGACAGCTATTTTTAACGTTGAGGTGCCACCAAATACTCCGCCCGGCGATCATTATCTTGGGTTAACTATTGAAGAACAGGGGGAAGGGGCGCTTTTGGCACAATTAGCAACCGCATTAAAATTACAGATTGCCGGTGAAGCTAGAGAGAAATTAGTTATAGAAAATTTTTCTCTTAATCGTAAAATTTTTTTGATAAAAAATGGCTAGCGCAATTACAGTTAAGAAATGCCGGCAATGTAGAATTAAATTTAGCTGGGCAAAAAAATATTTTTTATTTTGGAAAGAATATTTTTGAGGAAAGATTAAACCTGGGCAATAATCTATTTTCTCAGGCCAATCGTTTGGCTCAATTAGATTTGTACCCTCAGGAGAAGATGATGTGGCCAGGGAAATACAGAGCTGATTTAAAGATAAAATTTGGTGTTACCAATCAGATTGTTTCAACTAGGATTGATTTTTGGTATTGGCCATATTGGTTTATGGTTATCTTGGCAGGATTATTAGTTTTACCTTTTTTATTTTTTAGAAAAAAGAATCATGCGGTATCTTAATAAAAAATTATTTTTATTATTGATTGTCCTGTTATTGGGCGGTATATTTTTCTTTTTTTCGCGTACTTATGCCGCTAACCAAAACATCAATGTCAGTGCCACCGTTCCAGCCACCCTTAGCGGTAGCGGCAGTCCTTGTACTACTAATTGTAACCAACCACCCACTAATCCATCTCCGGTTATTAGTAATGTTACTACCACTCTATCAGTAAATTCGGCGGGGGTGAATTGGTCGGTAAGCGATGATGGCTCGGTGAGTAGCGTCAATTTTGTCTATGGCACAACCGAGAGTTATGGTCAGACTGGGACGGTAAGCAACAGTAGCAGTGTGTCATTGCTTAATTTATCGAGCAGTACTGTCTATTATTATAAAATTTCGGCTACTGATAATCTGGGGGCGATTTCTAATTATGCCAGTAGTTTTAAAACCTTGTCTGGACAGGCGCAGTCAGACACTACCGCACCATTGATTTCTAGTATTAGTGTCACTGCCGGCCAGACATCGGCCGTAATTAGTTTTAATACCAATGAGAATTCTACTTCTCAGATCAATTATGGTTTAACCACTAATCTTGGCAGTAATGCCTCCGGTGGAAATTTATCAGTTGCTAATCATCAAATCACGGTACTTGGTTTGACTGCCAGTACCAGTTATTTTTATAAAATAATTGCTACCGACACAGCTCTCAATAGTACCAGCACCGCCATTTTAAATTTTTTTACTGCCAAAGATACCGTGGCGCCGCCGGATGTCTCGGATTTTAAAGTTACCACCGGCACCAGCTATCTATCATTAAATTGGACCAACCCCTCCTTATCTTTTACCCCGGATTTTTCTGGGGTAAAAGTTTTTAGAAAAACCGGATCACAAGCCACCAGCCCTAATGATAGCGAGGCGACATTGGTGTATAGCGGTCTAGCAAAAAATTTTGATGATACCAATATTGTCAATAATACGCTTTATTACTATACGGTTTTTTCTTATGACCAATCCAAAAATTATAGCCCCGGGGTCTTTGTCTCTGGAAAATTAAATAAGATTTTTGCTGAAATTTGTAATAACAATGTAGATGACAACGGAGATAGCAAGGTGGATTGTGCTGATCCTGGCTGTCTTAATAATAGCAGTTGTGCGCCCAAGACTGAGGTGTGTAATAATGATGTTGATGATAATAATGATGGAAAAATAGATTGTGCTGATTCAGCTTGCTCTTTGGATCAAAATTGTAAAATAAAATTGTTATCTGAAATTTGTAATAATAATTTAGATGATGATAATAACAGCAAAATAGATTGTGCCGACCCTGTTTGTTTTAATGATATCAATTGTAAAGTGGTAGAAACTCAAAAAGCGCCAGAAAGCAAAGGCGGCTCTCAGTCAGCTTGTAGCGACGGAATTGATAATGATGTTGATAATTTAATTGATTATCCTAATGATCCTGGCTGTACCAATCTAAGTGATAACGATGAATATAATCCACCCGCCTCTACGGTTCCAACTTTTGAAAAACTTTCTTTGAGTAAAATTAAATTCTTTGGGGGTAGTCATCAGATTGAACTGTTCCCCAAAGGGAACAAAGTTTTTGGTCTTTCTCAGAGTAATTTGAGTTTGTATATTAGAAAAAGCGTTCTGATTGGCCCGCCGGAATCGTTTATTTTACGCGTGGGTGATAGTGAACAACACCAGTTTGTTTTAAATTCTAGTGGGGACACCTATTATGCTGATACCTTGTTTCCGGAAATAGGGCACAGACAAGCCTTCGTAGAGATAAATTATGGCGCCAATCAAATAGACACACTGGGAGTTGACTTGGAGGGCGTGCGTTTGGGAGAGATAAAAGATGAAAATGGTCAAAAAGTTTCTGGGGTGGAAGTGATATTGTATAAAGAAAATGGTGAAATTTTTCCAGCTTCTATTTATGGACAGTCCAATCCGCAGATTACCAATAATTTAGCAGTCATTGGTTGGATGGTGCCAAATGGTAATTTTTATTTGGTGGCCAAGCGTGATGGTTATTATGATTATAAAAGTCCAGTATTTTCTATATCCGATAGTATTGTCAATCAGACAATTACTCTGGCCAAGATTCCGCCAAAGCTTCTAGATGTTATTGATCCCAACGCCTCTTTGACCGCAAATGTGGTAAATGTCACCAAAAATTTGGCTACCAAGGCAAAAGTATCCACAGTAATTGCTGTTCAAAAAATTGGTGATACGGCCAAAGTAGTACAACAGGTAGCCGCTGATCCAGCGGTGAAGGAAACCGCTAATAAAGTGGTAGCGCCTGCCGCTGTGAGTGTGGCGGCGGTGAGTACTGCCACGGTAGTCTCATGGGCAGATATTTTACCTCTGCTTAGGTTTCTCTTTTTACAGCCCGTATTGATATTAGGCAGAGGCAAACGAGAGAAATGGGGAATTGTATATAATGCTTTAAGTAAATTACCGGTAGATTTGGCTTTGGTGCGTTTGGTCAATATTCAAACTGGCAAGATAATTCAAACTAAAGTCACCAGTTCTGATGGTCGTTACTTCTTTTTGGTAAACGCTGGGAAGTATCGGTTAGAAGTTAAAAAAGGTAATTTTGTCTTTCCGTCTAATTTATTAAAAGATTTCCAGGTAGATGGGCAGAGATCTGACATTTATCATGGGGAGGAGATTGTGGTCAGTGAAAAAGCGACAGTAATAACAGCCAACATACCACTTGATCCGGCGGGTGAGGGTATTAAGACACCGCGTCGGTTGATGTTGGCAAAGGCTCTACGCCATATTCAAAGCGCGGTTTCTTGGATTGGTTTTGTGGTAACCGCTCTTGCTTTGTATATATCACCGACTTGGTATATGTGGGTTTTGCTTGGTGTTCATCTTGGTCTTACTTTTATATTTAAGCGTTTGTCCAAAGTCCCGCCAGCCAAAGGTTGGGGGATTGTCTATGATGAAAATACCAGAAAGCCGCTTGGTAATGTGGTGGCGCGTTTGTTTGATTCTAAATTCAATAAATTGGTGGCGACTGAAATTACCAGCGCTGACGGGAAATATTATTTTGTTGCCGGTGAAAATCAATATTATATTTCTTATGATCACGAAGGTTATCAATCAGAAAAAACCGCTATTATTGACCTTAAAGGTAAAGAAGTAGATACCGTGGCCAAAGATGTTGGTCTAAAAAAGAAATAATTGTTTAGTTATACACATTTTTTATTCTAAATAAGACAAAAAAGTAGTATAATATAGAAGGAAAATTTTATGGAAGATTTCTGCCAGAAAATACAAGCAGGAATTAAAAACCGTAATTTTTTGTATACGGTAATATTTTTGTTTTTGCTATTTTTTGTCTATCTTTTTGGGATAAAATTAGTCCAGGCTGCCTCGGCCCCGACCATAATCACTTATCAGGGTAAATTATTGGTCAATGGATCAGTGGCCACTACCACTCAGTCCATGAAATTTGTGATTTATGATTCTTCCAGTGGTGGTACGGCTTTATATACTGCATCTGGTACTTTGCCGACCACTTCTACGATTAGTGTATCAGTGAGTAGTGGCTTTTTTACTGTTAATTTAGGTGATACTGGTACTAATTCTTTGGATCCAACAATTTTTAAAAACAATTCTGCTGTTTATTTGGAAGTGACTATTGGTGGCGAAACCTTATCACCGCGCAAACGAGTAACGGCGGCGCCGTATGCTTTTAATGCCAAATATTTAGATGGAGTCAGCGCCACTGCCACTCCACAAAGTTCTGCTTATATACCAATTTCAGACAGTAGTGGGAATTTTAATTTTAATAACATTACTTCCACTAATTTATATGTTTCTGGAACCTCTACACTTACTACCTCTACTGTCAGCGGCCTTTTAAGTGTCACCGGCAATTCATCGCTTGGTACTATTACAGCTGGGACTTGG
>Ga0233425_10008503_pt1 | contig 13605 bp, 12 predicted proteins | sample Watercolumn_Towu_2_FD_181712 | JGI IMG/M metagenome (GOLD analysis project Ga0233425, IMG submission 181712) | Freshwater microbial communities from Lake Towuti, South Sulawesi, Indonesia - Watercolumn_Towuti2014_140_MG | ecosystem: Environmental > Aquatic > Freshwater > Lake | place...
AATCCGCCCGCAGTTGTTGAAAGATTTGGGCGTCGAGAAGCCCATCACCACCGGCGCAGTCTGCGTCTATCACGGCATGGTCGAGACCGCAGTGGACGCATTGCAGGATTCAGGGATTCCCGTCGCGGCAGTCTCCACCGGCTTCCCTGCTGGCCTGGTCTCGTTCAAGCAGAAGATTGCCGAAATCGAAGACTCGGTCAAAGCGGGGGCATCGGAGATCGACATCGTCATCCCACGCCAGCACGTCCTCACTCAGAACTGGCGCGCCCTCTACGACGAAGTGAAAGCCTTCCGCGAAGCCTGCGGCGATGCCCACATGAAATCCATCCTTGCAACGGGCGAACTCGGCACGCTCAAAAATGTGATGCGCGCCAGCATTGTGTGTATGCAGGCTGGCTCGGACTTTATCAAGACTTCCACCGGCAAGGAGCCGACCAACGCCACCCTGCCCGTCAGCCTGGTGATGGCGCGCGCCATCCGCGCCTATTACGAAGCCACGGGAAACAAAGTCGGATTCAAACCCGCGGGCGGAATCCGCACCGCAAAGCAATCGCTCGACTGGCTGATCCTGATGAAGGAGGAACTCGGCGAAGAGTGGATGCGCCCGAACCTCTTCCGCATTGGGGCATCTGCCCTGCTCAACGACATCGAACGCCAGTTGGAGCATTTCGCCTACGGACGGTATGCTTCGATGCAATACCAGGCTTTGGGATAATTACACCAGAGTTCGGAAATCTTGAAGATTTCCGAACTCTTTTCAAGGAGAACATCATGCAACTCAGCGAAGATACCCGCAAAAAAGTAATCCTCTTTCAACAAACAGAGATCACAGAATCCCACATCTACAGGCGGCTTGCAAAACGCATCAAGTCGCCGGAGAATGCCAAAGTCCTCGACCAAATCGCGGACGATGAACTGCGTCACTACAACATCTGGAAAGGCTACACCAACGAAGAAGTCAAGCCGCGCTGGTTCATCGTCTGGTTCTACTACATCGTCGGCGTGCTCTTCGGTTTCACCTTTGGCGTCAAGTTGATGGAAATGGGCGAAGAGGGCGCCCAAAAGAATTATTCTGAAATCGGAAAAGTAATTCCCGAAGCCTCAAAAATCCAGCAGGAGGAAAACGCGCACGAACAGCAGTTGCTCGGCATGTTGGACGAAGAGCGGCTGCGCTATGCAGGCTCGGTGGTGCTGGGCTTGAACGACGCCCTCGTGGAATTGACCGGCGCCCTTGCCGGCTTGACTCTGGCCCTGCAAAACGTGCAGTTGATCGCCCTCTCCGGGCTGATTACCGGCATCGCCGCCTCCCTCTCCATGGCTGCCAGCGAATACCTCTCGACCCGCTCGGAAGACACGGGGAAGCACCCCGTCCGCGCTGCGGTGTACACGGGCATCGCCTACATCATCACCGTAACCCTGCTCATCCTGCCCTACCTGCTGTTCACCAACTATTATCTCGACCTCGTCATCTCGCTTGCCACCGCGGTCATCATCATTGCGGTCTTCAACTATTACATCTCCGTCGCCAAGGGCGAATCCTTCCGCGCGCGATTTACCGAAATGGCGGGACTCAGTCTCAGCGTCGCCGCGTTCAGTTTCGTCATCGGCTACTTCATCCGCATCTGGCTGGGGGTCGAGGTGTAATTTACGAACGAGACTCTAAGAGATTGTCTGAAAACCAACCACAAAGCCTCAAAGCCACGAAGACACAAAGTTATTTCCTCTTCGAGTCTTGGCGACTTGGTGTCTTTGTGGTCACGAAATCAGACTTTTCAGACACTTTCTTAGGGTCTCCGTCAAGGAGTGAAAATGAATTTCGACCTAAGCGAAGAACAACAGGCATGGAAGAAAACTGTCCACGAGTTTGTGGCGGAGGTGATCAAGCCCAGGGCGCGGGAAGTGGACGAAACTGAGGAGTTCAACTGGGACGCCATCCGCAAGGGCGGCCCGCTTGGACTGGCGGGCATGAACATCCCCGAAGAGTACGGCGGCTCGAATGTGGACATGGTCTCCTGTGTTGTTGCGATGGAGGAACTCGGCTGGGGCTGTGGCTCGACCGCCCTGAGTTTCACCGCCCACAACATGCTTGGCACGGGTCCCATTGCCGTCTTCGGTTCGGAGGAATTGAAGAAAGCCTGGCTGCCGCGCATGTCGCAGGGCAAAGGCAAGCTCGGCTCGCTGGCGTTGACCGAACCCGATGCGGGTTCCGACCTTCAAGGTGGAACAACCACCAAAGCCGAGAAACAGGGCGACGAGTGGGTCATCAACGGCTCGAAGATGTGGTGTACCAACGCGGGCATCGCAGAATATGTCATCACCCTCGTCCGCACCGACCCGAAGGGCGGCTCGAAATCCTTGAGCATGATCCTCGTCCCGACGAATGCAAAAGGGCTGACAATCGGTCCCGCTGAAAAGAAGATGGGCTTGCGCGGCTCCCCCGCCCACGGTCTCACCTACGACAACGTGCGCGTGCCGCTTGGAAACCTCGTCGGCGTGGAGGGACGCGGCTTGCAGCAAACGCTCGCCACCCTCGATTCGGGGCGCATCCTCATCGGCGGAATCTCGATTGGTCTGGCGCGGGCGGCAATGGAAGAATCCGTCAAATACGCCCACGAACGAAAAGCCTTCAACCAGCCCATCGGCGAGTTCCAGGCCATCCAGTTCAAACTGGCGAACATGGCGCTGGAAATCGAACTGGCGCGGAACATCGTCCATAAGGCGGCATGGCTCAAGGATCAAGGCCGCCCGTTCAGCAAGGAAGCGGCAATGGCGAAACTCTACGCCAGCGAAATGTCGGAACGGGTCTGCTATGATGCCATCCAAATCCACGGTGGAAACGGCTACAGCCGCGCCTATCACGTCGAGCGGATGTATCGCGACGCAAGGCTGATGACCATCGGCGAAGGCACGAGCGACATCCTCAGGCTGGTGATTGCAAGAAGCGTGCTGGCTGGAAAATAAAGTGTAGGTCACGCTTGAAGCGTGACCTACTTCTTTAAGTGTTTTGTTTTCAGGAAAGAAGGGTCAACGAACCAGTTGCCGCAGGGATTCAGAGTACGGCGGATACGCAACCCCGTTCTCGGTGACGATGGCGGTAATCAACTCGTGCTCGGTGACATCGAAGGCGGGGTTATAAACCTTGGCACCCTTCGGAGCCATCGGGCGGGCATACCATTTCTCGGTGACTTCTTCGGGCTTTCGCAATTCGATGTGGATGTCTGCGCCCGTGGGACATTTCAAGTCGACAGTTGAGGTGGGAGCAAAGATATAAAAGGGGATGTTGTAATGTTTCGCCAGAATCGCCACACCCGACGTGCCAATTTTGTTGGCGGCATCTCCGTTGGCGGCGACCCGGTCACAACCGACCAGCACCGCATTCACCCAACCGTTCTTCATCACGACCGAAGCCATGTTATCGCAGATCAGGGTCACATCCATGCCGGCAGACTGCAATTCAAAGGCGGTTAAACGCGCTCCCTGCAAAAGCGGGCGGGTCTCGTCGGCAAAAATACGGAAGTTATATCCCCGCTCATGTCCCAAATACATCGGGGCGGTCGCCGTTCCATAGCGGACGGTAGCCAAAGCCCCGGCGTTGCAGTGCGTCAATAATCCCATGCCAGGCTTCAACAGCGACAAGCCATTTTCACCCAACGACCTGCAAACCTGCTCGTCCTCCACCCGGATCGACATGGCTTCAGCGCGTAACGCAGAAATGACTTCCGCGATGCGCAGGTGCGCATTGCGTTTTGCACAAGCATCCATGCGGTCGAGTGCCCAAGGCAGATTGACCGCGGTGGGGCGGGCAGAAGCAAGGTAGGCATTGGCTTTCTGGAAAGGCGCGTAGAACAAATCAAAGCCAGCGTTGGAGTCAAGTCCGGCGGCGATATTCTTTGCCGCGAGATAGGAACCAAACCCGGCGGCGATTCCAATGGCTGGGGCACCGCGCACCCGCAACTCATAGATCGCTTCCCAGATTTGCTCCTGCGCTGTCAATTCAAGATACTTGATTTCATTCGGGAGCAGGGTCTGATCAAGCATGACGACAGCGCTGTTGGCATCGTCGAGGCGCACGGTCTCAAGGTCAAAAATGGATTGCGACATAATTCTCCGCTGAATTTCAAGTTTCAGACCGTAATCAAATCTTTGATGTCCTCGAAAGTGGAAACCCCAATCCCCGAAACGTTCATAATATCTTCGATGGTCGAAAAAGCCCCATTCGCAGCGCGATAGTCAATAATGCGTTGAGCAAGCGTGGGACCAATCCCCGGCAAAGAATTTAATTCATCCAGGGTGGCAGTGTTGATATTCACCAGTTCGACGCTGGGTCCCGCCACAGGCGCTTCCCCCTCGATGACTGGTTCGGCTGGAGGCGCAACATCGGGTTCGTCGGAAGACGGCAACTCGACATTTCCCTCTTCCCCGCTGCCTGAAACGACCTCGGTCCCATCCTTGTATGGAATGACCAACTGCTTCCCATCCTCCAACGGGGCGGCAAGGTTGAGCGCCTCCACACTGGCTTGGGCAAGCAAACCGCCCGCAGCGTCGATGGCATCTTGCACGCGCGCGCCCTCCGCAAATTCATATAAGCCGGGGCGCGGCACAGCGCCAATCACATGGACGGCTATCGGAGCCTTTGTAGGCGCGGGTTGAAGAGTGATCGGTTCGCCCGCAGGCGCGCGTGAAACAAAAACTAGCACTCCCGCAAGCACAAAACCAGCCATGACGCCGATCAGGATGTACAAGACATTCTTCATGCGGTGATTTTACTCCAACTTCATCACAAGCAATTCCACATCTGGCTTTTTGAAAACCCTGGACACATCAAACAACTTCTTGATCCGCGCAAAATAACGCGGCATTTGTTCGGCGGTCAACTTCCGAAAACCGAACTTTTCATACATCGCCCCATTATGCGACATGCACATCAGATACAAAGGTCTGGGATGCCGCGCCAGCAGGGTTTCGATTACGCTTCGGGCAAGTCCTCGCCCGCGGTATTCGGGATGGACCGCAATCGAAGCGAGTTCGAGGATGACCGCCCCGTGAGGCTTGACCTGCCCGCAGGCGACAACCCGTCCGCTTTCGACGGCCACAATAAAACGTCTCCAATCCAAACCCATTGGATTGATTCCCACCAGATGGATCAAATCCTGAATTTGAGTCGATTCCGCTTCGAGCGCAGGGCGAATTTCGTATCCGCTCATACCGCCCCCGACGCGACCAGGATGACAAAGGTGGAGATGAACCAATGGATGAGAAAGGGCCAGAAAAAAGACTTCGTGCGATACGCCACCCACCCGAAGGCAAAGCCGCCAAAGATTGTGGAAAGCGTCTCGATGTCGGGCTTGCCGATATGCGCCAGCGCAAACGGGACCGCATGAAGCCACAAAGCGTCGTGACCAAAGCGGCGCAGGTAGGCAAACAAAATCCAGCCGCGAAAAAAGAACTCCCAGCCGATGAGGTCGAGGAAGGTTGTCCACGGCAGGCCGGGCAGGAGTCTCATATAATAAATCTTCATATCCCCGCTATACCTGCCGAGGAGGTAAATCACGGGAGCCATGAGGAGGACACCCAACAGGGTGTAAGCCAGTCCCAGTTTCCAGTCGCCAAATGTGAAGCCATAATTCTTCGGGCTTTCACGGAAGAGGAAAACGGTCAGAAGCAATGGGACGACAAAGTAGAAAATGAAACGATCCCAATACTTCCAGGCAGTAAAAACGTAATAATGGTCAACGATCAACAGCAGAGTGCTGACAACCGTGACGACAACGACCTTCCAATCGAAGTGAAGCTTCTCGCCAAGCAGAGATTTCATCGGCTTGGCAGGCTGGCTCGCAGGGAGGCAATCCGCCGCGCAAGATAGGGCGAGAAATAACCGTTGTATTTCTTCCACAACTCTGGAAGTTTCCAGTCATCGCCCGCGATTTTTCCCCGGCAATGCGGCAATCCGCAGTGGCATTCGAACTCATCGTAAGGGCTGCCATCCGACATGGCATAGTCGAAGGTGAGTTCTTCGCCGGCTTCGATATCACGCATCGCCACCAACCCAATTTGCCCGAAGAAGCCCAGGTTGGGTTCGCAGGAATGGTTGAAGCAATCGTTCGGTTCGGGATCCTCAGAGGTCAGCAAATACAAACCCTCGTCCAGTTGAAGAATGCGTTGGGTGAAACGCGGCATGGAAGGATCGAGGTCGTCCACGCCAATAATGCGCCCGCCCCAGAGGGAAACGAGTTCGTCTTTGGCGATGTTGGCTATGGCGAAAACTCCGCACCCGCCTTCGAGATGTGCGCGGTTTTCACATTTTGGATTGAAATAAGAGGCAGAGGAATTTTTCATGCGGCGGATTATACCCATCATGGGTAAAAATTGAGCAATCTATGACCGAAGGACATTACAACCATCAATCGCCCACAGTCGGCAGACACTCCGCCGCCATCACCAATGGATGCGCCGCATCCAGCCCCGCGCCTTGTTTGATTTGCAGCCTGCACGCCGAGCCCGACGAGGCAATTTGAAAATCCTCTTCCTGGCTCAAGACCCGTAACTGCGGCAACAACTTCAACTCGCCAACCTGCATCGAGAGATCGTAATGCTCGGTGTCGTAGCCAAAAGTCCCAGCCATGCCGCAGCAACCCGAGTCGATCACCTCGACATCGAAGCCAAAGAGTTTGAGCATTTCGACAGTGGCGGTGGAGCCAGTTGGCAACCCATCGTCGGCGAGACCTTCGGCGCGTTGATGGCAATGCGGGTGGAAGGTGATCTTTTTGCGGGGAGATTGTCCGCGAATCTTCGCCAGTATTTTGGCAAACTCGCCATCGCCGCCTTTCTCTAAACTGACTACACGCAGAATAAACTCGTCCAGTGTCCAAGCCCGCTTTTTGAGGGATTCGATTTCGGCGCGGCGACCCGGCAGCAGGGCGGAATATTCATGCTTGAGACAGTACACCTCAGGCGGCTCGCAACCGACCACGCTCAAAGCGGATTCGGGGTCGAGGGCTTTGATCTTGCCCAAAACTTTTTCGGCGTGCCTGCGGGCGGGTTCGATGAATCCCTTCGAGAGCAGGGAAGTCCCCGCGCCAATCATCGGCAGAATCAAAGGTTCGTAGCCCGCCGCCCGAAGCAGGTCGAATGCCGCTTGCTCTACATCGACTTCAAGGTAGCGCGAAAATACATCGGGCAAAAAGATGACCTTCTTCCCCCCTTCCTGTTTCCCTGTGTACCTGTTTACCTTTTTCCCTTCTGCAAACGTAGGGAACGGTCGCTTGTCGGTAATTCCCGTCACGCGGGCAATCAACCACTTCGACCAGCTCATCTTCATGAAGGCGTTCGCCATCGGCGCGACGGGAGAAAGCAGTTTCGCGGCAACGTCAAAATATCCAAAGAGATAATCGCGCAACTGCCGCCTGTGGGTTTTGAAATACTCGTTCATGAATTCGTATTTCAACTTGGGCATGTCCACCCCGCTGGGACATTCGGAGGTGCAACCTTTGCAGGCGAGGCAGAGGTCAAGGGCGTCAAAGACCGCAGACGATAGACCGTCGACCGTCCGCTGTCCACTGTCCGCCGTCTGGGTGATCAATGCCCGCAGCAGGTTCGCCCGTCCGCGCGTCGAGTTGCCTTCGTCGCGGGTGGCTTGAAACGAGGGACACATCACGCCCGTCGTTTTGCGGCAGACGCCTTGACCATTGCAATGCTCAATCGCGCCCGCCAAGCCGCGAGCGTGGTCAAAATACAGGGCGGGCGTCCAGGCTTGGGCGCGGTAATCCTCCCCATAACGCAGGTGAGTATCCATCGGTGGCGCGTCGAACAATTTGCCGGGATTCAAAATGTTATCGGGGTCGGCGACGCGTTTGAGCGAGCGCATGGCTTCGGTGATTTCCGCGCCATAGGTCTTTTCAATCCACTCTCCCGCCACAATGCCGTCGCCGTGTTCGCTGCTCATCGAGCCGCCGAGGCTGAGGGTCAATTCCAAAACGCGCTCGCCGATGCTGCGCAGGGCGCGGACGCCTTCGCCCTTTTGCAAATCCAACACCGGGCGGATGTGCAAACAACCCGCCGAGGCGTGGGCGTAGATTCCGCCTTCGGCGTGGTGGTCGGCGAGAATTTTTTCGATTTCGCGCACGAAGTCGCCGAGGCGCTCCACAGGCACGGCGCAATCTTCGATGAAGGCGGCGGGGCGGGCGGGTTGCGGGCGCGAATCCAGAATCCCAAGTCCCATCTTGCGGATGTTCCAGACGCGAGCCTGGTCTGCGGACGACTCGGCAACCAGCAGGACATCGCCAATCGTTTGAACTGATTCGCGCAACGCGGCGGGCTGGTCGCCGCTGAACTCGACCACGAGGACAGCGGCGGGGTCGCCCGTCATCCAATCCATTTGGCGGGCATAGGCTGGGACTCCGCGCGCAAGGCGGATGATCATCTGCGGCACCAACTCGACAGCACTGGGCTGGAAGGTCAGCAGGCGCGGCACATCGTCACAGGCGGCGGCGATGCTTTCATATGCCAACATGCCAAGAATAGTGTGCTTTGGCTTGCGGACAAGGTTAACCCTCGCACGGCGCATGACGGCGAGAGTCCCTTCGCTGCCGGCAAGCAAAGGATGAAGGCTGAATGACGAAGGATGAAGTGGAGGATATGGGGTGTTGTCGTACCAGCGTGAAGGGACGGATGGACTCCAAGGCAGTAAATAATTAAGCCGATAACCCGCCGAGTTACGCCACGAACGGGGAAACTTTTCCTTGATGGCTTCGGCGTGTTTTTCGCGAATCTCCAAAGCGAATGAAATCAACCTGCCCCGCAAACTATCTTCATCCTTCAGCCTTCCTAATTCATCCTTTGTCATCCCTCCCCATGTTTCGAGTGACCCATCCGCCAGAATCACGTCCGCAGAAACCAGGTGGTCGGCAGTCATACCGTACAAAATGGAATGCGCGCCCGTGGCATTATTGCCGATGACTCCGCCCATGGTGGCGCGTTCCGCCGAAGCGGGGTCGGGACCGAACATCAAGCCCAGTTTCGCCGCCGCCCGATTCAAGTCCGCGAGGATGACGCCGGGTTCGACCACCGCAGTTTGGGATTCAGAATCCAGTTCGAGGATGGAATCGAGGTGGCGCGAGCAATCCAAAATCAAGGCCTCGCCGATTGCCTGTCCACCGAGCGAGGAGCCTGATCCACGCGGCAGGATGGGGACTTTGTACTTCGCCGCAAGTTCAACGGCTGCTTGCAGGTCATCCTGCGTTTTGGGGATGGCAACGCCCAGCGGTTCGATTTGGTACATCGAAGCGTCGGTGGAGTACAGGGCGCGGGAGGCGGCGTCGAAACGCAGGTCGCCGCTGAAATGCTTTTTCAGTTCGTGGAGGAAGTCGGGGGAAAGAGTCATGTGCGTCATTCTAACTTATTGGCAGGTAAACGCGCCAGACTCGACCTCGTTTGCCTGCTCCCAAAGTTTATCGAACTCCTGCAGGTACAGTGCGGCAATTTCGGGGTTATCCAAAATGATGACGTTCTCCTCATTGTCTTCGTCGGCGCTGGAGGAGAAATTAAGTGAACCCGTCACCACGATGCTGTTGTCGATGACGATGACCTTGTGATGCAGGAAACTCCCATTGCCATCCTGTCGCACGGGGATGCCTGCGCACCAGAAAGTTCTCAGCTCGGAGCGAGTTCCGTTGCTGCCAAACGTTTCGAACACGCCGCGCACATCCGCACCAGCTTTCGCGCGGTCAATCATCGCCTGCGCCAGCGGATAATCGGTAAAACTAAAGGCGAGGAAACGAATACTCGAGTGCGCATCCGCAACCAGCGCGATCAGGTTGGCAACCGCGTTATCCTCCGCCGAAAACAGAACCTGAATCGGCGTCCCATCCAGAATCGCCCACTGATTACTCAGCGTGGACGGGGCGCGCCGCCCGAACTGTCCGCTCCACATCTCCTGGAATTCACGTTCGTAAATCGCGGCAACCTCGGGGGAACGAATGACCAACGTGTTGTTGTTTTGTTTGAAGATGCCGTTGATCGTGATGTTGGTCGAACCCGTCCAAACGATTTGCTGGTCGAAAATCCAAAACTTGTTATGCATGAGCGCAGAACGATTGTCGTCTTTGACCTCGATGCCCGCCGCTTGCAACAGGGCAAACTGCCCGCGTCCGGGCTGGATGTCGTAATCCAAACCGTTTTCATCGTCCGTGACCCATTTCACATCCACGCCGCGATTCTTTGCCGCGATCAACGCTTCGGCAACGGGCGTCAGGTTGAACTCGAACGAGGCGATGTGAATGCTGGTTTGGGCATTGTCGATAAAGCCAATCAATCTCTCTTCGATGGAGCCTGAAATCGCATCAGGGTTGTTGACCGTCAGCGGGTCGGTGAAATAAACCTCCCACCATTTTGCGGGGGAAACGGGAACTGGCGTTTCGGTGACAGGAACGATAAATGCGGGCGTCTCGCTTGCAGGTGGAAGGATGATTGGAGTATCTGTAACAGGGATGATGAAGGGCAGCGGTGTTTCACTGGCAGAAATGGGAAGCGGCACGACCACCTGCGGAGAATCCGCGGGAGCACAGGCGGCAAGGACAAAGATAGCGATGAACGGGAGGAGGGTTTTCTTCATGTCCCCTATTTTGCCCGAGTTGATGAAAAATCGGGAGGGCGCAAGCAATTGAATCTGTAGGGGCGGGGTGACCCCGCCCCTACTTTTATTCCAAAGCAGAAAAGTCTTGCGGATTGCCAAGCGGGAAAATGGTCACACCCTCCGCAATGCGTTTGACCAGCCCGCCCAAGACCGCGCCAGTTCCCACCTCGACAAAGGTGTTGATTCCATTCGAGATCAGGTATTGCACCGACTCTGTCCAGCGGACACGGGACTGCATCTGCGCGATGATGTCGGCGCGGGCGGCGGCTTCATTTGCGAGCGGCTGGGCGTGGACATTGCCAACAACCAGGATTTGCATCGGGGTGAAATTCGCGGCGGCAACGGCGTCGTTCCATTCCTCTTGAATCGAAGCCATCAACTTCGAGTGCGCGGCAATCGAAACCGCCAGGGGCAGGGCGCGCTTTGCTCCCGCTGACTTTGCCGCCGCCATGGCGCGCTCCACGGCGGGCTTCGAGCCTGAGATCACCACCTGACCGGGACAGTTATCGTTGGCAACCTGTACCATTTCATCAGGTGTGCTGGCTTCGGCGCAGACTTTATCCAGCACAGGGATGTCGAGGTTGAGAATCGCCGCCATGCCGCCGGGGGCAAGTTCGCCCGCGCGTTTCATCAACTCTGCACGGCGACGGACGAGGCGCAAACCGTCGGCGAAGGAACAGGCTCCAGCGGCGGTGAGGGCAGACAACTCTCCGAGGGAATGACCAGCCAGCGCAGCGGGATTTTGCCCCGAGGAGTGGAGAGTCGAAAAGACCCGATGGGCGGCAATCGAATGCGCAAACAAGGCAGGTTGGGTGTTGAGCGTGTCGTTGAGCTCCTCGGCGGGACCGTCGGTCATCAACCGGAAGAGGTCGAAGCCGAGAATCGAATCCGCTTCTTCGAAGGTCCGCTTCGCGACAGGATATTGTGCGGCAAGGTCTTTTCCCATGCCCACCGCCTGGGAACCCTGTCCGGGGAAGATAAAAGCCGTGGTTTGTAAATTAAGTTTCATGGTATCTCCATTTAGAGACCCAGAGGATTGGAAAATCTTGAGGGTCTGTTTGTGGGGTTAAAACCCAAACGGGTCGTGATAGTCACGACCCGTTTGGGAATTTCCAAAAAGACTTGAAGCCTTTTTCTACTCGGCGGCTTTCTTTTCCTTCTTGACCTGGACAACTTCGCGCCCGTTGTAGAAACCACACTTCGGGCAGACGGTGTGCGGCAGGCGCATGGAACCGCAATTGGAGCAGGCGACGGTGTTCGCGGCGGTCATCGCATCCTGCGAGCGGCGGCGGTCACGGCGTCCCTTGGAATGTTTGCGCTTTGGATGAGGGGTCATGAGTACTTTCTCCTTTATACATACGTCAGACGGGCAAGGCGCGCCCGTCTGTTTGATTACGAACTTTAAGCGGGCGGATTATATCGGCAGGAGGCGGAAGCGTCAAGGAAAAAAGATGGGGTAAACATGTACACACATAAACACGCTGTAGTCGGGGACGACTATTTTCCTGTTTACGTTTTTACCTGTCTACATGTATACTTACCGCATGGAAATCCAGATCGCAGTCGCAAAGGTCAACAAATACGCGGTCTCCGAAAGCGGGGACACGCTCGAAGTGGTGGAACGTCCCACGGGCGGGCTTTCCGTTGTGCTGGCAGACGGTCAAACCAGCGGACGCGGCGCGAAAGCCGTCTCGATGATGGTCGTCCGCAAGGTCATCGGGTTGATCGCCGAAGGCGTCCGCGACGGGGCGGCGGCGCGGGCGGCATCCGACGCACTGTTCGCCGACAAATCGGGCAAGGTCACCTGCACACTCAACATCGCCTCTGTGGATTTGCACAGCAAAACCATTGTCCTCACGCGAAATAATCCCGCGCCCATGTTCATCTGCCGCGGCGAGCAGGTCGACTCGCACAGCGAAGACAGCGCTTCACTTGGTACTTCGCGCAATGTGCGTCCCGTGGTCACCGAACTGGGGATCGAGACCGGGTTGACCATTGTCATCTTCACCGATGGAGTCAGCCACGCGGGTGAACGGCGCGGAAACCCGATGGACATCGGGGAAACCATCCGCTCGATCATCGAAGACCAGGACCCAAGTCCGCAACAACTGGCGGATGCGCTCCTCGCGCACGCTGCCAGCCTCGATGACAACCGTCCCGCCGACGACATCAGCGTGCTGGTGCTGAAAGTCTCCCCGCGCACGGGCGACGATGTCCGGCGGATGAGCGTCAGGCTGCCGATCAATGGGTAGGAAACGCCGTCTCGCCGATTCGCGAAAAAACCGCTGGCGGCATTTTCAGGCATCCGTCCGCGACACCGCCATCTTGATGAGGGAATTCCGCACCCCCCTGCTTTGGTTCTCTGTTGCGATCATCGGCGGCGGCGCCCTGTACGACTTCTTCTCGCGGATATTTGGCGAGCCAGTCAACAGCCTCGTCGAATCCATCTATACCGTCCTGACGCTCACATTTTTACAACCGCCGAACCGCAACTTTCCGGACCACTTTATCCTACAGATATTTCACTTCGTGATGCCGCTCATCGGCATCGTTGTGCTCGCGCAGGGACTGGCTGACTTCGGCAGCCTGTTGTTCAACCGCCGCGCGCGCAGTAAGGAATGGGAAATGGCTGTTGCCTCCACGCTAAGAAATCACGTCATCCTCGTCGGGCTGGGACATCTCGGCTACCGCGTCGCCCTTAAACTGCACGAAATCGGCGAGCAAATCGCCGTCATCGAAACCAGCTCCGACAGCGACACGATCAACGCGGCGCGCGCGCTCGACATCCCTGTCATCCAGGACGATGCCACCCGCCCCGTCGCCCTTGAAAGCGCAAACGTCAAGTATGCGCGCACCATCATCCTTGCCAGCCAGAACGACTCGGCCAACCTGCAAATCGCGCTCAAAGCCCGCAGTATGAACCCCAAGATCAAAGTGGTCATCCGCATCTTCGATGAAGACTTCGCGCACGCCTT
>Ga0233425_10008505_pt1 | contig 13603 bp, 14 predicted proteins | sample Watercolumn_Towu_2_FD_181712 | JGI IMG/M metagenome (GOLD analysis project Ga0233425, IMG submission 181712) | Freshwater microbial communities from Lake Towuti, South Sulawesi, Indonesia - Watercolumn_Towuti2014_140_MG | ecosystem: Environmental > Aquatic > Freshwater > Lake | place...
AAAGAAACTTTGAAGCCAGGAACGGATTTGATTGGGAAGATATGAAAAGGGAAAATTAGATCCTAATAAAGTTCCTTAAAAAACACGTTGTTTCCGGCCAAATCTAGTAATGTGTTTATTCTGCGACTATATCCATCTGCAGAAATGTATGGTGCATTCCCTTTATTTCTAACAGGTTCATGAAGTGCCAAAACAAGATATGGTCGTTTAAGCAGCCATTTCAAAGCATTTGGATTGAGATTTGATGCTTCATCAACAATAAACACTGTATTTTCCGGAATTTGTCCACCAAATCGGGCCTTTGCATCTGCTTCTATTGCTTGACTGGTTTGGCTAGCCTCTCCAAGAAGATAATAAACTGGGATTTTATCAGAAGATAATCGATCTCTTATTGCATTTACTGCAGTGGATTTTCCGCTTCTTGGTTGACCAGAGATGCAAACAAAAAACCTACCATTCGGAGCTTGGCCTGGTGCTCTGAAAAATCTGGCTTCCAACGGAGTTCTACCCATACCATCAATTACGTTTGATGATAGCGCATCCCTGAGGATACTAGCACAAATACGTGCATCCTTTTGGATTTCTCCTAACCTTGCTGGAGTGTATAATGGTGTTGGTACAGTTACCTCGTCAGATCCACTTATATTCCTAAAAATATTCCACAATGGCGATGCTCTCCATCCCTCTTGGAGATAGGTAAATGGTTCGGCAATCACTGCCAAATTATGATTCTCGATCAAATTACGCAAAATTACCTGTTGGTCTACATCCAAACTATCTACACCCCTAACAAATATTGTTGCTTCCAGTCGTTGTAATCCTGCCCCTTCAATTGCTCTATCGAGCTTGAAAGAGTCTGTTGCAGATGCAGCCGAAGGAATAACCACTGCAAATGCTGCCCTTATTCGTTCAAAAACATCATTAGTCGCACCAGTAAAATCAATCTCTATCACCTGTTTGCCGAGTGATGTTTCACATTCACGTTTAGCTGCTTCGTAATCTCTTGGAGACACAATAAGATGGTGTTGAGTTCCTTCCCTAATTGCAGTTAAATGTGATGTAAGCTTCGATGATGTTCCTTGTATTCCCTCACCTATCCCCTTACCTCGTAATTCTGATCCAGGAGCGCGAGCTCCGGTTGCTCCACTCACACTACCCATACCATGAACTAAACCAGGTGTAAGTGCCATAGTTTATATTCTACTTCAAACACTATTTAAACCTTAGCTTTACACTTTGTACGACACATAAAAACGTCGGAAAAATCAAAATTAATAAGAAATAAGAAAAAATTATTCGGGTTCTACCAAACTACTAACTTTCGCTACTTGCCGTATGGCCCAGATAAACATTTTTAACTATTCTCCTTCAAACTCGTATAACTTCTAATTAGATCGTCCCAGATATTAATTAGATTTATTTCGCCAGAAAACCCCGTGTTCCGGCGGCGCATCAGTTAAATATAAGACAACGCCACCAAAGAATACGTAAGAGGAGCGATGAACATAGTAGTATGATAAAAACAGGAGTTGATTGTAGATGGTTTTTGAAAACGCAGAAAAACAATTGAACAAGGCGAAAAAGCACATCGCTTTGGCCCAGGAAACAGAGGAAACATTAAAGCACCCAAAAGAAGCATTGGCATTTTCCATTCCAGTCAGAATGGACAGTGGAGAAATCAAAGTTTTCGAAGGCTTTAGGGTTAGATACAACGATGTCCGAGGTCCAACAAAAGGCGGTATTCGTTACCACCCAAATGTTTCATTTGACGAAGTAAAAGCATTGGCATTTTGGATGACAATTAAATGCGCAGTTATTGACATTCCATATGGTGGAGGAAAAGGCGGAGTTATTGTCGATCCACAAAAACTTTCAAAAGCAGAACTCGAACGATTATCAAGAGGTTGGGTTCGCGGTGCAGTAAATATGATTGGTCCCTACAAAGACATTCCAGCCCCAGATGTTTATACTACCCCTCAAATAATGGCGTGGATGGCAGACGAATATTCGACCTTGGTTGGTACCTATTCTCCGGCAGTTATCACTGGCAAGCCAGTTTCCATTGGTGGTTCGCTTGGCCGAGGTTATGCAACTGCATTGGGCGGTTATTTTGCAACAAAAGAAGCAGTAAAAAAAGTCAAAGTGGGTAAACGAGTAGCGATTCAGGGTTTTGGAAATGCCGGTGCACATATGGCAAGATTTTTGGTTGAAGATGGCTTCACATTGGTTGCCGCTTCTGATTCTAAAGGTGGTGCCTATTTGGAATCTGGTTTTGATTTCAAGAAACTTGAAGACGTAAAGAAAAAAGATGGCCGAGTTGATGTCTACCCTGGGGTAAAGAAAATTAGCAACGAAGAACTGCTTGAACTTAACGTGGATGTTCTTGTTTTGGCAGCTTTGGAAAATGCAGTAACGAAAGACAATGCACCAAAAGTCAAGGCGAAAATGATTGTGGAATTGGCAAATGGTCCAGTTACCCCAGATGCTGATGACATTCTCCACAAAAATGGTACGTTCATAATTCCGGATGTTCTTGCAAATTCAGGTGGAGTTTGTGTTTCCTATTTTGAGTGGGTACAAAATCTCTACGGTCATTATTGGACAGAAGAAGATGTGAATAAAAAATTGGAAGCAAAAATGGTCAAAGAGTTCAATGCAACCTATGAAATTCATTCGTCCAAGAAGATAGACATGAGAACAGCAGCTTACGTCTTGGCATTGGGCAGAATTGACCAGGCAACAAAAGATAAAATGAAATTGTAAAATATACTGATCCGAATTAAAAATTCGGATCAACTATCCAGAACCACTGAGGTTAAACTTAAATTATGCTACCCGACGTACTAACATTGGCTGTTTCGGAGTCGGTGGCTTTCGCGTTCGCACGAATTCCATATGTTTGGCTGTAACTCCGTCTCTATCATATCTAACCGACAAGTCAAATGCCCATCTAACAGATTCATTTTCTGAGATGGCACGAGAAACAATCTCACCAGCATGTTTATGTTCGAGAAGCGCTTTTAATTCGCCAAACCTTCTATTTAGAATCAGAGTAGTTACGCTATCCTTAGGTAATCCAGTTATCCCAACTGCTTCTAATGCGCGACGAGCACGACTACGAATATCAGAGTTTGAATCAAAAAGAGCACGTTTCAATAATGCGTTTCTTAGTACCATATCAAATTCAGTGGGTATACTCAACTCAGCACGAGTCTTTGCGTCAGGTATAGTAGCATATAGCTTTTTTAGAAACGCAACTCCATATTCTAGACGACGAGCGAGTTCTTTTACAATTCCAGGTCTTGACCCATCATCATAAGGATTTATCATTGATATCAAACTATCTGTCGTATACTCCATATAATCCGTAATAGTTACCCCATCATTTGTCATTTTATTTCACCAACACACATTAATGCACCAAACCCTTAAAAAACCTAGTATTACAACTTTATACTACTCGACCGAGGACATAGTTGTTCCATCTTCAACTGCAAAGCAGTTGGAGAGACAGTTAACTTTGTTAACTGGAACTTTCTTAGCTGGAACAGTATATCATAAAACCATGTTGTTACCTATCTGTTTCATTTTTGATTCTGATATTTCTAACCCCTTGTCGTTTGCCTTGGTAAACTATTACTTCTTTGGGATAGTCTTGGCAATACCTGTCTCACTAAGCGTAATCTTTTATCGAAACTTAGGTCTGGCCTATCTATTGTTATCTTAATAATCTCTGCGGCTCTTTCTCTTACTGTGGGTAAACTATCTTTTTGTCTAATTTCTGCAAATCTTGGAAGCAGATGTGTAACATCTTCTCCCTGCTCAACACGCGCTGCGAGTATCCCAATTATTTCTTGTCTTCCTTCATCACAAATTTTTGTTCTAAAATCGCCAGTTGGTCTACTGGTCTCCTCTGTTGTCACTTCAGCATATGCAAAATGTCTCATTAAATCACTTGTTGGTTTGTCCTCCCAAGGCATATATTATTCCACCTACATACACCTATATCCACAAATAATTAAAAAACTTTAGATCGCTCCATCTTCTATTTCCATCGATAATAGGCGATTGAATTCCACTGCATATTCAAATGGCAATTCTTTGATAAACGAATCGAAAAAACCAAGCACAAGAAGTTCCTCTGCCTCTTTTCTTGACACCCCACGGCTCATCAAATAAAACAATTTTTTCTCGCTTAATTTTCCTGCACTTGCTTCATGTGAAATTGAGGAATCTCCATTCTCAACCCTAAATTTCGGCATTGAATTGTTTTTGGAAATAGAATCAAGCATTATTCCCTGGCAATTGACAAACGATGTTGAACCACGTGCTTCTGGTTTGATTTGAACATCTGCACGGAATGTCGAAACGCCACCACGCGAACTTATTCCTTTTGAAATTATTGTTGATGAGGTGTTCGGTGCGAGGTGTACCATTCTTCCTCCGGAATCCAAATTCTGTTTGCCTGAAGCAGAGGACATAGAGATTACCCGTCCTTTTGCTCCTTCTTCAGCAAGTACAACGCATGGATATTTTTGTGTTGCAATCGAACCCATATTCGCATCGATCCATTCGATCATTGCATTCTTTTTTGCTATTCCTCGTTGAGTAACAAGATTGTAAACATTATGAGACCAGTTTTGCAATGTTATATACCTAACATGCGAGTTTTTGGCTGCAAATATTTCGACTACCCCAGTATGTAAATTACTTTTTGGGTAAAGTGGAGCAGAACAACCCTCAACATAGGTAACCGCCGCCCCCTCTTCAGCAACAATAATTGTCCTCTCAAATTGCCCGATCCCTTCCTTTGAAATCATAAAATATGCATGAAGCGGTGCCTGAAGAACAACTCCATTTGGTACATACAAAAAGCTTCCGCCACTCCAAACTGCATCCGTAAGTGCAGCAAATTTATTGTCATTTGGAGCAATTGCATTTCCGAGATATTTTTTCAGCAAGTCTGGATGTTTTTGAACTGCTTCATCCATGTTCGTATATATTACTCCTTTTTCTTCCCATTCTTTTTTCAAATTCCCATATACTGCTTCCGATTCTATCTGGGCCTCCAGTCCTGCCAAAAATTTTCTCTCTGCTTCTGGCACTCCCAGACGCTCAAATTTACGTCGTATTTCTGGATCAACATCCTCCCAGTTTTTCTTTTTCTGAGGACCAATGGAATACCATTCTACTTCATCAAATTGCAAATTAGATAAATCTGGGCCGAAACGGTGCATAGGCATCTGCTCAAATTCTGAAAGTGCATCAAGCCTTCTTTTTTCCATCCATTTTGGTTCTTTTTTCTTCGAAGAAATGGCAGAAATTAGGTCTTCGTCCAGTTTCATAAACAGAAGATGATGGATTATATTTTTAAACCTTTAAGGTTAATAATTTAAACTATGTTGAGCCAAGCTGACCTGAAGATTATTCACTTTCTATTGAGCGATTCGCGTATGACGCTCTCCCAAATAGCAAAAGAACTGGGAGTAAGCCAACCTGCAATTCAGAAAAGAATATCCAGGCTCAAGGCAGAAGGAATAATCACTGGCAGTACAATAATCCTAAACCAATCAAAAATTGGGTGGAAACGTGCCCTTATTGCTCTAAATACTACGAAAAACAAATACTCAAATATCCTAGCCCAGATCAAAAAACTTCCAATGGTTACTGCAGTCTACCAAACAACCGGGCCCTATTCGATAGCAGTTGAATTGGTTGGCCCTGCAGGAGTAGTCAATTGTGTAATCAGCCATATGGAAAAGATGAACGGAGTAAGGGACTTTTATCCAGTTTCATTTGCCGAGAGGGTGAAGTAATGCCTAATGATTTAGAGATCCAGGACTTGAAAGTTTCAGTTGCTGGAAAGCCTATCCTCAATCACCTTTATCTCAACCTAAAACCCGGCATTCATGTTATTCTAGGTCCAAATGGAAGCGGCAAGAGTACTCTCTGTAATGCCCTGATGGGCGATCCTGCTTTCAAAGTAAGCGGGAGCATAAAATTTAGGGGTAAAGAAATCAGCAGATTAACACCTGATAAAAAGGCAAAAGCAGGACTTTTTCTTGCATTCCAGAACCCAGAGGAAATTGAAGGTGTGAAAGCCAGTAGCCTCATAAGAAAAGTAAAATCAAGAAATGGCAGGGCTGATATGAATCAAATGGTCGCAGAGCATAATCAACTGGTGGAAATGGCCAAATCCTTCGGTATGGGGGAGGATTTCATTTCCCGAGAGCTCAATGTTGGTTTTTCTGGCGGCGAAAAGAAGCGCATGGAAACCCTTCAGATGCTTGCACTCGAGCCAAAATTAATCATTCTAGATGAAATTGATTCTGGCCTTGATGTTGACGGGGTAAAATTGATTGCAAAGACCATAAAAAAGATGGATGATGGTGAAAGAATATTCTTGTTAGTTACTCACCATTCTAAACTTCTCAAATACATCAAGCCAAACTATGTTTACGTACTGGTTGATGGACAAATAGTTGACTCAGGTGATTCAAAGCTTATTGGCAGGATTGAAAAGCAAGGGTATTCGTCGTACGCAAATAAAAATAAGAAAAAGTGTTAAACATGTTAAACATAAATAAAATACGTTCAGATTTTCCTATTTTCGATTCAAATCCTGGTATGGTGTACTTGGATTCGGCAGCAACCTCCCAGAAGCCACAATCAGTTATTGATGCCGTAACTGAATTTTATTCATATAAAAATGCAAATGTGGCAAGAGGGCTTTATGGTTTGGCCGAAGATGCTACCATCGCCTATGAAGAAGTGCGAGAAAAGGTCAGAAAATTTATTAATGCAGAAGATAGAAGCGAAATCATTTTTACCCAGAACACGACTCACTCCGTTAATACAATAATGCGGGGCTGGGGCGAGAAATTCATAAAAAAAGGCGACAAGATAGTAGTAACTGTTGCCGAACACCACAGTAATTTTGTACCTTGGCAATTTTTAGCAAAGACAAAAAAGGCCCGATTAGAGGTTGTTGAGATAGATACTGAAGGCGAAATTGATCTGGCTGATTTTGAGAAAAAATGCAAAGGCTCCAATTTAGTTTCTGTTTCCCACGTTTCAAATGTTCTTGGTACAGTCAACGACATAAAAAACCTCGGTCGAATAGCACACGAACACGGGGCGATTTTTGTTATTGATGGGGCCCAGTCTGTTCCTTCCATCATTACCAATGTGCAAAAATTTGATTGTGATTTCTTGACATTTTCGGGCCATAAAATGCTTGCACCATTCGGCGTTGGCGTACTCTATGGAAAAGAAGAGATTCTCGAGAGTATGGATCCTGCGTTTTATGGCAGCCAGATGATTCGAACCGTGGATGTCAAAAAAAGCGAATGGAATGATTTGCCATATAAATTCGAGACCGGAACCCCAGAAGTTGCATCTGTAGTGGGGTTGGGTGCAGCAATTGATTATTTGAATCAGTTTGGAATGGAAAATGTTCATGTTGCTGAGACAAAATTAACTGCCTATTTGCTTTCAAAACTTTCCACTACCAAAGATATTACCATTCTTGGTTCTACTGATCCGAAAAAGCGCAATGGGCTGGTTTCATTTACAATCAAAGGAGTACATCCCCATGATGTCTCGGCCATGCTTGCCGAAAGCAATATCTGCGTCAGAAGCGGCCATCATTGTGCAATGCCAATCCATGAGAGGCTTGGAGTTGCAGCTAGTACTAGGGCAAGTGTTTATGTATATAATACTAAAGAAGATATTGATGTTCTAGCTGACAAGCTTGAAAAAATCAAGAAAATATTCAAATAGTTGATGCTATGCAGGATATTTACCAAGATATAATTATTGAACTTTACAAAAACCCATTGAATTTTGGCAAGATGGACAAACCAAATTATTCTAAAAAAGTTCATAATATGACCTGCGGAGATCAGATGGAACTATTCCTTAAAACAAAAAAGGGAGTTATTACCGACGCGAAGTTCTTTGGAACTGGGTGTGCGATTAGCCAGGCAAGTGCATCCCTGTTTACTGAATTTCTCAAAGGAAAAAAATTCGAAGATCTGAAAAAAATAACTAAAGAGGATATTCTCAAATTACTGAAAATTGATCTGAGTAAAAACCCCTCAAGACTCAAATGTGCTCTACTGCCGTTGGATGCCATCAAATAATTGGCGAACTTTCCCTAGTTAGGCCTCGGACTGATCCTGTTTTTTATTAGAATGGCTGCACATCCGAACAAAGTTACTATACTAATTACGATTATTGCTTCCAGAATTAGAGGGTTTACAAGTACTGTTTGTGAATTTGGTTCCTCCATCCCCTCTTCGCTATTTTCAGGCAGTGCAATCAAATATGATTTGCCCATTTCATCACCGGGCGTCTCATTTCCGCAATCTCTGCTATCATTCGTATCATTCAAATCACTTTCCTCAATAGGAGTCGAAGTAAATAGCAATCCCTCTGAACCATCTTCACTAGTCTGTTCAATTTGAATTTCATCAGATTCAGCTAATATACAATCTTCTATTAGTTGATTTTCTGAACCAATAGCTTTCGTATCGCTAATTGTAGAAAAGAATTCCCCTCCTCTAACCTGACCGGCACTGCCAATACCGGGGCTCGTTTGCAATAGTATCAAGGAACTGAAAAGGGCGATAACTGAGGTTACAAGCAATATCCATACCCGAATCTCTTTGGGGCCAACCACGTCCTTCCCCTTTCTTGTCAACTCGTAATATTTCCATTTGTGGCCATCGTCTTTTTTTTCAACAAGCCCCACATTCTCAAGAGTTTCGAGGTGCTCCTTCACCCCAGAAACAGACATTTTTTGTTCATTTGCCAATTCAGATAGCGTTTTTCTTCTTTGTTTTAGTGATTTTAGTAGTTTTACTCGTGAGTCGACAGCAAGAGCTTCGAAACTTTTGCGGTCCAATACTATTTTATCTTCTTCCATATTGATGGTTTGATAACTATATTTTAATGAGTTTTCGGTATTTTTCGGTCGAAACCACAATATTGGCGTTATTTTGGCACCTATTTAGGTCATTTAGCAATCCGAGCTCGATTTTCTTCGAGGTGATGTCGAAAGCTTTATAAATAGGTTCGTCGCTATATATGCTCTGCGCATTTTGCGTAATTCTTTACTTCAGAATGCGTTATCTAAAACGTGGAAATCTATTGCTGATAGATTTGACTCATGCTTCAAGAGTAAACGATCCGTGCAAATGTCAATTTCTATAAGGGAATTGTATATAGATATCGTACCAATTTCGTGTTTTATATAAGCACGATCAACTGATTTAATTCCAGTTGATCCTGCTGGAGGGTACTGCTATCAGACTTCGATTAAGCCATGCAAGTCAGCTCATTCACCTGGATGGGCGGCATACGGCTGAGTAACACGTGGTCAATCTGCCCTAAGGACGTGGATAACCTCGGGAAACTGAGGCTAAACCGCGGTAGGTGCCCTATGCTGGAAGGCTTGGGCGTTTAAATGGCTGGTGAATTGGAGCCAGTCCGCCTTAGGATGAGACTGCGGAGGATTATGGTAGTTGGTGGGGTAAAGTTGCGTTTCCAGTCTTGAGTTTTCAGTGTTGGTTCACACTCTGAACCGGAAACAGGAAACCGGAAACACAATGCCTATTGGCTCACCAAGCCGATAATCCTTAGGGGCCATGGGAGTGGTGGCCCCCAGAAGGGTACTGAGACAAGGACCCTAGTCCTACGGGATGCAGCAGGCGCGAAACCTCTGCAATGCGCGAAAGCGTGACAGGGGAAGTCTGAGTGGCGGAAACTTAGTTTCCGTCTTTTGCCAAGTGTAAATAGCTTGGAGAATAAGGGTGTGGGCAAACTACATCCTTAGGGTGTTTTTGACAGTCCTAGGAAATGGCCTATGACTGGTGGCAGCCGCCGCGGTAACACCAGCGCCTCGAGTGGTACCCACGAATATTGGGCCTAAAGCGTTCGTAGCCGGACTATTAAGTTCGCTGTGAAATGTTGGAGCTCAACTCTAACGCGTGCAGTGAATACTGTTAGTCTTGGGAATGGGGGAGGGTCGGAGTACTTCCAGGGTAGGGGTAAAATCCGTTGAGCCTGGAAGGACTACCAGTGGCGAAGGCGCCGATCCAAAACATGTCCGACGGTGAGGAACGAAAGCTGGGGGAGCGAACGGGATTAGATACCCCGGTAGTCCCAGCTGTAAATGATGCAGACTGTGGTGTTACTCATGAGTAATCATGAGTAGTGCTGTAGCGTAGAAAACTTTTTTAGGAATGATCAAACTTTTCCTAAAAGTTTGCGTAGGTGTTAAGTCTGCCGCCTGGGGAGTACGATCGCAAGATTTAAACTTAAAGGAATTGGCGGGGGAGCACCACAAGCCGTGGATGCTACGGTTTAATTGGATACAACGCCGGAAATATCACCAAGAACGACGGCAGTATGAAGGCCAGACTAAAGATCTTGCCCGACGAGCCGAGAGGTATTGCATGGCCATCGTCAGCTCGTGGTGTGAACTGTCCTGTTAAGTCAGGCAACGAGCGAGACCCATGCGTTTAGTTACTAATCTTCTCTCCGGAGGAGATGTACTCTAAACGGACTGCCCGCGCTAAGTGGGAGGAAGGAGTGGGCGACGGTAGGTCAGTATGGTCCGAAATTCTTGGGCTACACGCGGCATACAGTGGATGGAACAATGGGCTGCAACTTCGAAAGGAGGCGCCAATCCCCTAAATCCATCCGTGGTTTGGATTGAGGGTTGCAACTCACCCTCATGAAAATGGAATGGCTAGTAATCGCGTGTCACTATCACGCGGTGAATGTGTCCCCGCTCCTTGCACACACCGCCCGTCAAGTCACCCAAATGTTTTCCCGGTGAGGCCCTGGTTCTTGCCAGGTTCGAACCGAGAGGGCGTGAGGGGGGCTAAGGGTTCTGTTTCGAGTTTCCTGTTTCGGGTCTCGAAATAAGACTAGCAATCGTAACAAGGTATCCGTAGGGGAACCTGCGGATAGATCACCTCCAAATATTTACTGAGTCACATCAGAAATACATGGAAGCAGTGTGCATGTGTACGAGAATGCAAGGATCAACTCTAATTGAAGCATGATTCTTCTTGCTAATTTTTTCGTTGCGACGAAAAAATGCAAGAAATCTATCTTTTATTAAATTGATTAGCGTGAGCGCCGTCATTTTACGCACCAAAACAAATATCTCCATTTTTAGTAACATTTAAAAATAATATGATATAAAATTGTTATTTATGACATCATTACACTATGGATTGAGAGTTAAGGAGATGGGAGAACGCGCAAAGAAGTTTGCATCTAGACAATGCCATGCATTAACTGATCATCCAATGGGGTTGCCAACAAAATTGACGCTACCAGCAATACTTGCAACTTCGGTACTAAGCGCTGTTGCTATGGGATTGGATTCATGCCATTTTAGTTATAAGTCGACATACCTCCGAAATGCTCCTTCAATTGCTCAGGCATTTGATGCTCCAGAAATTAGCGAAGTATCTGCCAGCGCCTTACCCGAAGCATTACGTGGTGATACTGGCACTGCAACTAAGCTTCGTGGTCCACATGAGCCAGTTGTTGATTCGCGTGAATATAGTACGAAACCTACGAGCAGTCGCCCAACCGAAGTAGTTGATGGCGAACCTCACGTAAGGGCGTTTACCGAAGGTTTGGTTAGCGCTAGTACAATTGAACAAAGGTGTAGATTAGAAGCTATTGCAAGAACCCAAGTGTCATTAGGATCAACAGACATGAGGCTAACTAATCGGGTTTTAGCTGCCCATTCATCTAATGGTGAGAAATTTGCAGAATGCAGATCACCAGAAAGGTTAGTGAAAAGTGGAGCTTTGTTGCCTGCAGTTGGTGCTGTTGGGAGCATGGCTGTTCTTGCATGCACTTATATTTTAGGTCTTGTAGGTTTGGGTGTCTCTGCTGTGCAGAAACGGTTCTCTGGTGCAAGTGGCCAAGGAAGCACTACTGGTACCCAAGGTTAGCGAACGGTTATCCATTATTTTATCTTTTGTTTTATCGGTTTTTTTCTTTTTATCCACTTTAGATTCTTTTTCAATTACATACTTTCTACCTATTGCTCTGCCGACGTTCATAATCAGCTTTATATCTCTGGGCGGCTCTTCCTCTTTTTTTAGTCTCCAAGATAACCTTTTGTATATTACTGCCATGCACCTGAAATCACTTTCATTCTTAAGGAATTCACGGAGTTCAGGATTCTTGCATATCGCATCGACGTAACTGACTTTGAAGGCAACTCGTCTAACTAATCCATATAATTCGTTTGCATCTTCTTCGTTAAGAAGCGAGAGTGCATTGTAAAATGCATCTGGTCGCAATACCCATGTGCTATTGAGCGTTATCCATAATTTCTTTATTTTTTGGTTATCTCATCTGGCATTTTACCACGTGAATTACTTTCTGATACAAACCTTTATAAATAAGTTTTGTTCTAACAATGTGTATATAAGTACAAGGAGGTGTAGAATATGGAAACAAAGAAAGCATACGAAAATAAGATGCATTTGCCTTTGTCTACTTGTAAGTTTATCTACACCTTCCCAATTAGGTGGCGTGAAGAATAGCGGGGTAAAAAGGCTTTGAAAAAAGGTGGCACCCGAAAACCCTGCGCCCGGACAAACTTTTTGGAAAAAAGTTTGACAAAAACTTTTGACTAAAAAATAGGTTTAGTTTACTCGCCATTTGAACGCTTGCGTTCGAATTGATATGGGTTTAACAAACTCCTATCTTGGCAATCACTTGCTGTTTTGAGTACTTGAATGGGCCATGCCCTTTCGAGACTCAAAGGAGGTATGGAACCTTGGTTCCATAATCAAAAAAAAGGTGAAAAAAGTGGTTGATAATGTTCCGGAAGGACCTGAAGGCCCTGAACCCGGGGAGAAAGTAAAAGTATACGAAAAGGATATGGTAGCAGTAGTACCAGCAAAAAGAGGCAGGCCAAAGAAAGGTTCTGACAATACTCAGTTGACTAAGGTATTAAATTTGTATTTTATTGAAAAACTATCCATGAGGAAGGTGGCCGACGTACTTGGAATGTCTCATATGACTGTCTATCGTATGTTGAGTGACCCAAATCTAGAGCTTTTGATTTAGCTCTTTTTTATATTTTCTACACGGGTTTAATGAAAAAGACAAGCAATCCAGCGAATATGAACCAAACTATCAACCCCCAGCCGAGACTAAAATAGATATTTGTCTTATCGCACAAAAAATAAACTGTTGTAAGGTAGGAAAAATACGGGATAATAGACCACATACCGAATACCACCACATTCTTAAGCTGGAGGGTGGTGCCCATAGTCCCTGCAAGATAATGGGCCATCAAGCCAAAAGTTGGAAATAATGCTAACAGCCCAGCTAAAAAATAAACATTTGTTCCCATCAATAAACCGACTACAATGACAAAAATTGCACCGATTATTGCCTTAATCGCCAAATCCCACATAGTGATCCTTTGCCGAGTTAAAATATAAAGATATTTGTTTATTCTATTTATCATGTCTATTAATTCCATCATCAGTAAACATGTTCTAAAAAATGCATTTGATTATGGTAAGGCGAACCCAGGGTCAGTAGTTGGTAA
>Ga0233425_10008506_pt1 | contig 13602 bp, 15 predicted proteins | sample Watercolumn_Towu_2_FD_181712 | JGI IMG/M metagenome (GOLD analysis project Ga0233425, IMG submission 181712) | Freshwater microbial communities from Lake Towuti, South Sulawesi, Indonesia - Watercolumn_Towuti2014_140_MG | ecosystem: Environmental > Aquatic > Freshwater > Lake | place...
CGGCGCGAAGCGCTCGGCGGTGTAGAGCGCGACGAGCTTGGTGCCATCGAGGTCGAGGTAGTCCGCGTAGTTCCGCAGGAAGCCCTTCGTGTACACGGCGCCGGGCAGGGCCTGGTGGTCGCCGGTCTCGAGCGCCGCGAGGAACCGCTCGCGGATGCGCGTGTCCTCGGCGGCCTGCTCGAGCGTGATGACCTTGCGCTCGCGCTGCTGCCGGAGGATCTCCCCGAGGCGCTGACCTTCGCTCACTTCGCGTCCCCCCGCGGCGCGACACCATACACCTCGCGCATCTTCCCCGGCCCCCTCGCGGGACCGATGACGCCGCGCCGCTCCATGAGATCGATGAGCCGGCCGGCGCGCGCGAAGCCGATGGTCATCTTGCGCTGCAGCATCGAGACCGAGGCCTGGCCGGCGCGCTGGACGATGTCGACGGCCTCGTCGTAGCGGTCGTCGTCCATGTCGTCGCCGTCGTCGTCGTCGCGACCGCCGCCACCGCGCTGCTGCTCGAGGATCTCCATGTGGTACGTGGCGGCGCCCTGCAGCTTCCAATGCTTCGTGACGCGCTCGACCTCCTGGTCGGACACGAAGACGCCCTGCGCGCGCACCGGCTTCGGTGAGTCGGGCGCGAGCCAGAGCATGTCGCCGCGTCCGAGGAGCTTCTCGGCACCCGTCATGTCGAGGATGGTGCGCGAGTCGACCGCCGATGCTGTCGCGAAGGCGACGCGAGCCGGGATGTTCGCCTTGATGAGGCCGGTGATGACGTCCACCGACGGCCGCTGGGTGCCGAGGACGAGGTGGATGCCTGTCGCCCGGGCGAGCTGGGCGATGCGGGTGATCTGCTTCTCGACCTCGATCGGCGCCTGGAGCATGAGGTCGGCGAGCTCATCGATCACGAAGATGACGTATGGGACCCGGTCCGCGCCCGTGTGCTTCTCGTTGTACGCCGCGATGTTCCGCGCGGCCGCCCGCGCGAAGAGCCGGTACCGGCGGTCCATCTCGCCGGTCGTCCAGTAGAGCGCGTTGAGGATCTGCTGCGGCTCGTGCATGACCGGCACGATGAGGTGCGGGACGCCGTTGAAGCCCGGGAAGTCGACGCGCTTCAGATCGCCGATGAGGAGGCGCACGTCGTCCGGCGTCGTCTGGAGGAGGACGCTGCAGAGGATCGCCCCGATGCAGACGCTCTTGCCGGAGCCGGTCTGGCCCGCGATGAGGAGGTGCGGCAGCCGCGACACGTCCGTGACGATCGGCTGGCCCGCGACGTCCTTCCCGAGCGCCACCGTCAGCTTGGACGCGGCTCCCTTGAAGTCCACGCTCTCGGCCACGTCGCGCAGCGACACGAGCCCGATGGCCATGTTCGGGATCTCGATGCCGACGACGCTCTTGCCCGGGATCGGCGCCTCGATGCGCAGCGTGCGCGCCGCGAGCGCGAGCGAGAGGTCGTCTGAGAGCGCCTCGATGCGCGACAGCTTGACCCCGGCCGCCGGCTTCAGCTCGTACCGCGTGACGACGGGACCCGGGCTCACCTCGACGACCTTCGCGGCGATGCCGAAGTGCGCGAGGGTCTCCTCGATGATGCGCGTGTTGCGGAGGAACTCCTCGCGGCTCTGTCGCGCGGCCGTGCCCTCCTCGAACATATCGATGCGCGGCAGCGCCCACGGCCGCTCCGGCGGATCGGAGTGGAGGACACCCTCGGCGACGACGGCGGCCGAGGCGAGCCCCGCGAGCCGCAAGGCGGCCTCCGGACGCGGCTTCGGTGGCGCGGCGGGCGCCGGCATCGGCTCCGTGCGCTCGCTCTCTCTCTTCTCGTCGGGCAGATTGATGCGGAGCTGCGGCTCCTGCTCAATAGCCGTCGGCTCGGCCTTCGGCCTCGCTTCGCGGCTAGCCGCTCCGCTCTTGTCGTCCTCGGTCGTCATCCGACCGCTCGGGAGCGACATCCCCGGGCGCAGGACGAGCTGCGGTCCCCTCCGGACGAGCGGGCCGACGAGCTCCGCGAGGCTGCGCTCCGCCGCGACGACGATGCCGACGACGAGGACCGCGAGGAGCGCGACGACCGCGCCCGCCGTGCCGAAGAGGCCTTCGAGGCTCCGGCCCACCACCCGTCCCAGGCCGCCGCCCGGACCGGTCGAGGCGGGATCCGCGAGCGCGATCTCGACGATGCCGAGGAGGGCGATCGCGGTGATCGTCGCCCCGATCGTCGGCGCGATCAGTCTGGAGCGCAGTGCCGGCCACCAGAACGTCGCGGCCGCGAGGCCGAGCGCCGGCGGCACGAGCGCGGAGCCCGCGCCGAAGGCACCGACGAGCAGCCCGCGCCACCACTGGAGCACCGCGCCCTGGTCCGTCACGAGGGCCACCAGGGAGAGGAGCGCGAACGCCGCGACCGCGATGGCGATGACCTCGCCACGGAGCTCGCCGTCGATCGACGCGCCGGCGGGCACAGCGCCACGCCGGGCCGGCCGCTTGTTCCCGTTCCTCATGCGGACAGTGTCATCAACGATCGTCGGGCACTCTGAGCGCGAGCGCGAAGCCGAGGGCCCGGTGGAAGTCGCGCAGACGCTGATCGGAGAGACGGCCGACCCGGCGGACGAGCCGCGACTTGTCGATGGTCACCATCTCGTCGCAGTTGATGACGGACCTGGCTGAGAGTCCCTCGTCCTCGCCCACCTCGACCTCCGACGGGATCCCACGGATCGTCGCGGTGATCGTCGCGACCGTGGTCCGCCTCCGCGCTCCTCTCGCGTCATCCCGCGAGGCGATGGCCACCGGTCGCCTCTTGTCGGCATCGGCCCACCAGACGTCGCCGTGCCTCGTCCCACGCGCCATCAGTCGAGGTTCGCCTTCCTGAGGTCTTCGATACCGACCTTCTCGATGGCCACGAAGTCTGGGTCGTCCCCGTCCGGGATCCGCCGGTACCCCTCGAAGTACGCTGCCTCAAGCGCCTGTTCGTCCGTGCGCGTGACGTAGTCGCCGACAGCCTCCTGCACGAGCTTGCTCCGGGGGACCCGCCGGCGCTTCCGAACGCGCTCCATCCGCCGGAACAGCTCGTCCGGCAGGCTGATGGCGATGCGTCGTGTCATCCCGACCGAGTATCACCGGAGTAATACTGCGCGGTCAAGCCATCTCACGTATCGTCGCTCCGCGTGGACATCGAGCTCCGAGAAGCGGTCCCGGCCGACGCGCGCGTCGCCGCCGATGTCCTGACCGCGGTCGACCCCGAACGCCCGACCGACCCGGTCGTCCTGCGCCACGAATGGGACGGCGGCTGGTCGAACTGGGTCACGCGCCGCTGGCTGGCCCTCGCGAGGGGCGCTCCCGTCGGGTACGCGGAGCTCGCGCGGCCTCGGTGGGAGCTCGTGGCCGACCGCTTGGCATCGTTCCGCGGCGATCTGCTCCCCGACCAGCGGTCGGAGGCGTCGCTCGGGACGCTCCTTGCCGAGATGGAGCGCATGGCCGCGGCCGACGGCGCGCGTGTCCTCCGCGCACGAGCGAACGAGGGCGACGACATTCGGATCCGCGCCATCCTCGCACGGGGCTACCGCGAGGACCGCCGCGGGAAGCGCTGGCTGCTCGACCTCGTCGCCGAGCGCGAGCGGGTCGTCGACATGGCCCGCGCCTCGCGCGAGCGGATGCGCGCCGAAGGCGTGCGCCTGTTCACGCTCGACCGTGACGCCGACCCCGACCGATACGTGAAGGTGTGGCGCCTCTCCGAGGAGGCCGCGCACGACATCCCGTCCAGCTTCGGCCACGTGGACGAGAGCCTCGAGGACTTCATGCGCTGGCTCCGATCGCCCGACCTGCGCGAGGACCACTTCTGGATCGCCCGCGCTGGCGACGCGATCGTCGGCTGTTCTGTCCTGGCCTACCCGCCGGAGCGCGGGATCGTCACGACGGAGTGGACGGCGACGCTCCGGTCGGTGCGCGGCCGCGGCATCGCGCGGGCGCTGAAGTGCGAGACGCTCGCGCAGGCGATCGCCCTCGGCGTGGATCGCGTGCGTACCGGCAACGACGCCGCGAACGCCCCGATCCTGCACATCAACGAGACCATGGGCTACCGCCCTTGGGTCGGCGCGATCGACTTCACGCGTTCGCTCGGCTGAGCCGGGCTACCTCCGGACCGCCTGGACCCACCCGATCCGCGTCGCGCCGCTCACGACGGCCACCGCGGCGACGAGCTTGTACGCGTCGCCGACGAGGAATGGCAGGAGTCCCGCCTGGAGCAGGCCGCTCTGGAGCGGGAAACGCGCGAGCCACGCGAGGCCGCACGCGTAGAGGACGACCTCGCCGAGCACCATCGCGATGACGGGCCGCCAGCCGCGACCCCACCCGCGGTCGACGAGCGCTCCGATCACGGCCGCGGCGCCGATGAAGCCGACGAGGTAGCCGCCCGTCGGGCCCGCCAGGCGCGCGAAGCCCGAGGCGCCGCCGGCGAACACGGGCAGGCCGGCGAGCCCCTCGACCACGTACAGCGCGACCGCGAGCGTTCCGAGCCGCAGGCCGAGCGAGCCCGCGAGCGTGAGCACCGCGAACGTCTGTCCCGTGACCGGCACCGGGCTGAACGGCAGCGGAACGGCGACCTGCGCCGCGAGCGCGATGAGCGCGGAGCCGGAGACGACCACCGCGGCGTCGCGTGTGACGTTCGCCACGGAGGTGGCCTCGAAGCGTCGGGCGAGCATCGGCGGGACCATACCGATCCCTTGGCCGGGCCGCGCTCGACGGTGCAGCATGAACGCCCTCAGGCTCTCTGCGGCAGGAGCGCGAATGCCTCCACATGCGCTGGTCGGACGATGCGGAAGTGGTCATCGAGGCTGATGAGCGTCGAGGCGCCGACGCGTTCCGCGATCGCGACGATCGTCGCGTCGACCGTCCCGAGCGGTAGGTCGCTGTAGCGCGCGACGAGTTCCGCGACGCGCAGCCAGTCGCCCGGAGTGACGTGCTCGACCACCAGCTCGCCTGCCGCCAGTGAGCCGATGAAGCGGACCTCGGCTGCCGGCCCCAAGCGCGTGCCGATGAAGTACGCGGTTTCGGTGATCACAAGGTCGGGCACGAGGAGTGGGCCCGTGGCCATGTCGAGCGCTTCGCGACAACGGGCGTGATGTTGGTCGTCCGCGTCGGCGACCGCGTACAGCGGCCCCGTGTCAACGAGGACCGCTACGTCCCCACTCCCGCGTCAGGATCTCCTCGATCCGCACCGAGACGTCATGCCGGCCGCTGCGCCCGCTCGCCGCGAAGCTGAGGTGCCGCTTCCGCCCGCCCAGGTAGGACTCGAGCGCCTCGCGCGTGATCTCGGAGACGGTGAGGCCCCGGCGCTGCGCTTCGTGACGCATCCGGGCGTCAAGATCGTCAGGCACTTTCACGGTCGTGCGCTTCAAGGTATGCCAGCATATCGCGGACGCGGGGCCGAACGAGCAGGGCTCCGGACCACCTCTCAAAGGTTGCGACCCGCAGCCACAACTGAGGGGCGCCCCCTAGCAAGTGACGAGTACAACGAGTGGCGCATTTTCCTAGCGCCCCTGTCTCTTATCCCCCGTCCCCGCTCAACGGGTAGGAGATAAGGCGTTGCGAGGCAACGGAGTCGGCAGCGGTGAACTAGAGGGGGAGCTGCGGGCCGATCTCCTCAACGCGACCATCGGTGTCGACCAGACCCACATGGAGGGGCAGCCGCGCGAGGTAGCGATTGCGCGCGACGCGGTCCGCGAAGGCGATCACGCGCGCAGTCTTGGGAAGAACGACTGCGAGCAGCGGTTCGTCGTCGAGCTGCGCCGCTCCGAGCAGCAGCTGCCCGATGACCTCGGCGGACCGCGGTCCAGTCGTTACCTGCTTTGATGCCGCTGGTCGTCTTCTCGCCCTTTCCCTCTGCGACGAGCCGTCGGCCGTCGCGGAGAGTTGCGACCACGTCCAAACCGCCGCGGGCGCTGACCGCAATCGAAGTCCCTTGCCTTGCGTACCCGCCGACGTACGCGGTGCTGCTGCGGCCAGCCGGAGTGAACACGCAGCCTGCGGCGCAAAGAACGTCTTGGACCTCAGCGGCCTGAGGCTCGGCGCCGTCGACGGACAACTGGATCGCGGACGCGCCGCGATCGGCGAGCCATAAGGCAAGGCGTGCCTTTAGGAATGGCTCGGTGATTCTTCTACTGCCGCTGGAGCCAGCTCACCCATGCTGGTCTGACTTCATGAACGCTGCTCGGGTCGGCGAACGGCGCTCACCCACATCGACAACGCACCCCGCGGGGACCGATCTCTCACGTCGCGGCGACCGACTTCGAAACCCTGGATGGCTCGATGACGAGAGTGCGCCACTCGACCCGGCCCCCACGCACACAGTCTTCGACGAGAGTGGCATCGGGGTCGTCGCGGCCGGCCTCTCGCGCGCGTACGAACGTCACGCAGGTGATCTGGCTCTCCCGCTTGGCTTTGAGCTCGCTGTAGCCCTCGAAGACGACGTAGTCGATCGGATGACCGATGAACCTCGAGTCCTCCTGGAAGAAGGGGAAGCCGTGGCTCCAGGTCGCGATGACCTGCCCGACGCGCCGCTGGATATCCGGCCGCGAGCCCGCGAGGGCATCTCGACGGATGCCGTAGAGCTCGCGGACCTTCCATTGCCCGAACTCCGCACTGGCTTCGCGCTGCGCGAGTTGCTGGGTGAGCAGCCAGATGACGACGAGGCCGATGGCGAGTCCGCCCAGGAGCGCAAGAAGGCCTTCGGTCATGCCTTCACGACCGCCTTCGGAATCGGGATGTCCTGGAAGCGGACGCGCTTGGCCTCCACACATTCCTTGATCCGCCGCTGGACCGGCGTGAGTCGCGCGTCGCCCGTCTTGATGTCGACGAAGACTATGCGGCGGAGCTCTGCTGCTCGCCCAAGCCGCACGTCGCTGGCCCCATCGAAGGCCACGAAGTCGATCGGGCTTCCCAGGAACCGTACATCGCCAGGAGCAAACGGGAAATCGATCCAGAAGGGAGCGAACTGCTCGCCGAGCTTGCCCGTAAGGACCGCCTCGCTGCGCTGCCGCGCCTCGGCGACGATGCGACGCTCTTCCGCGGCGCGCCACGTCTCCGACCAGCGCGCCACCGCCGAGCGCCGCCACTACTGAAGGAGGCGCCAGCCGATGACCAGACCAACGACCAGACCGACCACGAAGAGGACGAAGGTCATCGGCTGACCACCTGTCCTCCGTCGAGCGGGAGTATCAACCCGAGCGCCCTGAGCACGCTCTTCATTGATGTCACCGCTCGATTGTGCTCGAGCGCAACGGGCGTCTCGATCGTCGTGCGGAAGTGCTCGATGTCGGCGGACTGCTCGATCACAAGGGCCATTGCGCCCTCCGGTCGTCTTGACGGCGTTGCCCCTGGCGACCTCGGATGGGTCCTCGTCTCGTTGCGAGCGATCTTCTCGTTCGCCGCGGCGAGCAGGTCGAGCCCCAGCACGTCGGCCAGCCGGACGAGGTAGATGAGGACGTCAGCGCACTCCTCGCGCACCCGATCGAGATCTTCACGCGAGGGTTTCTTATCCCCCGTCCCGCTCGACCCATGTCCCGCGTGTCCCGTTCATTATCACTCCTCAGACCCCTCGTTTCCCCGGCGGCCTCACACCACGCCCGAAAGCCGGCCGACGCCCTACAGCTGCATCAGCACCGGGAGCACCACGGGGCGGCGCTTCGTGCGTTCGTAGAGATACGAGCTCACGCTGTTGCGGATCTCGTCGCGGAGCGTCGCGACCTCGGCGAGGCGGTCGCCGGTCTGCGCCTCGGCGAGCCCTTCCATGATCCGCTGCTTCGAGCCCTCGATGAGCTCGGCCGAGTCCTCCTCCGGCACGAAGCCCTTCGTCACGATGTCCGGGCCGGCGACGACGCGGCCCGTGTTCCGGTCGATCGAGAGGACGATCATGAAGATGCCGTCGCTGCCGATCGACCAGCGGTCGCGCATGACCGACTGGCTGATGTCCCCCACCCCGAGGCCGTCGACGTAGACCTGCCCGACGGCGACCCGGTCCGCGAGCCGCGCGCCGTCCGCGCCGATCTGCACGACGTCCCCGTTCGTCACGACGAACGTCTTCTCCGATGCCACGCCGAGGTCGAGCGCGATCCGTGCGTGGCGCACGAGCATGCGGTACTCGCCGTGGATCGGGATGAAGTGCGTCGGCCGCAGGATGTTCAGGAGCAGCTTCAGCTCCTCCTGGCTCGCGTGCCCGGAGACGTGCGGCCGCTGCCCCGGCTCGTAGATGACCTCCGCGCCGAGCTTGAACAGGTTGTCGATGGTCCGGCTGACGAGCTCCTCGTTCCCCGGGATGGGGCTCGAGGACATCACGACCGTGTCGCCCTCCCTCACGACGACGTGCCGGTGGTCGCCGAGCGCCATGCGCGACAGCGCGCTCGTCGGCTCGCCCTGGCTGCCGGTCGTGATGATCGAGACCTCGTTGTCTGGCAGCTTCGCGATCTCGTTGGGGTGCACGATCGAGCCACCTGGCACCTCGAGGTAGCCGAGCTCGCGCGCCGTCCGCGTGTAGTTCTCCATCGACCGGCCGATGATCGCCGTCTTGCGCCCCCAGACCGACGCGATGTCGACGATCTGCTTGATGCGCGAGATGTTCGAGGCGAACGTCGTCGTGATGACGCGGCCGGGGGCGCGCGACATGATCCCCTCGAGGAGCTCGCCGACGTGCCGCTCGGACGGCGTGTAGCCCGCCGACTCCGCGCGCGTCGAGTCGGAGAGCAGGAGGAGCACGCCCTTCGCCGCGATCTCGGACAGCCGCCCGAAGTCCGTCTGCTTCCCGTCGACCGGCGTGTGGTCGAACTTCCAGTCGCCGGAGTGAACGATCGTCCCGAACGCGGTGTCGATCGTGAAGCCCACCGCGTCCGGGATGCTGTGGCAGACCGTGTAGCTGTCGCACGCGGCCGAGCCGACCTGGAACGGGGAGCCGGGGACGATCTCGCGCGTGTCGGCGCGGTCGGCGAGCCTGTGCTCCTTCAGCTTCGTGCGCAGGAGCCCCAGGGTGAGCTTCGTCCCGTAGATCGGCGCGTCGGGCAGCTCGCGGAGGACGTACGGCAGTGCGCCCACGTGGTCCTCGTGGCCGTGCGTCAGGAGGATCCCGCGCACGCGCGACCGCCGCTCGCGCAGGTAGCGGATGTCCGGGATGACGAGGTCGATGCCGAGCATCTCCTCGTCGGGGAACATGAGACCGCTGTCCACGACGAGGATGTCGTCGCCGAGCTCGAGGGCGAGCATGTTCTTGCCGATCTCGCCCACGCCGCCGAGCGGGATGATGCGGATGGGAGCCGTCAACGGAAGGGCTCAGCCAAAGAGCGTCATCTGATCCGCCGGCTTCGGCGCGTCCGCGTGCGCGGCGGGACCCGTCGCGAGGAAGATCGCGAGCGACGCGAAGTCGGCGACCATCGCCGGACGCAGCGAGGGCGACCGGAGCGCCGCGGCCGGATGGAACATCGGGAAGACGGTCACGCCGTCCGGATCCCCCTGGGAGGATCGAACGACATGCGGCTTGCCGTGGATGCGCGTGATCGACTCGCCGGGCAGCCACTTCGCCATCGCGAACCGACCGAGCGTCACGACGACGCGCGGCCGCAGCGTGGCGAGCTGCTTCGCCGTCCAGGCGTCGCACGCGGCGATCTCGGCCGGCAGCGGGTCGCGGTTGTCCGGCGGGCGGTGGCGCACGACGTTCGTGATGAAGACCCTGGAGCGGTCGAGGCCGACCCCGGCGAGGAGCTCGTCGAGGAGCTGTCCCGCGGCGCCGACGAACGGGCGGCCCTGCTGGTCCTCGTTGAACCCGGGCGCCTCGCCGAGGAAGAGGATCCCGCTCTCCGCGCTGCCCTCGCCAGGCACGCCCTGCCGCGCCGTGCGCCAGAGCGGACACGCCCGGCACTCGCGCACTTCCGTGGCGATCGTGTCGAGGGTGTCGGTCATGCGCCGGCCATCATGGCACGGCCGGGGCCTTCCGCGCGAGGAAGAGGACGTCAGTGTACGGCCGGCGTCGCATCTCGATGACCTCCGCGCGGAACCCCGCGCGGTGGAACATCGCGAGCGCGTCCTCGCGCGACGGGAAGTGGAACCGGCGCTTCTGGCCGCGGGTGAAGCCGATGCTCACCGCGATCGTCTCCTGCATGTACGCGAGGGCGTACCGCGGGTCGATCCGCGCCTCCTGCGTCCAGACGATGAGCGGCGCGCCCTCGCTCAGCGCCGCGCCGGCGCCCTTCAGGACGCGCTCCTGATCCTCCGGGGCCATGAGATACAGGACGTCGACGATGGTGACCGCGTCGCACCGCGGGGGCGGGACCGCGACGATGTCCGCGACCTCGAACCGCAGCCGGTCCCCCCGTTCGCCCACCGTCCCGCGGGCGACGTCGATCTTGCGCTCGTCGTGGTCGAGGCCGAGCACACGCCGCATCGGGCTTGATTCGGCGAGCAGATTGGCGAAGAGCCCATGCCCGCACCCGAGGTCGACGATGAACCCGTGCCGCGGGACGTACTGCTCGACGCGTGCGAGGTCGGCGAGGAACGCGCGACCGTGCACGAACATGCGCGCGAGCAGCGGGGCGTCGCGGTACCGATGGACGGCGCGCTCGAGCGCGGCGGTCGTCGTCGATCCCGTCACCGGACGACCCCCGGCGGGACGCGCCAGCGCACGGTGTCGTCGCCGAACCCCGCGCGCAGGATGGGGTCGGTGAGGAGCGCGAGGTCCCGCGCGCGCGGCGCCGCGATCGTGTCCGCCGGATCGCCGGCGGGAGGGCCCGGGTGGGTCACGACCTCGGTCACGCCGTCCAGTGTGGCGAGCAGACCGACCCACGCGGCGTCGGGCCGCGGCCGCTCGAACGTGAGGTCCACGAGCCGGTCGTTGCCCGGGACCTCCCGGAAGAAGACCGCGCTCGCGGCCGTCGCGGCGCCGAGCGCGGCGCTCTTCCAGGAGCGGGACGCCGGCCACGCGCGGCGGATCCAGCGCGCGCCCTCATCGCGCGCGACCGCGCCGACGACGCGTGCGATGAGCGGGAAGAGGTGTGCGTGCCGGTGCGAGTCCCACGCGAGCGCCGGCGTCCCGAGCGCGCGCGCCCGAGCGACCTGGGCCCGGACCTCGGCCCCGATCTCGGCCGCCCGGACCCGGCCCGCCCCCACACCCGCGAAAAGCCGCGTCAGCCCGAGGAAACGTCCGTCGCCGCCGACGAGCGTCGGCACGTCCGACGGATCGGACACGGGCCTCCCCTCGACGAGGTCGAGGTGCAGGCCGACCTCGAGGCCGCGCTCGACGCGTGCGAGCTCGGCGGCCTCCGCCGCGCGCGGGAACGTCACGAGCAGCGAAACCGAGCGCACGATGCCGTCGCGATGCGCCGACAGGATGGCGCGATCGACGCCCTCGCTGTAGCCGAGGTCGTCGGCCGTGACGACGAGGACGGTCGGCGTTAGTCGCGCGGTCCGCGGCGCGGCCCGCCGCCCGGACCACCCGGCCCACGCCGGAAGCCCCCACCGCCGCGCCGGTCGCCGTCGCCGCCCTCGCGCGAGCGGTACCGCTCGCGCTCGGCGCGCTGACGCTCCTCGTAGCCGTGCGTGCCGTCCTCGCCGACGCCGCGCATCGAAAGGTTCACACGACCCTGGCGGTCGACCTCGGCGACCTTCACCTTGACCGCGTCCCCGACCTTCACGACGTCCTCGACGCGGTTCACGCGCTCGCCCGCGAGCTCGGAGACCCGCACGAGGCCTTCCCTCCCGGGGAGGTACTCGACGAACGCGCCGATCGACATGATCCGCGTCACGCGGCCGTCGTAGACCTCGCCGACCTCCGGCTCCTTCGTGAGCCCGAGGATCATGTTCTTCGCCTTCTCGCGTCCGTCGGCCTTCGCGCCGGTGATGCGGACGGTGCCGTCGTCCTCGACCTCGATGGTCGTCTCGCTCTCCGACTGAATGGCGCGGATCATCTTGCCGCCGGGACCGATGACCTCGCGGATCTTGTCGGGGTGGATCTTGATGGTCTCGATGCGCGGCGCCCAGCGGCTGAGCTCGCCGCGCGGCGACCGGATGACGCGCCGCATGGCGTCGAGGATCACGAGCCGCGCCTCGCGCGCCTGCGCGATCGCCCCACGCACGACCTCGGACGACAGCCCGCGGATCTTGATGTCCAGCTGGATCGCGGTGATGCCCTTCTCCGAGCCGGTCACCTTGAAGTCCATGTCGCCGTAGGCGTCCTCCATGCCCTGGATGTCGGTGAGGAGGCGGAACTCGCCGCCCTGTCCCGTCACCAGGCCGACGGAGATGCCGCCGATCATCGCCTTGATCGGGACGCCCGCGTCCATGAGCGCCAGCGTCGAGCCGCACGTCGACGCCATCGACGTGGACCCGTTCGACGAGAACGTCTCGCTCACGACGCGGATCGTGTAGGGGAACTCCTCCTTCGACGGCACGACCGGGAGGAGCGCGCGCTCGGCGAGCGCGCCGTGGCCGATCTCGCGCCGGCCGGCGCCGCGGAGCGGCCGCACCTCACCGACCGAGAACGGCGGGAAGTTGTAGTGGTGCATGTAGCGCTTCGTGTCGACCGGCGACAGCGTGTCGATGATCTGCTCGTCGGCGGTCGGGCCGAGCGTCGTGATGGACAGGATCTGCGTCTGGCCGCGCTTGAAGATCGCCGAGCCGTGGGTGCGCGGGAGGACGCCGACCTGGATGTCGAGCGGGCGGATGTCCTTCAGGCCGCGGCCGTCGGGGCGGATGCCCTCCTCGAGCACCGCGCGCCGGACCTCTTTCTTCACGACGGCGTCGAACGTCAGCGCGACCTCCGCCTCGGTGACGTCGCCGCCCTCGGTGACGAGAGCGGCCACGGCCTCCTGCTGCACCTCGGCGAGCCCCGCCTCGCGCTGCGCCTTGTCGGCGTGGCGCACCTTCGCGCGGACCCGCTCGGCGAGCCATGCCGTGATGCGCTCCGCCTTCGCGGCGTCGACCTTCTCGGGCGTCCACTGCATCTTCGGCTTGGCGACCCTGCGCGCGAGCTCCTCCTGCGCGTCGATGAGGGCGCCGATCCCGCTCTTCGCGAACTCGACCGCCTCGATCATCCGCTCCTCGGGCACCTCGTTCGCGCCGGCCTCGAGCATCATCACGGCGTCGCGGGTCCCCGCGACGACGAGGTCCATCTCGCTCGATCGCATCTGCGAGATCGTCGGGTTCAGCACGAGCCGGCCGTCGACCGTGCCCACGCGCACGCATCCGATGGGGCCCTCGAACGGCGCCGGCGAGATCGCGAGCGCGGCCGAGGCCGCGTTCACGGCGAGGACGTCGGGGTCGTGCTCCTGGTCCGCGGAGAGCGCGTACACGATGATCTGCGTGTCGTTGCGGAAGCCCTTCGGGAAGAGCGGCCGGATCGGGCGGTCCGTGAGCCGCGCGGTGAGGACGGCCTCTTCGGACGGACGGCCCTCGCGACGCGGGAACGAGCCCGGGATCTTGCCGGCGGCGTAGAGCCGCTCCTCGAAGTCGACCGTCAGCGGGAAGAAGTCGATGCCGGGGCGGACGGTCGGCGAGACCGACGCGGCCGCGAAGACGATCGTGTCGCCGTACTGGACGGTGACCGCCCCGCCCGCCTGTTCCGCGAGCTTGCCCGTCTCGAAGACGAGCGGCTTCCCGGTG
>Ga0233425_10008507_pt1 | contig 13601 bp, 8 predicted proteins | sample Watercolumn_Towu_2_FD_181712 | JGI IMG/M metagenome (GOLD analysis project Ga0233425, IMG submission 181712) | Freshwater microbial communities from Lake Towuti, South Sulawesi, Indonesia - Watercolumn_Towuti2014_140_MG | ecosystem: Environmental > Aquatic > Freshwater > Lake | place: Indonesia...
TGCTCCGGGGGGCTCCCGGGGGGGCTATGGGGGGGATGCTGGGGGGGATGCTCCCCCGGGCACTCCCCCGGGTACTGGGGGGGGCTGCGCCGGACGCTTGAGCTTGTGGCTTGCGGCTTGTGCTGTCCCGTTACCTCGCTATCACCAGCTTCCGGGTCTTCACTCTGGTTTGAGACTTGTGGCTTGAGGATTGCAGCTTGTCGTCGCTCGTCAGCCGGTAGAAGTAGATGCCGTTGGGTATCGCTCGATCTCGGTTGTCTTTGCAGTTCCAGGTGATGTTGTAGTAACCGGGTTTGTGCTGGTCATCGTTCTTGAGCGTTCGGACGAGTCTACCGCTGATGTCATAGACCTTCAGGCTGATATTGGTGAGTCGGGGTATGCCGTATCGAATGGTCAGGCTCTGATTGGCCGGGTTGGGCCGGCTCTGTTCGAGAATGAGTTCTCTAGGGGCTGGAATCGGCTTGATTGCACCGGACTGGCCGCCGCCCATCTCTGCCGTGTCGGTGTAACTGACCAGGTACTTCAGCAACTGGTGGGTGTTCTGGTCAATGGTGTAGAGACTGCCGTTGTCGCTACTGATGGTCGTAGCTATCGGCGTCATGGTGTCGGCGGCGGTGATGGTCAAGAACAGCGTTCCGTTCGGGTCGAAGCCGTAGATTGCCTTGTTGCCCTGGTCTGCGACATAGCGGCAGTTGCTGGTGTCCACGCTCAGACCCACCGGCTGGCTGAGGACAGAATCCCCGAAGCTGGCCAGGTAGCGTCCGGCATGGTCGAATACCTGAATCCGGTGATTCCCTTTGTCGGCTATCAAGCACCGGGTCAAGGTCGTGCTTGTGGTTTCCATCCTCGGACTGCCGCTTGAGTCAAGGCTGACCTGAAAGTCAAGCGCAGTTGTGTAGCTCAAGGCAAGGGCATAAGCGCCCAGGAACTGGCCGGTATCGCTGCCCGGTTCGCCAAAGCTGAGCTTGAGGGTGTTATCCTGGCCATAGACCCGGATGACGTTTCTTGAGCGGTCTGCGACATAGACGTCGCCGTTCCTTGCGATTGCCACGCTATTGGGTGTGGTAAGCTGGGTATGACTGCCGATGGTGTCGGTCGGGTTGCCCTGTTCATCGCAAACCTTGACGTTCCTATCCCGGGTATCGCCGAGGTAGATTGCGCCCGAGGGGTCGGTTGCCAGTCCGGTGATGACCGCCGGGCCGGTTGAGTCCTGAATGGTCATGCTCTGAACCGAGTCTAACTCACTGGTGTATTGGGTAATCGTGCCGGTAGTGGTGCCAACCAGCAGGTCATTCTCGGGCGTCGTGGCCAGGGATAGTGCTCCTGACCCGGCATCGCCCGCACCGGTAGCGTCCTTGCTCGAAGTGTCCAGATAGACCACGGTCTGGGCTACGCTTTGGTTTCCGGCTGAGTCGAGCACCGTGAGGGTAAGGCAATAGAATCCAACGCCATACTGGTCAATGATGGGCCGTGTGTTCCACCATGCGAGTCTCGGCGTCTCCTGCCCTGCGCCGGTTGGGTCCGGCTCGGGCGGCAAGGCCGGGGAGAAGAACAGCGACTCTGGCAGTATCCCGAAGCTGGAATCGCCGCCGGTGCCATTGGCTGGACTCCAGGTGAGCTTGTAGCTCTGGAAGTGACTCATCAGGTGCAGACTGTCGAACGGGTCCCAGGGCAGAGGCGGGTCAAAGGCAAGGCCCAGGACTTCAACTATGCTGTCGGTCATGACCTGTCCCCAGCTCGGGAAGTCCAGCGAGCCGATGGGCGGCAGATTGTCCAGCACAATCGCATCCGCCACCCACTCGCCCTCATTCCCGGCAAGGTCTTGATACCGCGCCTTGACAATGTGCACTCCGGGTATCGAGCCAATCTGCCAGGGATAGTATTCAGCGTGATACGGCAACCAGCCCGGCGGATTGCCCGCCGCGGCCGCAGGCACAAGGACCAGGCTCAGGCTGCCAATCCAGAGCTTGCCGCCCGACTCGGGTCCCGGACTGCGGAAGATGCCGACATCCACCGCCAGGAGATGGTGGTTCGCCGGCGGGGAGGCATAGAATGGGAACTGCACCGAGTAATTGTAGGACCCGACCCGGGCAACGGTACCGGGCTCAATCATCAGCCTGGGCTCAGGCATTACAATTGTGTCATGCCCGAATTGGGAATCCGAAGCCACATACAGGAAACTGAGACCAAGCGTAGTTCCGGGCGGAAATGAATCCGACACGCAATCCGCTGCCAAGACCATCTGCCAACCTTGATACTGCTCGATGCTCTCTGCCGGTATCCGGTGATACAAGTAAGACTGGCTATTGGGCACAGCGTCCAGCCGGACCACGCCCAGCGACTCGACCAACTCGCAGTTCTTCATGACCCAGTAGCTCGTATCCGAGAGCCCGGGGTCAGCAATCAACTCAGGATTCGTCTGCCAGTCGTTGGTGAACTGCATCTGACCCGGACCGGAAATGGCATCCGAGGTGTACGAACAGAGCGTGCAACTCGGCACTGTGGTGAACTGAGCGTTGTGGTTGATGTTCATTGAGTCATGCGGCAAGCTCGTGTCAAGCGTAATCGCGGTTGCCCAGTATTCCGGGGTCACGATGCCGCCCGAGAGCTTGTACCGAAGCGAGAACCGGTTCCAGCCCTCGAATCTAACCCGATACACGTACTTGTCATGATACCCAATCCAGCCGGTGCTGTCAGTGAACGTGATCGCGGTGTCCTGACCGGTCGGCGAGAAGTGGCAGACGAATTGAACCGAGTCAACCAACTGGTCGGTTCCATTGCTGAACCCGGGCTCCAGCGCAATTTGCATCATGTTGCTGAACGCGCTGTCCCGATTCCGTTCCAGCCAGCCCTGAAATGCCACGACCTTGAGCAGCCTGCCCTGTCCCGGCTCGAAACGAAGCGGAAAGCGCCAATACGACCCGCCCGAACCCGGGAGCGGAGAAATCGCCTGCCCGGTTACTTCATCATGCAGGAAGTAGGATGGCGCAGTAGACGAGAGATTCAAACCTACCGTGTCGTAGCGTACCGAGTCCTTCCGGCAGTCGCGGTTGACTGCGATGAAGTACTGCGCACTTGGATCGGTGAACGTGCCGAATTGCATCAGGCTGTCGGTGCTACTCTGCACGAATCCGACCGGCGAACCGTGCCATCTACCGACAGCAACCGACTGCAACTGCAGCAGCTTCGGCCCAATCTGCTGCAGGACGCCATTCATGCTCCGCGTGGTGTCGAATATCGGACGATGCCCCTCAGGATACCCAAAGGGCTGATTTCCGCCCGTGTAGTGGAAACCCGTCAACCCGAGCAGATAGAAGTACTTGGGATCCCAGCCTGGCGCATGCCAACTGCCCGGGACAGTCGGAAACAACCAGTACGTGATTCCCTTGACGCCGTAGGCCAACGCCAGCCAGACCATACAACGCAGTTCCCTGGGCGTAGGCTCTCGCCAAATGCCCTCCTGCATCGTGTCCTGAGGAGGCCCGGAGTTCCACTCGGAGTTGTACGGATAGTTCGGACTCGTGGTCTGCGCTTCTGAGAATGCCTGGACATCAAACCACAGAGGTATGCTGTGCTCCTTCGACGCCGTGCGCGCCAGGTCAAGCGCTGTGCACATCGAATCGAGACGTCCTTGAAACCGGGCGCCAGAATCGAGGGGCGTTCGTCCGCCGCCGGTCGTCATGTCTTGGTGGGGCCAGGTCCGGCCCATCAGCGGGTAGTTGTCGAGCCAGAGTTCTTTCGGGTTCACTTCATCCACATACCGCTCGAACCGCTCAGGATGGTCGTCCCACCAGTTGACCCAGGTAATGCCGGACCTGTTGTACGGTGGTGCCGCTTCCACTGCCCGGCGCACCGCGGCGCAACTGCGAAACATGTCGGGTTCCGGTTCATCCTTCATCATGAAGCGATAGACGGCCGGGTATGGGTTGTAGCGCCCCGCTGCGAGCCGGACCTTCCGTGCCAGGGGGGCTTCAGAACCCGAAGTCAACCTCAGCAGACCGTCTGCGTACGCGTCGAACAACTCGACATTGTCGGACCATAGAGAGTCCGCGTTTCCGAAAGAGAACACCCTGAACCGACATTGCGAAATCGTGCCGGTCACTCTCAGGAAGTGAATTGCGAAGTCGTGATACTGGCTCTTGCTCTGAAAGCTGTCACTCACCAAGAGCATGCGCCCGACTACCGATTCCTTCACCGGCGGCGGAACCGCGTCGTCCCGATAGAACTCCGAAACCACAAGCGAGCAGACCGGAGTGCCAGGCGAGCACCCCGCCGTATCGGCCCTCAATCGGAAGACGCCCGTGTAGGGCAGGCTGCTGACCGCGCCCCATATCCCGGTCGGATTGCTCTGAAATGAACCTGAGACTTGTTCCACGCGCCGCGCGCAGCCGTTCTTTGCACTCTGGTCAGGTACATTCTGGCCGATATCGCCTGCGCCGCAGATGCTCTCCGCTTCGTACCTGTGCCATAGACCAGTCGAAGCCCCGTCTATTGTCAGCCCCAGCGTATCGATCCAGACTGAACTTAGGCAGACCCTCATGTGACGCGCTTGGGCTGAAGCAAGAACCGGCTTCAGTCGCAAGGTGTCGCCGCCGAGGCTGTCGCCCAGGTCGTGACAGGACAGATAGACGAAGTTGCTGCCCAGCGAATCAGCATCGTCCAGGTAGTCACCATGGGGCCCGGTTGGCCATGTCGCCGTGTAGTTGCCGCCCACAATGAATGTCGTGTCGTCGGCATGCACGAGGCTCACGACGCACAAGGCTGCCGCGACGACCAAGCGAAACAGATGTTCGCCGGTAGATGCACTTCCCATCGTCTGCATCATTGTTCCTCCTTATCGGGCCAGGCGCTATCCTGTCCGACCTTGCTCTTTATCGCTGCTATCCGATTCGCACGACCTTTCGAGTGAGGCATCCTGCAGGGGCGGCAAGTCGGATGAAGTAAACCCCGCAGTCCGCGCGATTGCCTCTAACGTCCAAGCCGTTCCAGACAAGGTTGAAGCGCCCTGCCTGTTGCACATGGTCGAACAACAGAGCAACGCTACGCCCAGACTGGTCCAGGACATCTATTCTCGTTCTGCCTGCCGACGTCAACTGGTAGTCAATCCGAATTGGCCCGCGAGCAGGACTCGGCTGTACACTGCACTCGAGTCGTGTCCCCGGCAGTCTGCCGGCCTCTTCGATTCCGGCCATAGAGCCTGTCGCACAGTAGATGTCATCATTCACCGACTGCGGATTGTTTCGATTGTCGGACCAAGCCACAAACACCTTCCCCTCGCGATTGGCACAGACCGTCGGGTAGCTCTCCCACACGTAGTAGTAGTTTGTATCTCTTGGCTCAACTGGCGGCATGAATGTCTCGCCAGCGTCGGGACTGTAGCAGAACTCGACGTAGTGGTCGCTTGAGCCAATGGTCCGTGCGATATACAACTGTCCGCCTTCCAAGACCCATAGCGCCTCGCCATAAGCCTCACCAGGTCGCACCTCGAACGTGCGCCCCGTGTCTGACGAGACCATCACGCCGCTTAGTCCGCCAAAGCAGACGAACACGCGGCCCATGCTGTCAACGCCAATGCTCGGGTCTATGTAGTAGTTGGGCCGCGTCGAGTCACTCAGCAGAATCGGCGGCTCAAACGTGGCCCCAAAGTCTGTGCTCCGGGCAAAGTATGTATTCTCGCCGTTGACCGAGTCTTCGTCACGGACCCAGGCAACTAGAACAATCGAGTCGTTGAACACTGCGACCGTCGGGTCATAGTGGTTCATCCAGGTGTCGGGACAGACTCTCGTGTCGGGTCTAAGAAACGACTGCCCGCCATCTGTCGAGCGACTCAGCTTGATTTGGTATGTGGATGCCGGGTAGCTGTCATTCCGGGATTCGCTGCGAGCGACGAAGACATTCCGCCCCGACTTGCTCACGGCAATCGAGGGAAGCCCGGGCTGCGTCATGTGCAGGCTATCGCACGCCCTCACGGGCGGCAGGAAGCTCCGACCGCCATCCGCGGACTTCGCGTAGTAGGCAAATACGCAGTTGCCGCTATTCACGCTCGCAAATGATACATGAATGACGCCACTATCGTCAACGGCAATTGACGGATTGCCCGCCGATGGCGAGCGGTCAACTCGGACATTGGGGAGGAACGTCTGTCCTGCGTCGTTCGACCGCGCAAAGTAGACGTGGGCTTCACCCAGCCGGTCATCTCGCCAGACCAGATACACGGTGTCGCCGCGACAGGAAATCAGATGCTGACCCGGCGAGTACGTCGAATGAAAACTCGCTCCCGGCGGGTCGTCGTTCACGCGAACATTCGGCCCGAAGACGTAGTTCTGCGCCGTCAGTAGAATCGGCAACAGCAGGCCAATGGCCGCAAGCTCCGCCCTGCGGCCAGTCGCGCTGGTTACCTCCCAACGTCTCATCTTCCTCCCTTGAACTCAGACAATGGTAAGCCAAAGACCCAGGAAGTCAAGCGCTGAAGGCCGTCAGTAGCGGATAGCAGAATGAACCAGGCAGACAAGACCTCGGGGGCTACAAGGCGTCAGACAGCGAATCGGCTGCCCAGAGCCACGCTGCGAAAGGGTCTCTGGACAAGCGCCATGTCCCCTCTGTTCCAGCGGCAAACCGGTCCCGGCCCGAACCTGCTTCGCCGTCGTCCGCTCCAGCGAGCGACGCGCCTCCTGAAGCTCTGTGTTGTGAAGTAGTCAGTCTCCTGGTAGACCGACCTTCGGTACAAGCCGCCTGCGCCGACACTGCGCCATTTCAGCTTGACAATGCGCCGCTTCCTGCTATTGCTGTCTCGATAGCAGGAACGGCGGCGTTGTCTGGTCTTTCCCGGCGTCCATCAACGGGAAGCCAGTCCGCGGAACAGGAGGTTCTAGTATGCGAAACAACATGTCTTCCGGTGGCTTCAGGGTCAGAGCGATTGCCGGCACTCACACCGTTCTGATTGCCCTCGACTGCCGGACCGACCTGCCGAATCTATCGCGGCCTTCACCGCATGCACTGAGCCGATCTCCCAACTGGATAGATAGACCGTATTCGCCCCGACTTCGTTCGCATCGTTGAAATAGAGGCGCGATGTGCTGCCGTTCTTCCAGGCCGCAGTGTAGTTGACACCCACTCTGAAACCGTCAGTCTGGGCTGACAATGCGCTTGCGTCAAGACACAGCAATACGAACGCAATCGCCGCCGGCAGGCTTCTTGGTTCTGCCTTCAAACTCCACGCCATCGTATCCTCCTTCCCGGACTCCTGACTCCGACTCTTACAGCATGACGACCTTCCGGCTGATGCTCCGAGTTGGCGTCCGAAGCTGAATGATGTATATTCCCGGCTCAGCTCGTCGTCCGCCGCGGTCCAGTCCATTCCATACTTGCTTGTGGCTTCCGGCCGCCACCGTACCATCAAAGAGTACTTGGCGCCGGCGACCAAGCAGGTCATAGACCTCCAGATGTACCGCCACAGCAGCAGGCAAACAGAATTCCACTCCCACAGAACTCGCAGCCGGATCCGGTGTGACTGCGAGGAGCGTATCCCGGACAACCGGAGCGTGTGTTTCTCCAATTGCCGACTGCTCTCCTGCAGCAAAGTAGACGTCAGTATTGAATCCGAGCGGGTGCACCCGGTTGTCGCACCACGCAATGAAGACCCGGCCGTCCGCATTCGCTGTCACCGTGCTTTCTACCTCATCAGTGCTGTCCGGCGCATCCGATGGATGAGATCTTGGAGCGAACGTCGCGCCGCCGTCAGTGCTGAACGAGAACCCGACCTTGTTGTGCGTGGTCAGGTCGTCTCGGTAGTACCACGACACGAATAGCCGCGAGCCAAGAGCGACGAATAGCGACACTGATAAAGTGCCGTTCTGAAAAGGCAGGGGCAGAGACCGCTCATGCCCAAAAGTCCGACCAGTATCGCTCGACGCTGCGAAGCCGAGACCGCATGGCAGAACCCCTACGTACCCCACGAAGACACTGCCCGTCTCGTCGACAACGACGCTTGGGACTCCCTGTTGGTCCCTGTTGCCGCCAGAAGTGTCATTGAGGAGAAGCGCCGGGCCGAATGTGCTTCCCGCATCGGTGCTGCGGGCGAAGTACACGTCCGCATCGAGCGGTGCGACCGACGTGTCTATCCGCATCCATGCAACTAAGACGACCGAATCTCCGAAGGTGGCGACCGAGGGGTCCCAGAGGTCGTGCGTCGAGTCAAGACGAATCAACGTATTGGGCGCCAGGAACGTGTTTCCTCCGTCCGTCGAACGAGCCAGCCAGATGGCATAGGCTCCGTCGCCATCCCATCTCTCATAGCGCGCGACGTAGACGTTTCGTCCGGTGCGGGTCACCGCAATTGATGGCGCACCGGGTTGCGTTCTGTAGAGACTGTCGCACGCTCGCACCGGCGGCAGGAAACTCAGCCCGCCATCGACGGATTTTGCATAGTGGGCGAATCCCCCGCCGCCCGGATTGCCGTTCATCCAAGACACGTGAATGACGCCGCTATCGTCGATTGTCAGTGACGGGTTACCGCCCTGATTTGACCGGTCAACGCGGACGTTGGGCAGAAATGTCGTCCCTCCGTCGTTGGACCTGGCGAAGTAGACATGCACTCCGTCGCGGTAATCCTGCCAAACCAGATAGACCGTGTCGCCTCGCGCCGCAATCAGATGCTGGCCGGGTGCAACCATCATGTGATTGAACCATCCGGCCGAATCGTCATTCACCCTGACATTCGGCCCAAACACGTAGTTCTGCGCCGCCAGCAGAATCGGGAACAGCAGTCCGATCGCCGCAAGCGCCGCCCTGCGGCTAGTCGCGCTGGTTACCTCCGAACGTCTCATCTTCCTCCCTTGAACTCAGAGAATGGTACACCCAAGACCCTGCAAGTCAAGCGCTGCTGGCCGTCAATAGCGGATAGCAGAAGGAACCAGGCAGACAAGACCTCGGGCTACAAGGCGTCAGACAGCGAATCGGCTGCCCAGAGCCCCGCTGCGAAAGGGTCTCTGGACAAGCGCCATGTCCCCTCAATTCCAACGGCAAACCGGTCCCGGCCCGAACCTGCTTCGCCGTCGTCCGCTCCGGCGAGCGACTCGCCTCCTGAAGCTCTGTGTTGTGAAGTAGTCAGTCTCCTGGTAGACCGACCTTCGGTACAAGCCGCCAGCGCCGACACTGCGCCATTTCAGCTTGACAATGCGCCGCTTCCTGCTATTACTGTCTCGATAGTAGGAACGGCGGCGTTGTCTGGTCTTCCCCGGCTTCCATCCGCGGGAAGCCAGCCTGCGGAACAGGAGGTTCTAGTATGCGAAACAACATGTCTTCCGGTGGCTTCAGGGTCAGAGCGATTGCCGGCACTCACACCGTTCTGATTGCCCTCGACTGCCGGACCGACCTGCGGCAGGGACTGCTGGGCTTCGCCTTCAAGCGCGAGACCGCGCTCGCGGCCGGACCGCAGAACGAATCCAACTGCCTGCAGTGCCGGAAGTTGAGAGATGTGACACTGCCGGCGCACGCCGGGTGTCGGGTATCGAGCGCGGAACCGGGTCTTACTCTTCCAGCGTGTGCGCGGCGACCCAGTTGCCGATGAGTTCGAGCGCGAGCGGAGACATTGTCTCTTCAATCTGCGCGTACTCATTCACGCTGCCGGTATTGGCGGTCTGGAACAGGTGGTTCAAGCCCGGCAGTTCCTTGACCAGCCAGTCCGGGTGCTTGGATGTCCTGAACGCATCCTCCAGCACCGGCATGTTCTGCGCCGGTTCAACCTGCAGGTCCTTGCTGCCGTAGATTGCCAGCACCGAGCAGGTGAGTTTCAGGAGCGCGGGCTTCGGGTCATAGGTGAGAAAGTACCGGAACCAGGGTGACTGCACTGTCTGAATCTGCTGCGCAATCGCCAGCTTGAGCGCCGAGTCGGGTTGTTCACCTCGCGCCCGGGCGATTGAGTCGGCTTCAGACGCCAGCCGGTTCAGTTCGATTGCGGTCGCCGCGCTGTCGAGGTTGCGCTTGATGATGGTAAAGACGCGCCGCTGCAGGGCATCCTGTTGTGCGATGGTTGTGTCGGCCGCGCCCTGGGCTCGGGCGATGAGTTCGGACTGGCGGTAGATGATTTCTTCGCCGTTCACGCCCGGTCCGGCCATCATTACGACAAAGGCAATTCCTGGATATTCGGTCGCGACCATCGGCGCAATCAGCCCGCCTTCGCTATGGCCAATCAGGCCGATTTGTTTCAGGTTGACGTCCTTGCGGGTCTTGAGATACGCCACCGCAGCCTCGACGTCGGTTGCGAAGTCGCGGCTGGTGGCTTTGGCAAACGCGCCGGTGGATTTTCCGACGCCGCGGTCATCAAAGCGCAGAACCGCGATGCCGCGCCGGGTGAGATAGTCGGCCAGGACCAGGAACGGCTTGTGCCCGAAGATGGCCTCGTCCCGGTCTTCCGGGCCGGAACCGGTGATGAGCACCGCTACCGGGAACTTGCCCTTGCCTTTGGGTTTCGTGAGCGTGCCGGCCAGAGTCACCGCCGCGCCGGCGTTCTTGAAGGTCACTTCTTCAGCGACATAGGGAAACGGCGGTTTCGGCTCCTGGGGCCGGTTCATCTCGATGGGTTTGGCCAGGCGCGTGAGCGTCAAGGGGAACTTTCCGCCGCCCTGGACCCAGATGCCTTCAATGGCCGAGTCGGACACGAGCCGGCCCGCAAACGCGCCGCCAATCGCGCTCGCCTTGAGGTCCAGGCTGTCGCCGGTCAGCGTGACCTCGCTCACCGCAATGCCCAGCGCGCCCTGGTCCGGGCTGTCGAGCGTGGCGGTAAGGGTCTGGTCCGGTTTCTCGGTGATGTTGAACACAATCCGCAGGCTGCCGCCCGGGACGATGAGATTGCCCTGCCATGAGCCGGCGATGCCAGCGGCCGAGGCTACGACCATGCAGAGATTCAGTAGGGCGATTGTCTTTGTCATATGTTTCCTTTCTCCTATTGCAGAGGTGACACCTCTCCGAAGCGAAGAGGAGTCAACTCTGTTCTCTCTTTTCCAGCCGCAGGGGAGACACCCCAACGAAGCGTCGGGGAGTCACCCCTGCTGCGATTACGAGCTACTGCCTGCCTGCGCAACCACCAGCGCATACACAGTCCCGGCGCCGGCAGACTTCAGCTCCTTCGCCGCCGCGTCCAGGGTCGCGCCGGTGGTGGTCACGTCGTCAATCAGCAATACCTGTTTGTCTTTGAGCGCGGCAACGTCCCGGACCGCGAATGCGCCTTTGAGATTGTCCCGGCGTTTGTCCGGATTGACAATACGCGCCTGGGTCTTTGTGTTCTTCACCCGGCGCAGGACGTCGGTCACCGGGATGCCGGAGAGCTGTGATACCCGGCGCGCGAGCAGTTCGGACTGGTTGTAGCCGCGCTCCCGCCGCCGGGCCGGATGCAGTGGAATCGGGGCGATGAGGTCGGCGCTCTTGAGCAGCGGGTCGGCCATCATCAGGCTGGTCAGCGCGTCGCCGAGTATCGGCGCGAGTTTCGTGCGGCCGCGGTACTTGAGTTCATGAACCAGGCTCAAAAACGGCGGCGCGTAGCGCCCGAGCGAGCGAAGATGGGCTATGGCATCCCGCTGGCCGCCGTGAACCGGCAGGGGATAGCGATAGAGCGCCTTCAGGCACTCCGGACAAATCAGCGCGTTCTCGGTTTCCTTCTCGCCGCAGCCGAAACAGACCGGCGGGAAGATGAAGTCGCGGAGGGCGCGGAGAAGACTCAGGACGATAGACGATAGGCGATAGCCGATAGCCGTGAGAAGTCCTCTGCTATCTGCTACCCGCTGTCTGCTATCGTCCGCCGCCGGGCAATCAGAATGACCGCAACGCCGATGGCGGTGAGGCCGAGGGCGATGAACTGGTTGGTCCAGAGATTCGCCGCGTTCTCGTAGTAGCGCACAAAGTCAATCAGGAACCGGAATGCCGAATAGAGCACCAGCATCACGCCAAACACCATCCCGCTGCGCCACTTCCGCCGCTCCAGGAGCAGGGCGATGCCGAACAGAATCAGCCCGGCAAGCGACGAGTAGAGCTGGGTCGGGTGGACCGCAGGGCCGGCGACACTGGCCGGCGAATCATGAGGGAACGTCACGGCCCAGGGCATGCCGCAGGCCTTGCCGAAGCAACAGCCGTTCAGAAAGCAGCCGATGCGGGTGAAGAACTCGCCGAGCATGATGGACGGGGTCGCGGCGTCGAGCAGGCCGAGCAGCGGCGCGCGATTCAGGCGGGCAAAGGTCAGTCCCAGCACGAGCGCAGCCACGAAGCCGCCGTAGAAGATCAGCCCCTGCAACCCGCCGCGCCAGAACGCAAACGTCCCGACCAGGTCGTGCTCGAACTCGGACCAGTGCAGGAAGACATAGAGCAGCCGCGAACCGAAGATGGCGGCAAAGAGAATCCAGAGCGTCAGGTAGGTCGTGAACTGGTCGCTCTCGATGTTCTTCCGGCGGCGATAGATGATGATGTGGTCAATACTGCCGTAGATGAGATAGCCGGCCAGCGCCGCCGCGCCGATGCGAAAGACCAGCCGGAATCCGGTTGTCGCGCGGGCCAGCCAGTCCCATTGCCGGGGCGAGAAGAAGACCGCCCAGACGCCGATCAACAGGACAATCAGCGAGATGAAAATGTCGGTACCCAACCATGCCCAGTTGTACTTCAACTCGGCCGGCAGTATCCTGCGGGCGCGCAGGCGACGGTCGAGCAGAATCACGCCGACGACGAATGATATGAACAGCATCGTGCCATAACCAGGCAGCGCGAAGTTGCCGAATAACCGCAGACTGGGCATCATAGGGAATCACTGTAGAGAGAAAAGGCGGGAAAGTCAACAGAACGTGGAGAGAGGAGATCAGATTACAGACCACAGGTGTCAGACTGACCCGCTCCGATTCGCACCTTGCGTTCTGGTACTTGCACTTTGAAATCCTCTTCGTCACCTGGTGCCTGAGTGCTTTAGTGGTGAATTCCGGATTCTCCGACCCCGTACCCGGATTTCCATCTATGTCCATCTGCGTTCATCGGTGGTTTCACTCAGGATTCCGGCCAAAAGGAGGCCCAGGCTTTCGCCTGGGCAAAGGAGGCACTATGTTTTCTATATATTCGACGCCAGGAGAGGCAAAAAGGGTGTAGCTCTTGTCGGCCAATGCTATCGAGTTACTCGCATTAGCGTGTAAATCGCGCAGATAAGGAGACTTCGAGTTCGTGCTTCGAGGTCTCTCCGCTTCGCCGCAGACCACACAGCGTGCGGCCAGGCGAATGGACTACAGCATACGGCTGACCGCTCACCGCCGACAGCTTACGGCCATCGACCCTGCGCGGAGCGGTGAATGCGGCGGGATGAGGAAGGAACCGAGGATTCCAGGATTCCAGGATTCAAGTGTTCCTCGATTCCTTGATTCCTTGAATCCTGTCCCAGGCGTTGACAATCGTGACCGCGGCAGTAGAATTATACGATATGAGATTAGTATCTATTCGACAGACCAATGAAAGAAGGTGCCGATGAACAGGATTATGGTGCTTGCCGGATTGCTGGCGCTGCTGGCTGGAACCGGCATGGCCAACTACATCGTGAACGGCGATTTCGAACAACCGACGGCAGTCGGCTGGACCGA
>Ga0233425_10008508_pt1 | contig 13599 bp, 13 predicted proteins | sample Watercolumn_Towu_2_FD_181712 | JGI IMG/M metagenome (GOLD analysis project Ga0233425, IMG submission 181712) | Freshwater microbial communities from Lake Towuti, South Sulawesi, Indonesia - Watercolumn_Towuti2014_140_MG | ecosystem: Environmental > Aquatic > Freshwater > Lake | place...
GAATATCGCATCTCAGATCAATTATTTTCCAAACAAGTTTTTACTCCAACTGATATCACCAAACATCGCTTAGAAAAAGTACGACGTCAAAACGATATCGTAGTTGAACGCGGTACGATAAGCGCAAGCGGTGGGACGTTTGTAATTAAAAGAGGGACATAAACTATGAAAAAAATACTTTATTTTTTGCTATTAATCCCATTTATAGCCAGCGCAGGTGAAGGTCCTGTAACTAATACTCCACTAATGTATAAAGTATATTTTATACAATTGGGTTTTTCCAAAACTTCTAATCAAAGTGATTGTGTATATATTTTCCGTTCTCCAAATGGCAATAGTGGAACTGCCGTTGATATTGCTTCGGTAAACGCGGGTGCTGCAATCACTTCTTTAGCGGCTAATAATGGAACTTTATCTACAGGAACTTATACTCATATTTGTGGAGTGGTAAAAAATGGTTTTGATGTAATTGGCAGTACATCGATTGGTTGTACTAATGCCGATATTGCAAGCGGTGACAAAATTAATGTTGCATTTGGAGGACATACTTATCTCAAAGATGCAACCGCAGCTTTGGCAAGTACCACTTGTACTGTATCTATTTCCGACACTCCAGCGCCACTGACAATTCCTACTGTGGGCGAAGATATTCGCACCCCTGAAGGTGTGACCATGACAACGGACACAATAACATTCATTAAACAACTACCAGCGAGTTTTACTATTCCAGCTGGAGGTGCCGCTCCTACTTTTAGTTTAGCTTTTGATGTAACCAATACTTTGGAAATGGTATCTACTCCGGTTACTTCTGATAATACTCTTCCTGTAGTGGCAGTATTTATACAACCTCCAATGCCGAGTGTTACTGCAGGCTCATAATTTTTTTGTTAATTTTAATCGAAAAGATAAAAAAGCCGGTTTTTCCCGGCTTTTTGTTTTGTGACAAACTATTTTATAAATGAAGCTCGTGATGCCTTAGACTTGAAGATAGCATCCGCGGGCTATCTTGATGATTAAGTTAAACTTTCTGCGCGTAAACTCGCACGCTCCAAACTTTGCCTAAAAGTTTTTCAGTCCAATGTTGGAGCTGTTTTTTTCTGCAGTTACAGGTATTTTCATCTTGAAGCTCAGAACCAATAAAAGATTCCAGTTGCTCCTTATCATAAACTAAACGATCACGAATTTGAATGTTGTTAAGACCGGCTTTTTTTAAACCAGTAATATAATTATTTTCGCTAATCGCTCCGGAAAGACATGACGAATAAAGGGCAGGGTGATCGGCAATTTCTTGCGGCAACCATTCTGCGACAATGTCAGAAACCAGCATTTGTCCGCCTGATTTTAATACACGATAAATTTCGCTAAATACTTTATCTTTTTCCGGTGATAAATTAATTACACAATTGGAAATAACCCAATCAACCGAGTTGTTTTCAACCGGCAGGTTTTCAATCAAACCCTTTCTTACTTCAACATTTTTAAGTTTGGCACCCGTGATGTTCTCTTGCGCTTTGGCAATCATAGCATCAGTCATATCAATGCCGATTACCTTGCCGTTTGGACCAACTTTACGAGCTGCAAGTAATAAATCAATACCTGCACCTGAACCTAAATCGAGGACGATTTCGCCGGGTTTAATCGCGCTAAAGGCGATCGGATTACCGCAACCAAAAGAATTAACCACTGCTTCTTCTGGTAATGCAGCTAATTCATCATCTGAATAACCGGCTAATTTCGCCACCACCCCTTTGGGAGCTGGTTTTTTGCAACAGCACTTTGATTTTCTTTTGACTGCATTAGTATAATCTTCAGTGACTCTGGTTCGAATTTTTTCAGTATTTTTATGCATAGTACACAAGCTAATGTAATATAGAAAAAGAGCGAGGTTAACTCGCTCTTTTTAAGTAATGATTAAAGTTTAGAAATTAAACTTATATGCGATACCTAAAGCATATAAATCAGCATCTGGTTGATAATCGCCATATATCGCATTACCGTTATATCCGACTTTCTTGTTTACGATATATCTTGTCCAAGATAAATCAATCCATAGATTGGGCATAAAATAATAACTGGCGACAAACCCTACAACTGCACCTAAATTATTTGCTTTATCCTTGGCAAACCACCAGTTATTATCATGATGACCTTTCCCGCTTTGCAGACCGTTTGACATTAAATAGCCAAGTCCTAATTTAGCGTAAATATTGAAATTATCTAGTCATGATCAACCGCATTTCTTAGCAAATGAACTAAACTTTCTCCAATCTCACAGCGCCCACAACTTTCACGGTCGGATCTGACTCCAATAAGTCTCGTACAACTATCCGCATGAACAAGGAATCATCGACAATTAATACCTTAATTGGGTTGTTCATCTCCTTGCCCTTAACTTAAATACTTAGCAACCGTTTTGCATACCATCTGATGATCAAAAGGCTTAACAATATAATCTTTGGTACCTAATTTTTTGCAACGTTTAATTATTTCATCTTGCCCTACAGCAGTAATCATAATAACCGAAGCTTTGGGATCAATTTTTCTGATTTCTTGCAGTACTCTAATACCTTCTTCTTCACCTTCGGGCATAACAATATCCAAAAGAGTTAAGTCTGGATTTTCTTTTTCAAATTGCGCCAAAGCTTTTGAACCGGTATCGGCTTCAACTACCGTATAATTCTTCGTTAAGAGCCCTTTTAAAACCTCGCGAATAAATAACGAATCATCAACAACAAGAATTTTTTTAGACATATTATTCTCCTTTATTCATCTAATAAATAATTTCATTCCCGTGAGGGGATGGTATCTTTAGAAACTGTATCATCATTTTTTTCCGCTGACTGGCGGTGCTTGGCTTGTATTTCACCAAGCTGAATTAACTCTTCCTCTGAAAGAACCGCTTGTGAATTAAGAATAATAACCAGGCGATTTTTAACTGACAATACTCCATTAATATAAGCTTTATCTACTTTAGTTATAAGCTTAGGGACAGGTTTAATTGTATCTTCTGAAATACGTAAAACTTCGGTCACTTCATCAACCAATAAACCAAAAAGAGTTTTCGCCTGTTCTGCTATGATAATATGCCGGCTGGTTTCTCCAGAGGTTTTATTTAAAACAAAACGTTTTTTCAAATTTATTATTACGGCAATTTCCCCGCGCACATTGGCAATACCCGCGATAAAATCCGGAGAATCCGGAATAGGAGTAATAATATCTTTTTGAATAATTTCTCTAATTTGGTCAATATCCACGCCAAATATTTCATCATCCAGGCTAAAAATAATTAACTGAATGATCTTTTTTTTATCTTCCGCTCTGCGTAACATTTCCTTTTCAGTCATAGTAAATATCCTCTATTTTTTGATCACATCATACCATAACACCGTCCTACTGTGCTGCTATCCATCTTCCCTGTCCTTTGCTGTAAATACTTTCTTTTGAACTGGTTGCCTATTCGCGGCAACATTGCTTTCCATATTGGCTTCCGTATACGCAAGAGAAATTTTAAACTTTTTCAATGCCGCACTCAGTTCTTCTGATAAACTGGACAAATTCTGGGCAGAAGCGGCCATTTGTTGCATAGCAGATGTTTGTTGCTGAATCGATGTTGACATTTGGTCAGCACCAACCGCAGCTTGCTCACTAGTTTTTGCAATTCCTTCAATTGTTTCTGCCACTTGTTGGGCACCACTGGATTGGCTGGTTGTAGCTGCAGAAATTTCCTGGGTTTTCGCCGTAACTTCTTGAGCCGACGCTCCAATTTGATCCAAAGTTGACAAAGCTTGAGTTACGATATCAATACTCTCGGTTATTTGCTGCGTTCCTGTAGTCATACCGTTAACCACATCTTTAGTTGATTCTCTAATTGTAGCAACCATGGTTTCAATCTGACTAGCCGCATTTTTAGTTCCCTCGGCTAATTTTCTAATTTCATCAGCCACCACGGCAAAACCGCGACCCGCATCGCCTGCATGCGCCGCTTCAATTGCAGCATTAAGGGCCAAGAGGTTAGTCTGGTCAGCGATATCTTTGGTAGTGCCGACAATGACGGCAATTTCCTGAGTACGCTTATCCAATGCCTGGACAGTTGTAGAATTTTTCTTCACGATTTCATCAATGGCGCTTAATCTTTCTGTTGCTTGTTTTCCGTTTTCACTGCCTTTCTGTGCTAAATTAGCTGAATTTTGTGTAACTTCTGCGGCAACTTTGGCATTATTTGCGCCTTGTTGAATAGAGCGAGAAAGATCGGCGACAATTCTGGTACTTGCCTCCAGTCTTTTTGATTGATCTTTAGCGCCAAGGGCGATTTGTTGAGTGGTATCCGATATCTGTGCTAAAGCGGTATTTACTTGTCTTGAACTCTCAGCCAACTGAGTTGACGCTGCAGAAACCTTAAACGAGCTGTCCATGGCTAAACGGATTAACGCTCCCAAATTATCAAAGGAACGATTAATTGCATCAGTTAAGGTTTTGAAATCACCCAACGCTTCAGCTTCATAACGCTGAGAAATATCCCCTTTAGCTAAAGCCAAGCTCAATCTGACCACTTCTCGAATTGGAGTTTCAATCGCATCCAGTAGGGCATTAAGTGTGTCAACAATATCTTTCCAACTGCCAGTTACACCAGCGACTTTGGCTCGCTCGCCCAGACGTCCTTCACGACCAGCTACTTGCACCACTCGGGAAACTTCCGCAGCCAAACGATTTAAATTATCCACCATATTATTGATGATGTTTTTTACTTCTAACACTTCGCCTTTTACATCAACGGTGATTTTTTGTGTAAGATCTCCATTGGCGATTGCTATCGCAACTTGGGCGACATTTCTTAATTGGCTGGTTAAATTACTAGACATGGTATTGACGTTATCAGTTAAATTCTTCCAAATCCCTGCAACGCCTTCAACTTTAGCTTGCACGCCTAACCTACCTTCAGTGCCAACTTCGCGTGTAACGCGCGTAACTTCATTACCAAAAGCGCTTAACTTATCTACCATGGCGTTAATAGTATTTTTTAGTTCGAGAATTTCACCTGCTGCGGATACCGTAATTTTTTGTGCTAAATCGCCATTAACCAATGCAGTTGCAACCTGAGCGATATTCCTAACTTGGCCAGTTAAATTGCTGGTCATAAAATTAACGTTGTCAGTGAGTTCTTTCCACACTCCACTAGTACCATCCACTCTAGTTTGACTACCTAGCTTGCCTTCAGTTCCAACTTCTTTAACCACACGAGTTACCTCATAACTCAAAAGCTTAAGTACGTCGACCATGCCATTATAATAAGATTCAGCTAGCTGAGCAAAGATTCCATCTTCTCCTATGCGCAATTTTTGAGTTAAATCTCCTTTTTTAACTGCTTCTAAGGCATCGAGCAATTCTTTGAGTTGCTTCTGTGCTTGCATTTCATATCCTTCTTGAGAATTAGTGAAAATTTCTTCCTCTCTTTCTGTCGTTTTGCTGCCAAACAAAGCTCGTTTTGCCGGTTTTCTGTTGAGTTGTACCATCTTCTCCTCCTAAAATTTAAAAATAAACGTCTATATCGAACCATCCAATATGGCTTTTGTAATTTTTCTATAAACTCTTCCAACCTTACTGTATGGCGCATAATGAGAAATCGGTTGCCCCTTTATTTGCGCTTTATATATTTTTGTAGAAAAGGGGAAAGTATAAATTGCTACCGTTGTAGTTAAATTTGCGTCAAGATATTTCTTAAGCAAGCGTTTTATTTCAGCTGTAGGATTACGACCAAAAGTTGGCTGCGGATGTTCCCTCAGCAATACCATCATGATATTGATCTCAATATTAAGCTCCTCACTTAAAGCAGAAATCAATGTTTTTAAAGTTTCCATAGTCTCGTAAGCAAACACACCAGCATCTATATAATAATATTTTCCGCAGCAACAATACCATTAATCATCAATAAGGTTGATCCAGGTGGAGTATCAATAAGAATATAATCAAAATACTGTTGTATTTCCGCTAATTTTTTTTTGAGAATAGCAGTTTTATCTGCTTGATTAATCAGCTGGGGTTCGACCGCCAATAAATCTAATGAAGCAGGTGCTAAATAAACGCCGGAATCAGTTTCCAAAATGATTTCATTAAAATCCTTGTGCTCAAATAAAACGTTGTAAATTGAGCTGTCAATCGAATGACGGTCAACACCCAAGCCCGTAGTAGCATTTCCTTGTGGATCAAAATCTATAACCAGCACTTTTTTCCCAAATTTAACTAACCATCCAGCAACATTCAAACAAGAGGTTGTTTTGCCTATTCCACCTTTATGATGTGCAAACGCGATGGTTAGAGCTGATTTTTTTTCTTGCGCAATTGCCTGCTTATTAAAAATATTTTTAAACATACTTTAATCCTATAAGATTATCATAGACATTACGCATAAATATTATTACATGCGACGTTCTACGATATTTTGTCAACGAGGATAGATACCATCGATAGTGAAGGGGAGCAAAGCAATGAATTTCAAACGACTTGTATTGATTAGAATAAATACAATTTTTATCAATCATAATCCTAATGTTCCTTCCCGATTTTTCGATTGCCAACTCTTATATGAGATATCGTATATTGTATCATGTTAAAATTAACAATTACAAGCGATGATCCTCTAGATAGATTTAATAGGATTATGTGACGATCTTCAAATGTTCCACGTGAAATATACGTACAACTAATTTTTTTGCTAGCGAGCGCAAAAGGGAGGTGGTAATCAATAAACAATTCATATAATAGTAAAGCCTGATCTTATTGCCAGTAATCTTTCTTACTGGCAATAGAATACGACGTTTTGCATCAAGAAAAAAATCTGTATCTATAATACAAAAACAGTCTAAATCTTAATATTATTATAATAAATGTTTTATATTTTTCAATAATAACATATTGTTTTTATTAAAAAAACATTTAATCGCCAATCCCTTTTTCTTTTCCCTCGCCAACGTGTTGATTTTTTTGCGCAAAACGTATAGTAGTATATAATGTTAAGTAACGTTAATAAATTAAGAGAGGTTAAAATGCACGTATTAATCATTGAGGATAATATTAATCTTGGTAAAGGATTAAAATCCGGTTTAGAACAACATCATTATACTGTTGATTGGATAAAGGATGGTAAAGAAGCTTTGCAAGTATTACAAAACGAACGCTTTGACATCGTGATATTAGATATCGGTCTTCCGTCATTTTCAGGATTCGATATTTTAAAAACCATTCGTGGCAAAACCAACGCCAAGAGCGCAAACGCTCCTTTTTTGGTTTTAACTTCCTATGATACGATTGATGATAAAATTAAAGGTCTGGATCTTGGTGCCGATGATTATATGTGTAAACCATTCGATTTGGGTGAATTATGTGCTCGAATACGCGCTATACAGCGTCGTACTGCAGCCCAAACGATTCCTACAATTACTTATAAAGATTTAGTCATAGATACTGCTGCACGTACGGTAACAAAAGCCGGTGTTGAAATTGAACTTTCACGACGTGAATTTGTTTTATTACACTTACTTTTAGACAACTTAGGGCGCGTCATGACTCGCGAGTTAATTGCGCAAAATCTATATGGTTGGGGCGATGACATTGACAGTAACGCCTTGGAAGTTCACATTCATAATTTGCGCAAAAAACTTGGAGATGGTTTGATCAATACAGTTCGTGGCGTTGGCTATATAGTTAAAAAAATTAAAGAAGAAAATCAAGCTTAGAAAAAAAATCCTGCGCATAAAAATTATTCACAAAACCTGTGGATAAGTGTGTGGATATTTCTCGTTAACTAACATATTGACGTTGAAACTCCTATGTCCCCCTTAAATTGTTCATTTTTTGAACTCGAATAAAAAATCCTATTTTTTCAATCTGTTACAATGATTCTAGGTTTTAATAAAAAAAATATTTTCTTATTTTCTGCTACAACCGTAAATCAATCATTTATAAACACCTTGTGTACAAAAGCGCTGTAATTTGGCATTATGATACAAAATAAATTTTTATTTTTATCAAACATATGCCCTCTTCTTGGCTAACAATCGCATCAACTTATGAGGTTATTTTAACGCCCAATCGACGCTTATCTCGATACTTAATAAAAAAAATAGAAGAAGAATTGCAACCGATAAAAAACGCTTGGCCAACTCCTAAAATTATTCCCTATCAAACGTGGCTCGAGTGGCTCTGCGCAAAAAACCTAAATCAGTTAACTTTACTTGGAGAACAAGAAGAAAATATTCTCTGGTCGTCAATCAGTAAACAAGATCATGCAACAGTTAAATTAATCAAACAAGCTTGGGAAACTGTTCAACAATGGGAAGTGCCACTAAAAAAATTACTTGACTTTTCCGATGAGGCAAAAACATTTTACCAATGGGCAGAAGAATTCATAACAACTTGTAAAACCAAAAATTTGGTTGATAAGAATTCCTTGCCTGAACTAATTATGCTTGGTGTCACTCAAAAAAAGATCAAACTACCCTCTAATTTATGCTTTATTGGCTTTGATAACGTTTATCCGCAATTAGAAAAATTATTAAATTTTTTTTCTCAACATATTGAATTGCGTTTTGAAAATATCAATGACTTAACTGCCGATGAAAAATGTTTAATTTTTAACGACACGAAAACTGAACGCTTAACCATGGCGCATTGGGCTCGAAAAATTTTAAATAACAAACCTAATGCTCATATCGGTTGCGTAGTTCCAAATTTAATAAATTCGCGTTTTGAAATTGAACAAACTTTTATAGAAGTATTTAAACTTAATCCCCACCCTACTCCCTTTAATATTTCCGCGGGATTTTTTTTACATCAATTTCCAATTATTTGTACAACATTAAAAATTTTGGAATTAGTGAATGTTTTTGCGTTAACCAACATTTGTTATTTGCTAAAATCTCCCTTTATTTTTGGTTTTGCAGAAGAAAAAAACAATCGCGATCATTTGGTTTCACAATTAAACTTATTAGACTTAGAGAATATTGCGTTTAATTTAATTGAATCATACGGTGATTGTTCAATTTTTGCCCAAATGCTAAAAAAAATTCCTCCAAAACCGCTGACATTAGAATCACCCAGTTTTTGGACCCATTTTTTCTGCAAAGTGCTTGAATGTTTTGGAATTAATACCTCTCCTCCTCTTATCCAAGAAGAAAAAATGTTATTGCAAGATTTCTATAAAATATTGCGTAACTTTTCCAATTTCGATTTATTTATCAATAAGATTTCGTACGAACAGGCTTTATCTTACTTAAAAAATATACTATGCAATACTCTCTACCAGAAACCAAATAAAGACCAACCAATTAATATTTTGGGAATTTTAGAGGCAGCGGGAATAAACTTTGATTATCTTTGGATAATGGGAATGGATAATTATTCTTGGCCACCTACGCCATCTCTTAATCCTTTCCTGCCATTGCAAATACAAAAAAATCTAGGGCTTCCGCACGCAACCAATGAACGCGAATTGGAATTTACCAAAAAACTTCTTCAAAGATTTAAAAAAAGTGCAAAATCAATAATTTATAGCTGTGCTACTTACGTCGATGACTGCGAAAGAAAGCTTAGCCCTTTATTTGATGATATTCCTAGAATCCAAATATCAGATTTAGAATTACCGAAAAACGACTCAAAGATAATCAAAAAAACGAAAATTTTCATTGAAGATTCTTTTTTACCCGTACTTCCTTCAGAAAAAATCAGTGGAGGAACTAGGATCTTTACATTACAAGCACTTTGCCCTTTTAAAGCTTTTGCCGCAATTCGTTTACGTGCAGATTTAAAACCAATTTGGCGTCACGTTATAAGAGGAAATATAGTTCATGCAGTGCTTGAAGAAATATGGAAAAAAATCAATTCATACAAAGAATTATTGGATTATTCTAATCTTGAACTTAAAGAATTAATTAACTCATCTATTGATAATGTAATCGCTAGTTATTGTGCAAATATTACTGATATCAAATATTTCTTTATCGAAAACGAAAAAAAATGCTTAAATAACATTATTTTCAAATGGCTCCAGTTAGAAAAAAAACGCTCTCCATTTGTAATAGTCGCATTAGAACAAAAGAAAACGATAAATTTTGCAGGAATAATTTGTAATTTCCGCTTGGATAGAATTGATCAGTTACAAGACGGATCGTTGATAATTATTGATTATAAAACAGGGACACAATCGGTTGCTATTTCTAATTTTTTTGGAGAAAACTTATTCAACCCGCAATTACCTTTATATTGCTTAACTTCATCAGAAAAAATTGATGCAATTATTTTTGCTCAAATACATGCAAAAAAAGTTGTTTTCAAAGGGATTTCCAGTAAAGACATCGGCCTAAATGGAATAAAAATAAAAAACAATGAAGAATGGCAAGAGCTCTTAAATCAATGGCAAACTTCTCTTATGAAATTAGGGCAAGATTTTAATGCGGGAAAAAATGAAGTTAATCCTGGAACTAATGCGTGTCGGAACTGTGCTCTAAAAATTTTGTGTCGCTATAAAATTTTTTAAAATTTTATTGTGATATTTTTTGTCTTAATGCTAAAATGCAGAGTTTTTGTGTAAAAAACTTTTCCAGTTATATCTCTTAAGGATTAAAAATGGTAGACATAAAAAAATACATTCGTGACTTTCCTGACTTTCCTAAACCAGGAATTTTATTTAGAGACATCTCTCCTATCTTAAAAGCGCCGGAAGCGATGAGACACATTGAAGATCATTTTTACAATCACTATAAAGATCAAAATATCGATTTAATCGGTGGAGCTGAATCGCGAGGCTTTATTTTTGCGGCAAATTTAGCGCGCAAAATGAATAAGGGCTTAATCATGATTCGTAAAAAAGGCAAGCTTCCCGGGCCAACCAAAGGATTAGAATATGGCATCGAATACGGCAACGCTGTTATGGAGTTGCAACATGATGCCGTCAAAAAAGGCGAAAGAGTTTTACTAATCGATGACCTACTTGCGACGGGCGGAACAGCAAATGCCGCGGCTAAGTTAATTGAAAGTTTTGGCGGCGAAGTTGTTGGCCACGCTTTTGTTGTTGAATTAACCTTCCTGGAAGGCAGAAAAAATCTTAATCACCCTCAAATAATAACCTTGGTGCAATATGATTAGAACACATAAAGAAGAAGAATTGGTAGAAATTGCTATTTTGGGCGGAACTGGGGTTTATGATCCGCAAGTTATGCAAAACGCTAAACAAATAAAAATTTATACTCCTTTTGGCGAAACTTCTGATATGGTCACCATCGGCACTTGCTTGGGCCGACGCGTTGCCTTTATCCCACGACATGGTAATTATCATCATGCTCCGCCTCATTCAATTCCAGCACATGCCAACATTTGGGCGCTGAAAGAATTAGGCGTTACGCGCATTCTTGCCCCATCAGCCGTCGGTTCTTTGCAACCTCATTTCAAACCGGGTGAATTGCTAATTACCGATCAATTCATTGATTTCACAAAAACTCGCAACTATACCTATTTTCACGGCGGTCAAGTTGCTCACGTTTCTTTGGCTGATCCATTCTGCAAAGAATTGCGTCAAATTGCCATAGACTCAGCTGCTGCCATCAATCTTCCAATACACAAAAAAGGCACTCTGGTTTGCATCGAAGGTCCGCGCTTTTCTACCCGTGCGGAGTCGCTGTTTTATCAAAAGATTCCAGCCGATGCGATTGGTATGACGGTTATCCCAGAATGCGCTTTAGCACGTGAAATGGAAATGTGCTATCTTTCGATTGCTGCAGCAACTGATTACGACGCCTGGCACGAAGAACCGGTTAGCAATAAAATGGTTTTGGATACCATGAAACAAAACATGGCATCAATTAAGAAATTGCTACTAGAAATTATTCCGCGCATCCCCAGTGAACGTTCCAAATGCGAATGCCCACATGCGCTAGAAAATGCGTTGATGTGATTATTTACGTTTTAAACTCTGTAACCGCGGGTTTCGATTTTAGTTCACCTGGAAGGTCTCATTTTTCGTATTTTTATGCAAACTGAAGCTTGTTACCCCGTATAAATTTATATATTTTATACCATGCAAATAAAAAATATAATAAAATCAATAAGTTAGAATTTTTGCATAATCAAATAATTGTAGAGTGACACTTATGCCCTACCCGTTAGTATCAATGAAATTACGTCTTATGCACTTAGAGCTGCTTATGTTGCAGTGGGAACTTGGCATTTGCAAAGATCCGATATGGTTGCTAGTTTTTGGTAATACTTATACTGAATGTATTGCAGAATTAAATAAAATTAGAGATATTGAAAAGTTATTTACAGATAAAGAAAAAGTTTTCAAGTTTATTGTTAAATCATATCAATCACCAGTGCTGAGTATCGATCAATTAAGTTATTTTGACCGCGAATTGGAAAACCTATTAAAAGAATTATATATAGCTCGAATTTCATTGTGGAAAAAAATAGATTTAATTTTAACTGTAATTGAGAAACTGGAGTTATCCAATTTAATTGTTTGGCATCAAGCTAAACAAGCTTTTATGGACATAAATGAAGAATTGGATGGCATGATTTGTAAACTCAACCGTAATGAAAGGGACGTAACAAGACCAGAAGAATTAAACGAGTTCAGTGAACGATTAAAAAATAGCCAAGAGTACTTTACTAAATTAAGTAAAATTTTAATGGAAGTAAGTGGTTATAGGCAATTACTGGAAGAATTCTTAAAAAAGCTTTTAGGTAAGAATTTCTCTCTTATACAAAGAATATGTCAAGATGTATTGTTTTTGCAATTTTGGGATAAAGAATTAAAAGAGAAAAAGAAAAAATGTCCAAGACTATCTGAGCTCAAATTTGCTTTATATGCAAAGCAAATTTTATTTAATCATAAAGGACAATGTTTGGTTGTTTTCTATAGCCCTTCCTCACCAATAGTTATTTGTGCGATAAGGCATTTGATTACCGAGAATTTATCCGAACCCGTGAATACTTTAGGCACGATAATACTTGAAATTTTACGTCATAAAGATCAAGAATTACGAGGTAAAATTAATCAAGAAGAAAATGAATTGCGCAATTATGGCTGGTTAGCTGAGATTGAATCATCAGTTGTGCGTTTATGGACAGAAAATCATTATTTTAAAATGGCAAGTGGTTATTTTGAATTGATCGAGGAATTGACCAAAGAAGGTCTGTTTCAAGGAACGCCATTGGCGCAACCATTAACTCCAGGTTATTTGCATTTTTTTAAAAACGTTGGTACGGTTTCACTCTTGGGAATAGACTTTTTTCTCCAACGTTATTTAAGCAAAAGTGCGCGTTTTGGCAGCATTAACGTATTACATCAAGTATTATTGCCACAGACCGAAACCATTATTTATGCGTTAGAACGCTTGGGTTTACATGAAGAAACTGCTGTGAAAATCGTGCCTAAAATCGAGTGGATAATCGGGTTGTTTTTATATAGTACCATTGGACTATTTAACACCGATTTCCACAGGCTGTTTAAGCGTCATAATTACCTCACTAAATTTTAGGCTGTCCACTCAATTCTTAGCGACCGATCACCCAGCCATGGAATTTTTATACTCTGCTATAGGCATTTTACGC
>Ga0233425_10008509_pt1 | contig 13595 bp, 16 predicted proteins | sample Watercolumn_Towu_2_FD_181712 | JGI IMG/M metagenome (GOLD analysis project Ga0233425, IMG submission 181712) | Freshwater microbial communities from Lake Towuti, South Sulawesi, Indonesia - Watercolumn_Towuti2014_140_MG | ecosystem: Environmental > Aquatic > Freshwater > Lake | place...
CCCGACGTGCCGCCCAGCGATACGCCGCCCGTTTTGTTGCCCAGGGAGTTTGACAAGCCAGACAGTGCCAGATAGCTGCCATTGGCCCAGGAGCCGCCGGACAAGGCCGTGCGGCCGGCGGTCATGCGAGCCGAGGTCTTGAAATCGAAGGTCTTGAATTCGACCAGGGCGAGCAGCAGCACGGCCGACCATTGGGTGTATGTCAGTTGCCGCCACCCGGCGCCACGTGCCGCCGCAGCGGTACGGAATTGCGCGCGGGTTTGCGAGGTCGTCGGGTAGGCACCGGAAACGGATTGAATCTTGCCGCCCACGATATTGGCGTCATAGGCACCGTAGTAGCGATAAGCCACCTCGACGCCATCCTTGATGAAATCAGGATGCACCGAGAAGCCCGGCAGCGGGGTGTCGGCAATCAGCCAGGTATGGACCGTGCCGACGTAGCTGTAAGCGATCCAGAACTTCGGCACTTCGACCATGACCTGACCGGCAGCACCCGTGAGGGTGGCCGGGTTGCCGCTCGACAGGTAGTTCGAGTTGTTGGCATCGAGGTAGGCGGCCACTTGGCCGGCGTCGTTGAGCAGACAGCGGCGCATGCGCGATTGAATCGGCAGGGCCACGTGTGCGGTGCTCGACCCAACTTGAGTGAAGGTATCGGTCGATTCGTCCCAGGACACACCGTAATAGCCGGAGTAATCAGTGTCGGTAGGCGCGAGACTTTCCAGCCCCTTGGCGGCATAGGCCAGTTTTTGCAGATCGGTTTCAGATGCGGCGACGGACATGATGCGCGCGATCAGCACGCTTTGAGCAGTGGATGACATGGGGGGTTACTCCTTAGAAAAAGTTGAGGTGGAAGTCATGGTCGGCAGCAAGCTGCGGTGGCGCCAACGAGGAGGTTTGTGCTACCGCCGTCCCGTTCGCCTTCGCAATCTCAATTCTGAACGTCGAAGTCGTGATGGCGTGGACCGTCACAATATCGCCGGCGGCGGCGGTGTAGTTCGCTGCCCCCTGAACGGCGATGTTGGCGTTGTTGGTGAAGGTACATGCAGCGGCGCAATGCAGGATGCGCGAGGCCCCGGCCTGTGGCGCGTCGGGGAAGTCCGTCACCGTCGCCGTGCCGGTGAAGTCGATCTCATTACCAGCAGCATTCCAGATATCGGAGTCGGTAGCGTGGCTGACGACCGTGGCGCGGGCGGTGTTGAGGGCGACATCGAGCGTGCCGAAGGCGGCGGACAGCGGGCCGCGGTCGAGCCAGGCGCCGTTGGCGGCGTTGCGCTGCTTGAGACGGCCCTCGGCGGTGTCGGCCCAAAGCTGGTAGGCGAATGTGGTGGCAGGCGCCGTCGCGCCGCTGTTCTGGCTGACGATGGCGGCGAGTGCGTCGTTGAGGTCGGCGCGGAAGGCGGCGCCGGCCTGGTCGGCTAGGTTGTAGTCATGCTGGCTCATTCATCAATACCCCTTGGCGATGTAGTCGAACGTGCGCGAGACGGCGCTGCCGCCCGCGTTCCTATCGGGCGCGGCGATGGAGAGCAGCGGGAAGGCGAACAGGATGGCGGCCAGCAGCGTTTTCATTTTGCGGAAATCCTCCATGCCCGCATCGGCGCCACCGCCTGGATGCGGGCGGTATTATTTTCGGTGGCGATCATCTGTTGTCCGGTCTGCAGCGCGCCGTTCAACCGCCAGTTGGCACCCGGCGGCACGAACAGCAGATTGCGCGTCGGCACCACCAGCACGTCGTCGGCTTCGAGGTCGATGGCCTCGACCTCCAGCGGCTTCGACGGCACGGCGCAGTAGTACATGGCATCGCCCTGCGCTTGCCAGACGAAGCCGTTGGGACAGTTAACCACCGACTGCGGCCAGACGTTGACGCCGGAGAGCACCACGTCGGGGTCGCCGCCGGGAAAACTCAGCCGCCAGTCGCCGATGAAGACGTGGCGGATCGGGTAGGTGTCCGGGTCGATCACGCCACCGGCAATCGACCGCTGGATGGATTGCCCGGCCAGGTAGCGCGTCATCTGCAGCATGACGCCGCAGCGCGGCAGGCGGACGATCTTGTAACGCTCCGGTTTCATAGGATCGTGACCTCCGTTTTGGTGGCGATGTCCTGCGTGTCGGAGACGACCTCCTGCGGGCGGATGAAGTTTTTCGGCGGCGCATCGTCGGCCGCGTGGCGCGCGGTGTGCGCCTGTTTGAGCGCGTCGGCGCGGGCGTGCAGGTCGGCGGCATTGTGCCAGTCGACGCCGGGGAAGGCGTTGCCCTTGGCGTCGTAGCCGACCGTGACGCCGGTATCGGTATCGAACGTCACCAGTGCCATGCCGGCGGGGATGGCGAGGCCGAGGTCGGGCGCGTCGGCGAGCAGCTCGTCCTGGGTGGCGCTGTAACTGGCCTCGCCTGCCTCGATGATGCTGACACTGCCCTGGTTGTCGAGTCGGATGAGCATGTGGCCCCCTTATGTCTTGATGATGTACTTGGCGATGAGCGACGGCGCCATGTTCTGGTGAGCCGTGCCAGAGCCGGATGAGCCGGTAGTGGTAGATGTAAATACGTAACCGCTGCCGCCTTTACCTGTTTGATAATTAGCAGCAGAGCCTGCCCCGGATTCGCTGTGCGTATGTGACCCGTTCTGCGCGCTCGTCAGGCTTACCGTCTCCGCGCCGCCCGATGCGCCCGGCACGTTGCCGTTGATGCCGGAGCCGGCGGACGTGACGCGGCTCGCCGCCGTGCCGCCGAGGTCGTCGCGGCCGACCGGCACGCGGCCGCGCATGTCCGGCACGTTGAACGTCGTCGAGCCGTCGCCGTCGCCGTGCGGCGCGTGGATGGCGGTGTGCGTGCCGCTCTGCGAGCCGCTGGTGTTGATGTTCGCGCCGCCCGGCGTGGCGGACAGGTTGAAGGTGTTGCCGTCGATGTACTTGACGTAGTAGGTCGTGCCCGCGGTGAGGCCGGTCGGCAGCGCGCCGGTGGTGGTGAGCTTGATCGGGTCGTTCGCCAGCAGCGGGTGCCCCGTCCAGGTGACGACGCAGGGCGAGGCGATGGTCATGGTGGCCGTGGCCGAGGCCACCATCGCGGCGAACAGCGCGGAGTAAGTCGCGCGGCTCACCGCCTGGCCGTAGGCAAACAGCCAGCCGGAAGGGGCGGCGATGCCGGCGTAGGCCGCCATCGAGCCGGCGGGCACGCCGGACAATTCCGGCGTTTGCCAGGAAGGCTGCACGCCGGCGCCACCGCTGGTGAGCACCTGGCCGCTGCTGCCGTCGCCAGAGGGGGCGGCGAGCTTGCCGTTCCAGTTTGGAGCGGTCAGCGTGCACGTGGTGCCGGTGGCGATGCCGCTCGCCTCGAAGACAAGCTGCTTCGTCGCGTCGCCGGCGTCGGTGATCATGAACAGCGAATCCTTGAAGGATGCGTCGGAGAGCTTGAAGAGCGTCACCCAGGCGTTGTTGGTGCCGGTGCGCTGCTTCAGGTAGCCGCTCGTGGTGTCCGCCCAGAGCTGGTAGGCGTACGTGATCGCCGGCTCGGTGGCGCCGCTGTTGTTGCTGGCGATCGCCAGGAGGACGGCGTTCAGGTCGGCGCGGATCGTGGCGCCGGCGGCGTTGGCAATGTCGTAGTCGTGCTGGCTCATGCGGGCTCCTTGACATCCACCCGGAGGGTGGTCACTTCGATGTTGTGCTGCGGATTGCCGGAGGCGAATTCGAGCTTGAAGCGCGCGGCCCGGCAGCTGAAATCGGCGACGAAAAACGGCGTCCAGGCGCCCCAGGCCGGGCTGCCGGCCGGGTTGTCGTTCGTCACGCTGGCGTAGAGCGTGACGTCGCAGTCGTTGACGGCATCGCCGTCGAGCGGCCCCCAGTCGTCCATGAGGGTCTCGATGGCGTCGAGCTTGAAGCCGTCGTCGAAGCTGGTGGCGGCGATGTCGGCTTCGAAACGGCGCGTGGCGACCGTGGCGAGGTCGAGCGCAGCGTCGAATTCGTAGCTGCCGGTGGCGGCGATGCCGCCCAGGCTGTCGATGCGCGGCCAGCTGTCGATCAGCAGGGCGATGTCGTCGATCAGCGTGGCGCCGGTGAGGCGGATGCCGGAGCCGACCAGGGTGATGTTCGACTTGGCGCCGAGGAAGGCGCTGTGCTGCACGCTGCTGCCGACGGTGGTCCAGCCGGTGACCATGCCCTCGCTGGCGACGAACGATGCGGCGGAGGCCGACCAGTTGCCGGAGGAGTCGAGCGCCTTGGCCAGATAGGTGCCGGTCATCAGCGGCACGATCCCCGACACGGCGTTGCCGTCGAACTCCTCGACGATGACGCCGTTCTCCCAGGTGGCGCCCGTGGTGAGCGGGCTGTGGCGCACGACGATGCGGCCGCCGACGCGCACGTCGAGGTCGGATGCCAGCACCCACGAGGCCAGGCCGAAGCCGGCGGACTTGACGACGGAGAATCCCGCCACGTCGGCCGGCAGGAGCACCTTGCCGAAGATCTCGGCGGACAGCGTGGCCGGCGTCGCCGAGCGCAGGCCCAGCGCGTTGATCGACCAGACGCGGAACTCGTGGAGGCCTTCGGCCATCGGCTGCAGGTCGGCGAACTGCTCGACGGTCTCGATCTTGTTCCAGTTCTGGTCGGCCAGCCGCCACTGCACGGCATAGCGCACGGCATTGCCCTGCCAGGACAGGCTGGCTTTCACGCCGACGACGGATACGGCGGCGAGATAGAGCGATTCGGCCATGACGAGCGCGGTCGGCGCGTCCGGCCGGCTGCCCAGATCGCTGACGGCGAGCGGCTCAAGGACCAGGTTCGCCTCGACGGCGGCGTATTTGTCGGGCCGGTAGGCGAGCGCGACGATTTCGGCCTGGGTGTCATCGACCTCTGCCACCGACACCACGCGCCAGGACTCGGGCTGCAGGTCGTTCGCGGCCAGCACCCAGACGGCCCAGGCCTGCGGCACGGCGGAGAAGCCGGGCGCGACGGCAAGCACCGTCTGCTCGCCGGGCGCGGCCGTGGCGACGCGGCTCTCCACGGTGCCATCGGGCAGCACGGCCCAGAGCGTGTAGGTCTTGCCGGTCTCGATGGTCACGGCCGAGTCCAGCGTGACGGACGAGACCGTGGCGGCGGCGAGGCGCCCGCCCATGCGGCGGCCGGCGCGGATCGGGTCGGTGGTCTGTATGACGTCGCCGGGGCCGACGACAAGCCCTTCCAGCCCGGCGCGGAAGGTGACGGTCTCGATCTCCATGCGCTCGCTGTAGAGCAGCCAGCGGCCGAGGCGGTGCGCCTGGCCGCGCGAGGTGCAGCCGACGGCGAGGAGCTCTGTCTGGATGACGCCGTAGCGGGCGATGCCGGCCGCGTCTTCGACGTATTCGATCTTCTGCCGGTAGCGATCGGACGGGTCGTTCCACGCCACCAGGGCGACGGTGTGGCGCGCCTTGGCGGCGCTGCCCTGGTAATGGAACTGGCCGCCGATGACTTTCGCCGGCGCGAAGATGTCGGCCACGACCTGCGGGGCGTCCTGCGCGGCCACCACCGCGCCGGCCGACCAGTACACCATGCCGCGGAAGATCGAGGCCATGCTGTTCACGACGCGGTAGGCTTCCTCCCGCGTCTGCAGGTAGAGGTTGCAGGTGAAGCGCGGCTCGGTGGCGCCGTAGCCGTTCGCCACGCCCTCGTCGCAATACTGCGCGATGCTGTACAGGCCCCACTTGTCGATCTGCGCCTCGTCGAGGAAGGCGCCGAGGCCATAGCGCTCGTTCGTGAGCAGGTCGTAGAAGCACCAGGCCGGGTTGTCCGTCCACGCCACCTGGAAGGTGCCGTCCCAGGCGCCGGAATAGGTGCGCGCGAGCGGGTCGTAGTTCGACGGGATGCGCACCTTGAGGCCCTTGATGTCGTAGCCGCGCCGCGGAATGGCGCGGAACTGTTCGGCATCGACCGTCATGGCGATCAGCGCCGAGTTCGGGTAGGTGAGCTTGGCGTCGATGATCTCGGTGTAGGAATCCCACCAGGTGGCGTTGCGCAGGAGCTGCGAGGTGCTGTCGGCGGTGAGGCGGCGCACGCGGATGTCCCAAGGGCCGTCGCCCGGCAGTTCGATGCGGTAGGCGCGCTGGTATTTGGCGCTCGCCTTGCCGCTGATCCTGTCCCACCAGGGGCGGGTGACGATGGTGCCCCCGGTGACGGTCAGCGTGCAGGGATCGTCGCCGCCGTATGTGATCGCCGTGACGCGCATCTCGTATTCGTCTTCGGCCAGTCCGGTGACGGCATGGGTGCGCACGACCTCCGCTGTCACCGGCGTGCTCTCGTTGAATATCCACGCCCCGTCCGGGATGACGAGGGTGACGTTTTCCAGCGTGATCCAGCTGCCGGCGCCGACGGCACGATACTGCACGGTGTAGCTCACCGCACCCGGATGCCAAGTGATCATCGGGTCGTGGAACTGGGGACTGAACACCGCCTTGACCGACAGGCTGATGTTGGTGGACGGCAGGTTGCCGACAACCTGGTCAGAGGCGACCGACAGGTCGAAGGTCTCCTCGATCAGCGAGATGCGCTGGGCGACCCAGCCGCCGCCGCCCGTCTGCACGTCGATGGCGACGATGACGTTGGTGCCGGTCACGTTCGCCGTAGTGGGGTCCTGAACCTCAAGCTGCGGCACGCTGACAGTGACGCGCACGGCGTCGGCGTTGACGTTGCTGATGGAGCGCGTGACCGGCGTGGCGAGCTTGACTTCCGCGCTGACCGCCTGCTCGGCCTCGATGGCGGCGAAGCCCGGCAAATAGGACTGCGACTGCGTGCCGGGAACGGCGGCGAAGGTGACGCCCTTGAAGTTGATGGTGCCGTCGCCCGAGCGCACCGGCGTGTCGTCGAGGTAGATGCTGGCCAGGCCATCGACGAGGCCGACGATCTCGCCTTCCGAGACGAGGTCGATGACGCGGCCGTACTGGCGCGAGCGCAGGCTGTCGGGCGCTTCCGAGGGCGTGCCGCCGCCGGAGGCGCTGCCCTTGCCGTCGCCCCCGGCGCCGCGGATGCCGATTTGGCGCGCGCTCATGCCGGCAACGGCTCCGTGACGAGGCCCGCCGAGACCACCTGCGATCCGACGATCAGCCGGCCGTAGCAGATCGGCACCGGGTTGCCTTGGGCGGCGGTGTTCACCGCGCCGTCGAAGGCATAGCTCGGCTTGTTGGCCGGCCGGTCGATGTTTTGCGGCTTCGGCGCGGAAAACAGCATCGACGTGATGCCGGAAAAGAGCAGGCTGCGGCCAATGCTCCCGGCGATGCTGCCGATGGAAATCTCGCCGAGGAGGCCTTCGGCGGCGGGGAACAGCGGCGCCTGCAGGCCGGGCAGGAAGGACAGGCCGATCAGCGCCGCTCCGAGCAGGATCTGCCCGATGCCCTTGCCCGCCCCCGCCACCACCGGCACGATGCGCAGGGTGTCGCGCGCGGAATGCGGCGCGCGGATGTCCTCCGCGCCAAGCGCCTCGCGCCCGCCGCGCAGGACGCGGTAGGCGCCGCCCCCGGCGAGCGCCTGGCGGAAGCCCGGCAGCGTGGCGCACAAGGCGCGCACGGCCTCGGCCGGGCTGCGCGCGTCGTAGCGATGCACCCGGCCGAAGCGCTGGCCGAGGAAGCCGTAGAGCAGCACGGTCAGCACGGCGCGGCCTCCATGAGCGAGCGGTGGCGCATGACGTGGCGCGTCACCTTGCGATACCAGCCGCCGTAGACGTCGCGGCTGGAGAGGCGCCCGGCCAGGTGGTGCAGGATGCTGCCGTCCGCCAGGTAGATGGCGCCGTGGCTCGGGTCGCGGCTGCCGATCTGCATGACAATGAGGTCGTGCGCGCGCGGCGCGCCGGCGACGATCCCGAAGCCGGCCTCGAGGTGGTGCCGCGTGTACAGGTCGTGGCCCTTCTCCCACCAGCGGTCCTCGCGCGGGAAGTCGGGCAGCGCGATCGACAGCGTCTCGGCGTAGTAGTCGCGGATCAGCGACCAGCAGTCGAGCACGCCGATGGCGAAGCTGCGGCCGACCAGCGGCGCGCGGTAGCCGGAGGGTGCGAATTCGTGCAGCGCGCCGCTCGGCCAGGAGACGATCAGCCAGGGCAGGCCGCTGCGCTCGCAGGCGACGCGGTCGGCCTGGGAAGGCTGCGGCGGCAGGTTCGGGTGCGAATGCACCACCATCGCCACCGTGCCGGCGTCCTCGGCGGCGGCCCAGTCCTCGGGATGCAGGACGAAGTCGCCGTCCTTTTCCGCGATGTTGCGGCACGGCACGTAGCGGCGGCGGCCCTTCGCCACGACCACCAGGCCGCAGGCCTCGCGCGGGAAGTCTCGCGCGGCATGGGCGCGGATCTCGGCAAGGAGGGTTTCCGTCAGGTTCATCGCGCGCCCTCGCATGCTAGGATGACGGCAACCATTTCCCTTGCAGGAGGCAATATCGTGCGTTTAATTTTCTGGCAGATCACGCACCGATTCAGGGCATTCCAGAACAGGGTGGAAGTCACCCTCGCCATCGATGGCGACGATCTGAAAGACCTCGAACGCGGCGAAATCACGGTTGCCATCGAAGCCGAGAACATAAAGGACATGACCATCGCTGAGATCGAGTCACTCGCCATTGCGAGAGCGCGGACGATTCTCGGCAAGTAAGCCGCCCGGTTTCATCTCGTCGATCAGGCACGCCCTGACGACAGGTGCAAGCAGCCTTACGATCAGTTTCATCAACATTGACTCACCTCGTTCATCGCACCAGCCCCACGCCGGGGAAGCCGCCGAAGGGCAGCGGGTTGTAGGCGCCGAAGCGCAGCTTGCAGGAGGCCAGCCGCTTGCCGCACTGGTCGGAGGCCATGCTGCCGGTCGGCACGTCGTTGATGTCGGCCACGGCGCCGCCGGCGTAGCCGCACTCGGCGGCGCGATAGCGCCAGGTGCAGACGTTCTGGATGCACTGCCGGCGCGGCAGGTGCACGCCCTGCACGTCGAAGGCGGCAGCCAGGTCGAACTCGACGTAGAGGCCGTTCTCGCCCGACTTGCGCTCGACGTTCCAGATTTCTTCCGGGAAGGCCGCGTTCGGGTCGGCGGTCGGATTCACGCCGCCGGGGAAATTCACCGCGTCGAGATACTTGACGAAGGTGCGGCGGCGGATGAGCTTCGCGCCGACCAGGTCCTGCAGCTCGCGCACCAGCGCACCGACCAGGCCCGTGATGTTGGACACGCGCAATTTCGGGCGCGGCAGCGAACCGCTGCCGCTGCGCTCGAAGCCGCTCGCCTCGATCGGGAAGCGCGTGTAGGTCGCCCCGTCCCACACCACGTCGTTGCCCAGCGCGTTCACGCCGGCATGGAAGCGCACCACCTCGCCGCCGATGGCGGTGGCGTCGAGCTCGAAGAGGTCGACGAGGGCGCCGGGGGCGAGTTTCTGGATGTCGGAGGCGATGGTCATGTCACGCTCCGAATACCTGGCGGAAGGTGGCCGTCATCGCGGCGGAGCGCAGGCCGGTGTGCGGCGAGCGCGACCAGGCCGGGCAGACGGCCTTGATGGCGTTGCCGTCCGGGTCCGTCCAGTCGAAGGAGTCGACCCCGGCGCGCGCCTCGAGGAAAGCCTCGATGGCGTCGATGTCGGCCGTGATGCGCGCGAAAGTCAGTTCCCACGATGCGGGGAGCGCGTTGATGCCGTCGCCCACGCGCTGCTGGTAGCCGTCGCCGAAGGCGGCGGCGAGCACGCGCGGCTCGGCGCTCTTCTGCGCGGATTGCGGTGACCAGGTGAAGGTCGCCATGTCAGGCTCCGGCCAGCAGGCCGCCGGGGCGGTGCTCGGCGAGCAGGACGCCGCGCACGGCGCCCTCGATGCGCCGGCCCAGCTCCGCCGCGGAGGCCGTGTCGCCGGAGGCGCGCCCGCCTTCGGCATTGACGACGACGGAGACGTTGTTCACGACGCCGCCGCCGACGCCGTTCGGCACCACCGTGCCGGCGACGTTCGGCACCAGCACCTCGGGGCCGTTTTCGCCGACCAGGTAATACTGGCCGGGATAGACCGGGCCGCCGGCCGCGCGGCCGCCGCCGAAGGACGGCAGCGCATCCCTGAGCCAGCCGGACACGGCATTGCCCAGCGGCTCGGTGACGGTCTTTCGCAGCACGATGCGCGCGATGTCCTGGGCGAGGCCCTTGAGCACGTCGGAGAGTTTCTTGCCGTTGATGGCGGCATCCTCGAAGGCGCTGGAGAAGGTGAGGCCGAGGTCGCGGGCGAAGTTGTCCGTTTCCTTCAACTTGTCGTCGAGCATGCCGAGGCGCGTCAGCGCGGCTTCGTTGAACTGCTCGGCGCTGATGCGGCCGGCCTCGAAGGCTTCGGCCAGCAGGATCATGTCCTTGCGCGATTCCTCGAGCTTGGCGGTCGGCGTGGCGGCGATCAGTTCGTTGATGCGGTCCTGCGCCTGGGCGGCCTTGTCGCTGCTGCCGGAGAGCTTGTCGATGGCCGAGGCGTAATACTCGGCGTCGAGTCCGCCTTCGAAGAAAAGCCGGTCGAGCGCCTGCAGGGCGAGTTCGTATTCGCGCGCGCGCGCGATGTCGGAGTCGTTGATGGCGGCGCCGACGCGCTGGGCAATGCGGGATTCGAGGTCGTTGACGCCACCCGTCACGGCGGCCGCCTTGTCTGGCTTGCCCGAATCCGGTTTCGACTTGTAGCCGCCAAGATCGCCCGACGGTCCGGCTTCCTTGGCGGACATTTGATCGATCTGTCGCGCCAGGCTTTCACGTCGGCGCAACAGCATGGCCTCGTACTGCGTCAGTTCGAGCAGCTTGAGTTCCTGCCCGCTGCCCTTGGGCGTGCCGAAATTCGCGATCTTTTTCTGGGTTGCTTCGAGCTGGCGCCCAAGGTCGTCGAGTTCCTCGCGCGCGCGCCCGATGGCGCTGGTCTCTTTTCCGAAGGCGCCCCGGATGGCGGTGCCGAGGCCGGACAGGATGCCGTTGAACAATCCGGCTTGCCGCGTGCCATCGACCATCGTCTGGGCGATGTCGTTCAGCACGGGCAGGAGTTCCATGGCCAGCGTCTTGGCGTACTGGCCGCTGGTGGCGGACAGCCTGTTCAGGTTCTTTTCATAGGCTTCGGCCATCCTCGCCTGTTCGGCGGTGACCCGTCCATTGAGCACCGCCTCCTCGGAAAGATCCTTCAGGAAGGGCAATGCCTGGGCGCCGCTGCGGCCCAGCAGGTCCATGATGAGCGCGGTCTTGCCTGCGCCGTCCTTGAAGGTGGCAAGCCGGTCGGCGAGCAGTTTGAGCTGCTCTCCGGTGTCCATGTTGGTGAAGTCTTCCGCCTTGAGGCCCAGCGCCTCCAGGGCATGCCCCGCTCCCTTGGCCTCCTCGTCGGCGCCGGCGAGGCCCTTGGCAAGCCGTATGGCGGCCATTTCCACCACGGCCAGATCGTGCCCTCCGATCTTGGCGACACGGGCAAGCGCGGAGAGGCTTTCGACGGAGGCGCCTGTGCGTTCCGCCATGTCATCGAGGCTGGCGGCGAACTTGATGGCGTTATTGATGGCGCCGGCGAATTCTCCGGCGGACAGGGCGGCGGCAATGGCGGTTCCGACTACGGGAAGACTGGAGGCAAACGACTGCAAAGAGCGCAGCCCGCCCATCGCGGAGTTGATCGCCGAGCGGGTCTCGTCCTTCGCGGTGATGACTATGCTGGCGCGGTTGTCGGCCATGCTCAGTGCCCCAGTTGCCTGATCCAGTCGGCCGGATCGACGCTGTCGGGTTCCGGCCCGGTTTCTCTTGCGTCACCCGCCAGCCGGGGGATGAAATCGCCCGGCTTGAAGGGCGGCGCGTCCTTGCCGCGGTTGCAGTTGGCGACCGTCGCGGCCACTACGCCGGCCTGCAGGTCGCCCCGCCACTCGCCCCACGGCTCGACGGCGTACAGCGCCATCCAGTCGCCGAATTCGGCGGCCGTCATGCTCGCTTCGAGTTCCTGCACGGTGCGGCCGAGACTGCGGGCGAGCAGGAGGAGGAAGCGGCGCGCCGGCCGCGCGATCAGTTTTTTTCGCGCACCTCCGTGTCCAGCCCGGACAGGCGGCGCGCGATCTCGAAGATGCGCAGCGCGGCCTCGAAGTTCGCCGAGCCGAATTGCTCCCATTCCTCGGCCGTGAAGACCGGCTTGCCGTCGGCGTCGATGACGGCGCAGGCGAGGAGGCGGGAGATGTGGGAGAAGCGCTCGCCGTCGCGCGCCTCGGCGAACAGCGCGAGCCGTTCGGAGAGCAGCAGCCCGCGCACGACGACTTCCCCGCCCAGCTCGGGGATGTCGTGCGCCTCCTTCGGCAGGACCGGGCGCGCGATCTCGTTTTTCTTCAGCGCCATCGGGTCAGCTCGAGTAGACGTTCGGCTTGCCGAACATCGTCACGACGAAGCTGGTCTCGACCTTGTCCTGCGCGTTGCCGGTCGGCAGCATGGTGCAGCCGATGTAGCCGGTGAAGACCAGCTTCTGGCCGTTGGCGAAGGTGAAGCGCACGGCGCGCTGGGCCTGGGCGTCGGAGGCGGCCTTCAGCGCCACCAGGCCGGCGTCGGCGACGTCCCAGATGGAGTTGAAGCTGAAGGTCGACGGGTTGGCCGCGCCGGGGATCTGCTTCTTGACGTTGTCGTGGATGGTGGTGATGTCGATCATGTCGAAATCTCCGCCGGAGGCGGACAGGCCGACCGCCGTCGACAGCGGGGTGCCGAAGGTGATCTTCTGGCAGCTGCCGCTGGTGAAGGTGTCGTAGTTGGTGGTGTCGATGCCTTCCAGGTTGAAGGTGTTGGTGGTGGCGCCGGCGACGCGCGCCACCATGGCGTCGATCTGGTACATGCCCTGCACGGAGAGGACGACGTAGTCGCCATTGGTGAGGCCGTGCGAGGTCGAGGTCACCTGGCCGGGGTTGGCCTTGGTGATGGCGCTGATGGTGAGGGCGCTGCCCAGCGCGGACTGGACGGCGATGTTGACTGCGGACCACTTCGATACGTTGGCCATGTCTGGCTCCTTTCGTCAGGTCAAAACGTCCGGCGCATTGCTCATGGCCGTGAACGGGATGGAAAACGTCATGCGCTTGACGCCGACGGGCTTGTCGAGCTGCTCGTCGTCGAAGCTCATGCCGGTGTAGAACACTTGCAGCGATTGGCCGCCGACCGTGATGCCGGCGGCGAGCGCGACCTCGACTTCCTTGGAGATCTGGTCGAGGGTGTCGTCGAGGCCGCTGGCGGTCTTGGCGCAGGCTTCGATGGACAGGGTGAGTTCGCGCTCGAGCATTTGCGGGGCGTGGATGGTCATGCCCTCGGCGCGCTCCTCGTCGGCGTAGATGCGCAGGCCGGGAAGGTTGGCGTCCTGCATCGGCTGCAGGCGGTTGGCCCAGACGCGGGCGCCGGTGGTGGCAAGGCCGGTGAGCGCGGTCTTGACGGCGTCGCGGATCTGCTTGTGCAGGTGGTTTGCCATCAGGCTTGCCCCCCACGCTCGCAGAAACGGCTCGCTGCCCCCCCGAGGGGGGCGCGATGCGCTTGGGGCGGCCCGGCGCGCATCATCAGGCCTCCTGCAGCCTCACCAGCGCGATCCCGGTGCCGTCATCCTCCACACCCACGACCAGGTAGGAGGAGGACCGGATCGTGAGCGTGGAGGTGCCGGGGTTGAGACTGGTGGCGTCGCTGCTTTTGCAG
>Ga0233425_10008511_pt1 | contig 13595 bp, 15 predicted proteins | sample Watercolumn_Towu_2_FD_181712 | JGI IMG/M metagenome (GOLD analysis project Ga0233425, IMG submission 181712) | Freshwater microbial communities from Lake Towuti, South Sulawesi, Indonesia - Watercolumn_Towuti2014_140_MG | ecosystem: Environmental > Aquatic > Freshwater > Lake | place...
GGTCGTCAAACCCGGCTATAAGGGAGACGATGAGTTCACCGAACAGCTCAAAGAGTTCTTGAAACAGCATATCGCCATCTACAAGCTGCCCAGAGTCGTTCAATACATGGATGCTCTGCCGCGCACTCCAACCGGCAAGTTGCTGCGCCGCCTGCTCAGATAGTACCGCGAGACGCGGAGACGCAGAGACAGGGTGACGGGGAGACAAGGGGACGCGGAGACACGGAGATAAGGGTGCTGAGAATATGGGGTGGGGAGTTTGCAAGTACCACCTCTCCATATCATCGTGTCTCCTCCCATCCCCCTCTCTGTGTCTCCCCCTCGTGCTCTCGCCCTGTCCCCCTCAGCGAAGGGGGATGCCTTTTGGAGGTGAGACATGGTTTGGAAGATCACCATTTTGTGTGAAAACACCGTGACTACACCTGGGCTTTTGGGTGAGCATGGTTTCGCTGCCTACGTTGAAACCCCGGAAGGAAACATCCTGTTCGATACCGGACAGGGTTTCAGCCTCGTTCAAAACGCACTCAGACTCCAGAAAGATCTTAAACAGGTCACTCAGGTTGTCCTGAGTCACGGACACTTCGATCATACGGGGGGCTTGCTGGCCTTTCTCGGTTTGCATGGGCCGGGTGATATTGTGGCCCACCCGGACGTCCTTAGCGAGAGATTCCGCTGGATGCCCGTGGGGAAGGAGGAAAAGCCCATGTCCATCGGCATCCCCTGGCGTGAGGCCTATCTCACCACGCGAGGGGCACGCTTCGTTTGGCAAAAGGAGTTCACCGAAATTGCCCCGAATGTCTTCGTTACGGGAGAGGTCTCGCGTAAGACAGATTTTGAGACTGGTGATCCCAAATTTGCCATACGGAGGAACGGTGACTGGGTCCCTGACCCTTTCCTGGATGATTATTCGTTGATATTGAAAACGCCCCATGGGCTTGTGGTTTTATTAGGCTGTGCTCATGCAGGAATGATCAACATTCTCAACCATGCCATAGACAAAACTGGAGAGGATCGTATCCATGCCATCTTGGGTGGTACTCACCTAGGGTTTTCGTCACAGCCTCAGTTGGATCGCACCATAGAAGCCCTCAAGCAGTATCGTCTAAAACTTGTGGCAACCAGCCACTGTACGGGCCAGGCCCCCGTTGCCCGGCTGGCCGTTGAGTTTAAGGAGGCTTTTGCCTTCGGCCATGTGGGCTATGTACTTGCGGCCCCATCCGATGGTTAGATACCGTCCAAGAACAACATGAATTCGTTTCGATTTCTTTGAACCATGAAGGACACGAAGATCACGAAGAAATCACTTCGTGTCCTGCTTTTCCACCTTTTCCTTCCGTTTTATTTCCCGAATGGTATAAAATTCATCCGATTTCAACAGAGAGCGGGATCTATGGGAAACTGTATGTCCAGGTTTTTTGTACCCTTGGCAATCGTCTTGTTCACCATCATGCTTCCGGAGGGGGGCTTTCCAGCCGATGCCATCCGAATCGGTGAAGTCAACCCGCTCACGGGCAAGCTCTCGAAACATGGTCTTGAAATCCATGAGGGCATCCTGATGGCGTTGGAGGAGGTCAATGCCCATGGAGGCATCAATGGCAGAAGGGTGGATCTTTTCAGTCGCGATGACCAGAGCCTGCCTGAGGTGGCCATCAATCAGACAGAGGATCTGCTCTATCGCGTAAGAGTGGTTGGATTGGTCGGGGGATATGTTGATGCCCTGGTGGGGCCGATCAGCGAATTGGCCGCCAAGCACCGCACACCCTACGTGGCATCCGCCAGCTTGCAGCGATCTCTTACCGAAGGGCGTCACAACCCCTACTTCTTCAGGGTGTCGCAGCTCAATGGGGTAGTCAAGCCGCTCTGTGATTTCGTGACCGAGATGATTCGTCCAAAATCCGCCGCTGTTTTGTATACAGCGACGCCCGGTTCAACAGAATTCGGCCATGATGTAGAAGCGTGTCTACGACATGCAGGAGTTGCCATTCCCATAGTTGAGAAGTTTCGGCCCGGAACGCTGGACTTCTCCTCATTTCTGCTCAAGGTGCGTCGATATCAACCGGACATTCTCATCTCAGGAGGTTTTTTCCCGGACCATCTGATTCTAGCCCGCCAATTGCGGGAACAAAAGATCCCACTGCCGGCCTATCTTGCTCCATGGGGGATTGCCTATCCAAGTTTTGTGGAAGAAATGGGGGAGGCAAGCGAAGGGCTTTTTGGTCTCTGCGCATGGAACCCCGGTATCAGTTTGCCAGGCACGGAGAAAGAAACCGTATCCTTTGTTGAGCAGTTCACAAGGCGTTTCGGAAAGCCTCCCAACACGACCACGATGCATGGCTACACTTCCGCAAGGGCACTGCTTATGGCCATCGAGCGGGCTTCACACGGTGGCAATGAATTGTCCGGTGATGCGATCAGCCGGCAACTCAGGTCACTTGATCTGATTCTACCCATGGAACACCTCGCTTTCGACCAGAAAGGTGACCCCAAACATTACCAACAGGTGGTAGTTCAGATTCAGAAAGGCAAATTTGTTGTGGTTTATCCGCCTGATCGAGCCAGCGGAAAGATCATGGAACGCTAAATAGATGCTAGTCCAGCTCCTCATCGACTCCTTTTCCATCGGCTCCTTTTACGCGCTTGTTGCCCTGGGTTTCTCCCTGATCTTTGGAGTCACTCACGCTTTCAATCTGGCTCACGGGGAATTGATCCTTTTGAGTGGCTACCTGGCTTACACCCTTGGGAAGCACTTCAACATCCCCTTCGTATGCACTCTGCCCGTTTGCATGCTTGCCCTGGTGTTCGTGGCGATGCTGCTGCACCAGTTGCTGAGGCGGGTGAAGGAACCCTTCGAACTGAACAGCCTGGTGGTGACTTTCGGATTGGCCCTGCTCCTCCAGAACGCGATGCTTTACGGCTTTTCAGCAGACTATCGGCTCATCCCGCTTGCTCCCGTCCCCACTCTGGACTTCCCCAGACTCCACGTCTTCATAACCAAGCCCCAGTTGACCCTTGTTGGTCTCTCACTTTTGGTGACGGCGTCGATCTATCTTTTATGGCGAAAGACATTCCTTGGGAAAGCCCTGCGGGCAACCATCCAGGATCGCGAAGCAGCAAGACTGGCGGGAATCAATGTCGAACACATGAGTCTGATAGCCTTCATCCTGGGTGGAATGCTGATCGGTCTTGCCGGTCCGCTCTATGCCCAGAGGGAATATCTGCACCCCTTCGGAGGCATGGAAGCCACACTGATTGGCATCATCATCACCATCTTTGCCGGAGTCGGCAGGATTAGGGGTATTCTTTTGGGAGGGTGGATCTTGGGAGGTGTGGAGTCCACGACCGTTTTTTTCCTCGGGGCCAGCTGGCGTGAGCTGGTAAGCGCTCTCGTTCTGATCATACTGGTAATCGCGAGACCCGCAGGGGTCCTCACCAAAGGGGCCAGATCAGCAAAGAGATGAGAATAAGCAAACCGGGTCTTTCATCATTCCTCGTTCTCGTTGTGGCTTCAGTGTTTATTGCCTGGCCGGTCTTTTCAACAGGCAGCGGTATATACTATCGAGTCCTGAGCCTCGCCTGCCTTTATGGAGCACTTGCCCTTTCATGGAATATCCTTGCACTGACCGGCTCAATTTCTTTGGGTCATGCCGCTTTCTTTGGCCTTGGTGCTTACGGGTCAGCCCTTGCCTGCCAGTACTGGCATTGGTCTCCCTATGTGACCATCTTCTTGGGTGGGATCATTGGATGCCTTTATGGTCTTGTTTGGCATTTGACCTTCAGGAAACTTCGGGGAGCTGCTTTTGCACTGGCCACGCTCGCTTCGGTGGAAATCCCCAAAGTGACTATCGACAACTGGGACCGGGTAACGTCAGGGTCGCTGGGGCTGATTGGCATCGAGGGCCTCCCTCCGGTGAGACTCTGGAGCCTCACCCTTGACGTCGATAGGAATCTGCAGGTGCAATGTTTCTTTCTTGTGCTGTTTGCACTATCAGTGCTTTACATTCATGTCAAAGCGATCAGCTCAAGATGGGGCTGGGCCATCCGGGCAGTTCGTGAGGATGAAACTGCCGCATCGACCCTTGGAGTGGATGTCCTGAGAATACGTTTGCAGGCGCTTATGGCAAGCGCTTTCTTGACGGGGCTTGGTGGAGCCATCTATGCTCATTTGATGGGCTCCGTAGAACCGGCCCTGGTCTTCGGCCTGCATTTCTCCGCGCTACCCCTGGTGTTGAGCATCTTCGGAGGGAGATACTTGGCGCTTGGTCCTTTTTTGGGAGCATTGATTCTCTATCCCGCGGATCAGCTGATTTTTCATTCGTGGCTTCCAGCGGGACATGCGGCTTTGTATGGCCTGGTTATGGTGATCACCATCCTGTTCTTTCCACATGGGATTGGGGAATGGGTTCAGCAAGAAACGAAGTCTGTCTAGAATTGCAGAACATTCAAGTCCATTTTGAACAGGTCCTGGTGCTCAAGGATATCAACCTTTCAATCCGGGATAATGAGATTGTGAGCATCATTGGCCCCAATGGTGCGGGAAAGAGCACACTGTTCAACATCATTTGTGGACTCATACGGCCATCAAGAGGGCGGGTCCTCTATTATGGCCAAGACATTACCCGCTGGCCCCCGCATCGAATTTGCCATGCCGGAATCGGCAGGGCATTTCAGATTGCTAGACCGTTTGGGGGCATGACAAGCCTCGAGAATGTAATGTTTGCATTCTGCTTCGGGAAGCCAAAGGGTGGGCAATATTCCTTGAAGCGTAAGGAAGCCTTGCGATTGTTGGACCTTTTGCAGTTGTCACAAAAAGCCGACCTACTCGCCAGAGAACTGACGTGCTCCGAATTGAGGCGGCTGGAAGCTGCGCGAGCCCTTGCCACGCAACCAAAGCTCCTGCTCCTGGACGAAATTGTTGCCGGATTCAGCCCTCAAGTCATCGATCAATGGGTGGGACTTCTCAAGACGTTCAGGGACCAGGGTCTTACACTGCTCATCATCGACCATTTTCTGAGTCTCACTGCAAAGGTGTCGGACCGGTTGATTGCCTTGCACCATGGAGCGAAAATTACTGAAGGGGAACCTGATTCAGTGCTTTCCAACCCCGAGGTCATTTCCGCTTACCTGGGTGAGGTGCGGCAGCCTTATCGGGAATAAATGGTCTATGCAGATCGATGTTCGAAGCAATACACTGCTGTCCGTACGCAACGTCTCCGTTTCCTACGGAAAGAGCCCAATTCTGCAGGAGTTGTCTCTTGACCTCAGCCGACAGCATATCATGGCCTTGGTTGGACCAAACGGTGCCGGCAAAACGACGCTGCTGAAGACCATCGGGGGGCTTCTTCCTCCCCACAGGGGAAGCATCATCTTCAGAGGAGAGCCCATAGAAAGGCGACCAGTGTGGGAGATTGTCGCCCGGGGAGTAGTGTATGTCCCGGAAGGAATGCGTGTCTTTGGTGATATGAGCGTACTTGAGAACTTGGAAGTCGGCGCCTATCTGAATCGCCAGGTCATTTCGGATCGACTGAACATGATCTTTGAGCTCTTTCCCGAGCTCTACGGGAAGAAGGAAACCCACTCGAGATTTCTCAGCGGAGGGGAGCAGCGGATGGTGACCCTGGCACGAGGGTTGATGAGCGGTGGTGAGCTCCTCCTGCTCGATGATCCGTTTCAAGGGCTTAGCCCAAAAAGTACTGAAAGATTCTCAGAGACGTTCAAGAGTCTCAAGGAGAGCGGCATGACCCTGTTTATCGCGGGACAACATGTTCGGCGCATCCTGGATCTTTCAGATTGGGGATTTCTTATAGAGCGCGGCGCCATAACTCTTTCAGGGCTCAGTGGGGAATTTCTGGAGGACGCACACCTTCAGCGAATCCTTTTTGGGTCCGTCATGAACCAAGATTCCCTTCCTTGATAGTTCATACCTTCCTTTGGAAATGTGCCAACTTCAGCTTGTCGTTTCGTTCCATTTCTGATATTTTCCGAAGCGTATATTTTCGTCTTCCTGTTGCTGATACGGGAACACAAACGGAGAAACATGGATGAATGAACTTTTGGCTCCAGGCGGCAGCCTGGCTATGGTCGAGGAAGTGTTCACCCGAGGCGCCGACGCGGTCTACCTGGGTTGCAAAGGATTCAGCCGCAGGAAGTGTGCATGGGAGATGGAGGATTCGCAGATCCGAGAGGCCATTGAGGTTGCCAGGCCTTTTGGAGGAAGAGTCCGGATTGCCATCAATGCCGAAGTACCGGACGAGAAATTCATGGTGGTCATGAGCAAGATCGCCAAGTATGCAAAATGGGGAGCAGAAGGAGTGATCGTCAAGACCCCTTCGGTCATGCAGATGGTGAGAGACAATTTTCCTCAGCTGGTAATCCATGCCAGTGTCGGGTGCAATATTCAGACACCTGCTCAAATAGCCGAGTACAAGGGCTATGGCGCGACCCAGGTGGTTGCAAGCACCGAAATCAACACCTTCGAAAAACTCCAGGCATTCAAGAAAGCTGCCGATGACCATGGAATTGCAACCGAAGTGCTCATTCACGGGAATCGCTGTGTAGGCGGCGTCGGGAATTGCAGCTTCCACGAGCTCATCAGTGACTCCTATATCAGGCAGACCTACGTCGATGAGGATGGAAACGAAATCGTCGAATATGAAGGCTGGCCGGATCGCAGCGGCAGTTGCTTCCGCATTTGCCTCCTGACTGATGCTCAGCGGTACAAGGTCTTACAGCAAAGAGGGCGAAAGGCTGAAGAAATTGAAGGGATGAACGAGCGCATTCGGCTCCACCCGAATATCGCATTCGCAATCAATGGCAAAGAACTCTGGAACTACATGGACATAGGCCTGCATACCATCAAAGTGCAGGGACGAGAATACGCGGTGAGTCTGATCGGACGGATGATCTTTCTGTACCGCTCCTTAATTGACGCGCACGACGGGGGAAAGGCTTACAATGATCCAGACCTGATCGGTCTGCAGGAGGAGTTGAACGAAATCGCCCTCGATCGTGACCGTGCCCGTATGGAAAAAACTCGGGAACTGCATCAAAATATCAAGGGATTGTTCGCCTGACACACCTTGACAAAAGCCTGTTCTTTCTCTAGTATGACCCAAAAGTGGCCCTGTATGGGGGTCACTCACTCTCATTCATTGTTGGTTCGGGTACGAGCGTGGATAGATTTTAACTTTGAGCAGGAGGGTAAGATGCCGGTATTTGTTTCTGTTTTGAAGAGCACCCCAGAAGGTAACAAGGATATCAAGAAAGCCCGAGAGCGCTTTGCGGCGGGGAAGAAGAGTGTTGAGAGCGTGGGCGGAAAGATCCTTGATGCCTATTATGTCTCAGCCCGAGGGGAATACCTGATCATTAGTGAATTCCCAAATGAGGAAGCCAGGGTGAAAACGATGGTCAACACCTTGGCGCATGGTACAGTCACCTACGAGGTGTACAAGGCTCTACCTGTTGAGGAATATTTCAAGCTGGTAGAACAAGCCTGAGATTGGCTAGATGAATGAATTGTCATTATAGTGTTGCTTTTTGACTTCAAGAGGTGAGGTGAGCCCATCATAGGCTGAGAGGTTTTCTGTGATTGATTTGGTTTCGCCTCACCGGCCTTGAGGTCAGTTCCAACATGCGTTTTCCTCTTTGAATCCCCCCGGTTCTTCTTGAAACATGAGCACAGCCACGTAAGGCTTGAAAGACCAAGCCCCGCCGACCATGAAAAGATTTGGAGTTGGCCATGTGTGATATCTTTGCTTTGTGCTCCGGCTACAGTTACACGGCACAGCGCTATCTTCCCATCTTCGCCGAAAAGGGAAAGAATAATATGGACGGCTGGGGCATAGGATTCTTCCGCGACAACGAAGCGCTCGTGGAGAAGTCGCCCGAGAGCGTTTTTGACGGTCATCAAGTGCACGAAAGTTTCCAGCGACTGGCGCGGGTCGTCGACAGCCGGATCATCGTTTCACAGATCAGTTGCCCTCTCAGCGGGACCCATCGTGGAGAATCCAAACATCCACACGCCCTTTCCTTCTTGGACCATGTTTGGCTCTTTGCACATGTGGGGGTTGTGGAGAGAATCGATTCGTATGAGACCAGTCTGAGCCCTCGGGTCGAAGTAGAAGGTTTCACCGGGCGCATACTGGAGTTCCTGAGAGACCGATTGGTCTCCCTTATGGAGGCAAACCCGTACGGGAGTCTCTACGATGCCCTGAAGGCCAGTTTGAAGCGGTTGGTCTTGCAATATCCCGGCCGCTACACCTTCTTTCTCACCAATGAGCTGACTCTTTTCGCTTTCACCAACTATCGGCCTCTCATGCTTCTGAGAGAGTCGGAGACCATGGGAAATATTCTCCTCATCACTTCTATAGACGAGGGTCTGAGCCCCAAAGGATGGCTAAGCATTCCTCCGGCTGAAGACAGTTGGGGAAAGCTTCTGGTCATAACCGGCGCAGATGTGCTGTACTTGGGAGATATTTGAAAGGCAGAAAGTGGAGATCATGTGCGATCTTTTTGCACTCTCTTCAGAGAAAGACTATTCCGCTCCCAGATCGTTGCCGGTGTTTGCCGACCTTGGATGGAGAAACATGGACGGCTGGGGAATAGGCTATTTCAAGAAACACCGTGCCCACGTGGAAAAATCGGCTGAGCGTGTCTATTATGCCGGTCATGTCCACGAAAGCTTCCAAAGACTGGCTAGAGTGGTGAACAGCAAGATCATCATATCCCATGTCCGCCTGCGCACAAGCGGCCGCATCGACGAATGCCATGCCCACCCGTTTGTCCTGCCTTTCGGCTCCCACGACTGGATTTTTGCACACAACGGCAAGGCCCCGGCCATTGAATCCTATCAAACCGAGGGACCTAACATCCCGGACACCGTGAGCGACTCGGCGAAGGCCTTCGAGTATCTTCGCGACCGCATGGTCGATTACTATCAGGATAGAGATTCGAAGCTCTCGACACTGTTTGAAGCCCTCTACAAAGGCACCGGCGAAATGATCGAAACTTACCCCGGCAAGTACAACTACGTATTGACCAACGGCCAAGTTCTGTTCGCCTTCAACAACCACAGGCAGTTCATGCTGCTGAGGGGCAGCAGGAAGCTCGAGGGAGGGCTCCTGTTAACCACCATCGCCCACGGACTCAGTGATGAGCAGTGGGTGCAGGTATCTAGGCCGGCAGGCTGCAAGGGGGTGCTTCTGGCCATAGTCGGTAGCAGCATCATTGTCCAGGAGATTCTCTAGGGACTGAATCGAGGAGCGCGTAATGGGTATGTGGCTTTATGACGATGCAAAGGAAATGGAAGAATTCCAAGCCTATCAGAGAGAAGTCCGGAGGGTGGAAGGCGAGTATCTAGAAATCCGCCTCCTGCTTCGTGATGCCCTTGAAGATCTGAGAAGTGAACCTGGCAATGAATATCTCGCGGCGAAGGTCAAATACCTCGAAAAGAGACTCAAAGACCTGGAGGGCCAAGGAGCGAGGCTCGCTGCAGACCATCCGCTGGAAATCTCCCTCTGGGCGCCTCCGCATGGATGATCTCCTGCATGTTCCGCTTGAACAGGATTTGATTCACCACGGCAGGCTCGACAGACAGCTCCGGATAGATGGTTGGAACCAACCGGCTCTGGAAGCAGCGACAATCGGAGTTGTGGGCGACAACGATCTGCTGGCATCGCTCTTCCTCCTTTCCGCCGCTGCTCTGGGAATCAATCACGTGGTTGTGATCGCCCCGGTGGTGGATGAGGTTCTCGTGAAAGTGGCGAAGAGAGTGAATTCCAACTTTGCCCTGACACACATTGAGGGATTCTATACGCATCCGATCTTGGATGAATGGTTCAAAGGATGCGGCCTGATAGTCGATTTGAGCCATTTTGGGTTGGCTAACAAGTTGTGTTTGGAGAAAGGTTTCAACGAGAGGATACCCATTGTCCGGGGCTTCTGTTACAAAGACAGAGGTGTTCAGGGGTTCGTGGTGTTCACGTATGTGAGAGGGCGCGAATGGCTGGAACTTGAGCGGATTGTCTGTGCAAACAGCTTCCCCGGACTCCATTTTGACGACGGCGTGTTCGATACGATCACTGCCGGCATCGCCCTGGAAGAAGTGAAGAACATTCTGATGTCAAAGCAGATTTCTGACACCCTAATAACCTACGCGAGGAAGACAGAAGAGCACAGCCATCGATCCAAGATACTGGTGGTCGGCTCGGGAGCTCTGGGGGCTTTCGTCGGCCTGGGACTGGCTTACTCGGGGTTCAAACACTGTACTTTTCTGGATCCTGACCGGATTGAGTTGACCAATCTGAACAGGCAGGTCCTTTTCTATGATGCTTTCGGGCAGAGCAAAGCGGTGACTCTGGCCTCAAGACTGAGGGATTTCTTTGGAATGGATGCAGTGGCACGTATTGCACACTTTGAGGAGGATACCGACATTTCTCCCTATGACGTAGTTTTCGACTGTGTTGACAATTTTGAAAGCCGGATTGTGCTCAGTGAAGCTTGCAGGAATCAGCGAAAACCCTTGATAAGCGGTGGTACCAGCGCGGATGCGGGCCAGGTGGTAGTCTACGATCCCACAAAGAACACGGGTACACCGGCTGAACTGCTGGGACTGTACTCGATTGTCGGCAATCGAACAAAAGGAAGGCCCGTCCGGGAGAAGACCTCATGCACTTACCAGCCAGACCCTTCCGTGATCATGACCAACCAGATCATCGCCGGATTCATGGTAGATGCATACAGGGCACTGCTGGGCGGCCAGGAAGTCGGAAACATCTTTTACGACTCCACCAGCAGTGGAAGGATCCAGGTCTAAAAGCAAAGATGTGTGTGTCGCCGCTCTACACGGCGTCAATTCGTTAAGGGAGGAAATGAAGAATGTCCGACACTCTGGTGAGGAAGGCCCTGGAAACGCAAGAGATGCAGCAACTGCTCCCCCTCGTTGTAGAAATTCTGCCGGGGCAGGCAGCTGAGGGTCTGATAGACATCTATGAGCCCGGGACCTATGAGGGCAAAACGCTGCGCAGGCTTTGTGACAGGACCTTGGGCAAGAAGAAATGGACCATCGAGGAACAGCTCATCATCGAAGACATCAACAGACAGCTCCAAGGCGGAAAACTGCTCTGCCGCGGGCAGGAAATAGAAGGTACAGCCTTGGAGTACGCGGTGTCTGAGGAGACAGAGGTCGGTGAGAAGTATCTCTATGTTCCCGTCCGCGCCATCAGACCCCAGGAAGGTGGGCATCTCCTATACTGATGAAGGAAATATAAACCTTGCTGCAAATGTTTCAGTCTGAGATCGGACTTCTGGTTCACTCGGGTTTCATCTATGTTCCGCTACTGCTTGATCGCGACATTGCAGCGGAAGTTCAGGATTTATCGCGTTCCCGAGAGACCGGGGATGGTTCGGTTCCAGGTGGATGTTTGTTGGAGTTCGAAGGGAAACAGTTTGTCAGGTCGTTGAGCATAGACTCTATCTTGAGAAACTACGTCCACATCGACAAAGGATACTATGAGCAACTGAGAAGAGCCCGGCTGCCAAGGTCTCCAGAATTCTCGTACCTGGCATCCATGGCTCCGACAGGGAGGCTCCGCACCATAGTCCTCAAGATAATGCCCTACTTCGTTCGAAAGGGCAGGGGGCTCGAAAGAAGACAGTTCAATGACGAAGATCTATTGGAGCGGATTCACTCCAAGCTCGATATTCCGAACAACTTCTTTGAAAAAGTCGACCAGGCTCTGGATCCCAAGCCCTTGCTGCAAAGGTTGGATGACCTGAACAGGCTGGAACTGACCGTTGAGCCTCTTCCGGACGGTCCCGCAACGGGTCAAGCTCTCAGCCGATGGATTCGTACGGCCCTGGAATCCCAGATTATCAGCGAAGAGAGAGACCGCCTCAAGGGAGAACTCCGGATGAGAGAACAAATGGAGGACACCAAAAGGAGGCATATCGCGATTCTTCTATACTTGGAGGAAAGAGGATCGTTCGAGCTGGACGGTTTTGGTTTCTGCAAAATGGGAGCGAGGGATGACTACCTGATTTACAAGCGCACCGGACAATATATTCTAAAGGACTATTACGCCAGAAGCTATCGGTTTCCCGACTGTAGAGTGGCCGTTTCCACTGCGAGGGCTCTGAGACCCTTTGTGGTCGAATCCTACAAGCATCCTTTCCTCCTGGGGCACGCCCCGGGTCAAGACATTTGTATCAGTGGATACGAGCGGCCACAGGAATTCAGTGCCGAGAACATCGTCAGGCTGTTGGAAGAAGGCATCAATGCCTTGCTTTATGGCTATGATGCCCGTCGCCGAAATGGTTATCACAGTCTTGACCCAACGCTCTACCTCGTCAAGACCATCGAGTTCGTGGACTACCGGGTCTGAAGGCTTTATGAGAGGTCCCATTTTGAACCACGAAGGACACGAAGAGCACGAAGGGAAGTGCTATTCTTTTCAAGAGACAGGCATAGGGGTTTGATGCCTCCATGAATTTGACGCAAAGCATCAAGAGCGGTCGTGCCCGGCAAAAGAGCAAACGGCCTCATGAGACAAACGGATTCAATGTGGTCAGCCGTATTGTCAGAGAGTACAAACTCGGTGAGGATTTTGTGAAGGCCCTCGACGATGCCACTGAATTTCTTTCTGAGAGAAAGACGGAGCTGCGTCAAGTCAAAGACAAGAGGCTGCTCGATGTTCCTCCCTATGTTTTGGTCACACAGGAAGAATATGGAATCGTCGTGGCCATCTTGAGCAAGCTGGACAACCCGTACCTGCGGTTTGCCCATTCACCGGAAGAGATGCTCTTGTCGGTGTCGCTTTACGAGGCTGACCCTTCGCTGGCATCGGAGGAACTATTGCGAGAGGGTTTTGAAACACTTCACTATCGAAGGAGGTCCAACCGGAATGATCGGTGACTTCGGTGGAATGTCCGACCAGACCCGGCAGCGAATCAAGGACAAGATCGAGCTCCTCAGAGAAGAGCAAACGTCCAAAGCGGTGCAGGAGATCATCGAGTTCAACAAAACCCCGGCTCAACTCAAGACTGCTATGGACGGATTCATCATCGGGCAGGAGAAAGGGAAGAAGGTCATTTCCACTGCCATTGCATTTCATTACAAAAGGCTGGCTGGGGCGCTGAAAAAGGCGCTGGCGAAAAACGAGGCTGATCTAGACCATGCCTTGCGGAACACCAGGACTCCCAAGGCAAACATCTTGATGATCGGCCCCAGTGGCTGTGGCAAGACTTACACCAGCCAGACAACCTCTAGGCTTGCAGGGGTGCCTTTCGTCCACGAAGACATGACCCGGTTCAGCGAGGTCGGTTATGTGGGGCAGGACGCCGCAGACATACTGGTCGATCTCCTCCTGGCAGCCAATGGCAACCCTCAAGTGGCGCAAATGGGGATCGTCTATCTGGACGAGATTGACAAAATCGCAACAGAAACCGTTGCCTACAAGGACGTTTCCGGGAGGGGGGTTCAAAAGGGTCTGCTTCATCTGGTCGATGGGGCAGACAATACCGTCCATATAGGGAAGGAAAGAATCTCGCTTTCAACCAGACATGTGCTCTTTATCGCAGGGGGGTCCTTTGAGAACCTTGAA
>Ga0233425_10008512_pt1 | contig 13590 bp, 8 predicted proteins | sample Watercolumn_Towu_2_FD_181712 | JGI IMG/M metagenome (GOLD analysis project Ga0233425, IMG submission 181712) | Freshwater microbial communities from Lake Towuti, South Sulawesi, Indonesia - Watercolumn_Towuti2014_140_MG | ecosystem: Environmental > Aquatic > Freshwater > Lake | place: Indonesia...
CGCGACGTCCTGGAAGCCGTCCGGCAGCGAGGAATCCGCGGGAAGGTTGTCGGCGGGGACGTCTTGGGGCAGCAGGTCTGCGCCGGAGTCTGCTTCAGCGTCCGGGGCAGCGTCCTCCTGCGTGTCCGCGGAGGTGGCGTCCGCGTCGCTGGCGCTGCCGTCTCCGGAGCATGCGGCTGCAAGTGCGGCCAGCAGGGTGGCGACCGCGAGCCGGGCTGCTGCGGTGGCAATGGTCGTTGCGGGGTCGTTGTGGTGCTTCCGTGTGCTCATGAGATCCTCCATTAGTTTTTTGGCACTTTGCCGGATGAGACATCCCACTCTTTCTGAACGGTCAGGAACCAGGCTCTGCCTGGAAGCGGGTACTGGAATGCGTCGACCGCGTCGCGCGTGTCGAGCAGGTTGCGTGCCGATGCGGCCACGAGGAACCCTGCTCCGGGGCGCAGGGCCAGGCCGGCGTCGACGAACACGCGGCCTTCTTCCTTGAGGGAGTTGAACCGGTCGAATGCGAACCCGGACCGCCAGTCTGCGGACAGCCAGGCGGTCCACGGGCCGCTTTCGAAGCGGGTCTGGGCGTTGCCGGACCAGGGGGAGCGGAGGGGCAGCGGCTGGTGGGTATCTTCGGACACCAGGTCGAGATACGCGAGGGAAGCGGTGATGGAGAAGGGGTGGAGGTCGAGGGTTGAGGAGAGCTCTGCGCCGAGGCCGGAGGTCTCGCCCGTGTTCTGTGCTTCGATGGTGTAGGCGGTAACGGGGAGGAAGAGGATCGTGTCCTGTGCGATCTGGTAGAAGGCGGAACCCGTCGCGGAGAGCGGCTCTGTGTCGAGGGTGAGGCCGAGCTCCGCGCTCCAGAGGTCTTCGGGGTCGAGGTCGGGGTTGCCGCGGATACCGACCGACTCGAAGTACATCTCGTCGAAGGAGGGGGCCCGGAAGGACCTGCCGAGGGATGTGAAGGCCCGGAGCGGATCTGCCAGGCGCAGGCCGGCTTCCAGGGACGGTACGGGGACCGGGGCCGGCTGGTCGATGAAGGCCAGCCGGGTTCTCAGGGCTGCGTTGGCGGGGTCTGCGCTGCGGCCCCAGGACGCGGCAAGCACGACGTCTGCAAGCATGCGGGAGCTGTCGACGTCCGGGGAGAACGCCCTGGTGACGCCCACGGTCTCCCGGCTTGCGGACAGGGACAGGTCGGTGGCGAGCTTGCCCCAGAGCGGGAGGTGCGTGTCCGCAGCCGCGGTAAGCCGGGAGTTGGCGCTGTGCGTGTCCGCGGGGGGCGGGAAATAGGGCTTGGGGTCCATGAGCGTCCACTGCCACAGCCCCCAGGAGAGGCTGATGTCCGAGGATCCGCGGGCAACCGGGAACCTGGAAGCGCTCAACCTGCTGCCGAGGAGGAAGCTGTTGCTCTGCTCTGACGCGGCGTCGGAGGGGAACTGCTCGAAGCCCGGGACCTCCCGCTGGCACAGGGACATGCTGCCGATGAACGAGAGCCGGGAATGGGCCGAGGTGCGGCGTGCGAGGGAGAACGCGACCGCGTCTTTGTAGGCTTCGTTGTTGGACCGGGTGCGGGTGGCGTCGTTGCGGTCCACGAACTCGAAGTCGCCCTGGGACTGCTCGTGGGACCAGGCGATGAAGCCTGCCGGTCCGGTGACCGACACGGATCCTGCGACCGAGTCGAAGTTGGCGGGGGAGAAGAAGCCGGCAGTAGAGCGGGCGACGGTCTTTGCGGGTCCGGAGTCTTTGAGGCGGACCACGACGACCCCGCCCATGGCTCCGCTTCCGGCCATGGCGCCGCGGCCTCCGCGGTAGACCTCGAAGCTGTCGACTGCGGCAAGCGGGATGAGGGAGAGGTCCACGGCAGCGGACTGGGGGTCGGCCATGTTGAAGCCTTCGACCAGGACCTGGACCTGCTTGCTGTCGCTTCCGCGGATGGTGACCGTCTGGCGTTGGAGCGCGCTTCCGGAGCGGATCACCTGGACGCCCGGAGCGTCATCGACGAAGTCTGCGGCGGTCTTTCCGGAAGCGGTGGCGTCATCGACTTCCAGCACCTCTACGGGGGAGACGGAGTCGAGCAGCGGCGGCTTCTCGGTATCGACTTCGACGGCAGGGAGCTCGACGTCGTCGGCGCGGGCGGAGGCAGGGCAAAGGACCAGGCATGCCGGTGCGAGGAAGACGGGAATGACGGCAATACGCTGCACGGGCGTCCTCACCCTTGTCCGCGAGGCAAGACGTCGCCTGAGCTCTCCGGGCAGGTTTCCTGGCTTACGGGTCGGGACCTTCCCTGCCGGCGTCCGCCTTCCCAGGGGGTGTTGTCCCCAGTGGCGTCGTGGACGTCGGCTCCCGTTCACAGTGGCGGGACCGCACAGGTGTTGCACCTGTTTCCCTCGGGCCCCTCGCGGGGCTCCCGGAGAACCACGGGCGGATAGTGGGCCGGACGGACCGGCAAGTCAAGGGCAAACTGGAATGCGAGGCATGCGGGGCTACTGAGCGTCGGCCTTCTTGAGCTTTGTGGGCACGGAGCCCAAAGCGTCTTTGGTGCCGTCCTCGACGTAGACGGTGACGTGGTAGTTTCCGACCGGGATTCCGGTGGGTACGTCGATGGTACCGGAGAAAGCGCCTGCGGTCACGGGCAGGTCTGCGGTGGCCACGGTATGGGACACGGCCTTCTCCCAGTTGGCCTGGACCGTGGCCGTATTCGCGGGATCATGGGGGTCTTCGACCGGGGTCAGGGGCTCGAGGATCGCGGTACGCTCCGCGACGATTGCGACGTGGGCGGTGCCGGAGTCGAGGCCGACGACGGTACCCGAGACCTGCGCTGCGCTGCCGAGCTTGGCGTCTCCGACCTCGAGAGTGACCTTGCCTTCGGGCTTGCGGATGCGGGCAGCGGGGTCGCCCAGCAGGTTGTAGCTGTACATGTGGTCTTCCACGACGAACACCATCTCCTCCGGGGCCACATAGAGCACGGCAAACGAGTCGATCATCTGGCGCATGGGGTCTTCGGTGTTGTAGAGGGAGCGCCACTTCATGAGGCGCATGGCCTCGCCGATGGTATCGGGGTTGTCGAGGAACACCGCGTTCTCGACCTCGATGGCGTTGATGGCGTTGCCGTAGGGGTGCGTGGTGGTCTGGGACACGATGGCGGCCATGGGCCCGCCTTCGAGCTTGAGGACCTTCTCGGTCTCGCAGTCGTTGGCGCCGATGTAGTCGCCGGTGCCGCAGGCGAAGAAGACGGTGAACGCCTGCCGGTTCTGGACGATGACCTTGGAGAGGTCCGGCACGTCGAGCTCGCCCCCGCCATGTCCCATGTAGGTGACCATGACCGATCCTTCGGTAAGCAGGTCGTGGATCTTCTCCTCGAAGGGGAAGTAGTAGTAGTTGCTGTCCGGGTTGCGGTATGCGAACACGAGATCGTAGTCGTAGGGAACGGCTTCGAGCCCCTTGGTTGCGATGGTTTCGATGAACAGGTCGATGTCCTCGCCGAAGCCTCCTTCGCCGGCCCAGACGTGGATGCGGTGGTTCCAGGGGCCGACGGTGTAGGTCGTTTCGTGTGCCTTGACCTTCTCGAGCATGAGGAGGCCGTCCTGGTCGGTCCGCACCGGGATCCTGCCGACTGCGAGGTCCGGCACGTCGTCGCCGTCGACGTCCGCGTAGAAGTTGTCGGAGTAGGCGCCTTCCCAGCCTCCTGGCCAGTAGAGCGAGGGGACGCACGTGGCCCGGTCGTTGTCTTCCGCGTCCGCGTCGCCGACGATGAGGAGGTAGAACGGGGAGTCCGGGACGCGGGTCTTGTAGCGGCCGGCGACGAACTCGGAGATCTCGGTGCCGATCCAGCCGTCGTCCGCGTTGGCCGGGGCCAGCTCGGACACGGTCCGGACCAGGACCTTGTAGCCCGTCTGGGTGCGATAGTCGGCAAATGCCTGCGCGGTCTTGGTGAGGCCGTCCGCGGTGACAATGAGGTAGTTGAAGGGGCCGGGAGGGGAGGTGTCCGGCCCGGTGTCCTCCGGGCTGCGGGCATCGGGGATGGCTTCTGCCGGTGCGTCGGTGGGGCCCGAGTCGTCGACCACGCGGGTGTCCTGTGCGTCCTCCACCACTGCATCGGAGGAGTCGGTTGCCGCGCAGGCGAACAGGAGGGCGGGCACCGCGGCGGAGACGACGAGTGCGTGGATGAAGCGGCTACTCTTCATTGGAATCCTCCCAGAGGGCCCAGTCGGCCTTGGAGTCGCCCATGGTGAACACGATGCTCTTTGCCTGGACAAGCTCGGAATGAGTCAGCCAGGCTCGGTCGATGGGCGTGCCGTCCACGGCGATGGAGGAGAGGTACTGGCCGCTCCCGGTGCGGTCGACGGTGAGGTCGAGGACGGGGGTCTTGACGGTTGCGTGCTCGAAACGGGGCCGGTGGAGGGTGTAGGTGTCCATGCAGGGGAACGGGTAGAGGCCGAGGGCAGCAAAGACGTACCAGGCAGACAGGGTTCCCGCGTCGTCGTTGCCTGCCAGCCCGTGGGGCTCGTTGGAGTAGTTCTTCTCGATGACCCAGTCGACCCAGGTCGAAGTCCGGTCCGGGTCTCCTGCCAGCGAGAAGTAGAACGGGGCCTGGATGTCCGGCTCGTTGCCGTGGAAGTAGTACGGGGAGGGGATGATGTCGTTCCAGTTGTCCTTGGAGAGCTGGAAGAACTCCTGGAGGCGGGTCAGGAACGGCTCGTTTCCGCCCATGAGCGAGGCCATGCCGGGAACGTCGTGCGGCGGGTACCAGAGGTACTGCCAGGCGTTGCCTTCGACGTAGGGGTCCTGCCAGGTGAGGGGTTTGAACGGCTCGAACCAGCTTCCGTCGGAGTTGCGGGCACGGAAGAAGCCCTCCTCCGCGTACCAGAGGTTCTTGAAGAATGCGGCGCGCTCGGCGAAGGTGGCAGCGTCCTGGTCCTTGCCGAGTGCGGAAGCCATCTTGCCGATGCAGTAGTCTGCGTAGGTGTACTCCTGGGTCTTGGAGACCGAGCCGCCCTCCTTGTCCTGGGGCACGTAGCCGAGTGCGATGTAGTCGAGGATGCCGCTGCGACCGGAGGATGTGACGCCCGGGCCGGGGGGTCCGTTGGCCGCGGCGTACATGGCGTCGTAGGCCGCGGCGTAGTCGAAGTCGGTAAGCCCTTTCAGGTAGGAGTCGGCAACGATAGCGTCCGCGGGCGTACCGATCATGCAGTTGCTTTCGCCGCAGGCGATGGCCCACTTGGGCAGGAAGCCGCCGCCGTGCTCGGTCATGGCGTTGAAGGATCGGAGCATGTCGGTCTGACGCTTGGGGAAGAGGAGGATGTAGAGAGGGTGCACGGTCCGGTAGGTGTCCCACATGGAGAAGTCGGTGTAGTAGTCGCCCCAGTCCGCGGTATGGACCTTCTTGTCAAAGCCGACGTAGCGGCCGTCCGCGTCGGAGAACACGGTGGGCATGAGCATGGTGTGATAGAGCGCGGTGTAGAAGGTGACCTTCTGCTGGGTCTCGGCCGCGGCGATCTGGATGGGGGACAGGTAGTCCTCCCATGCCTTCGACGTTGCCTGGTAGATCTCTTCGAACGACCTCCCCTCGATCTCCTCCAGGTAGTTGTTTGCCGCGCCCTCCTTGTCGACGAAGGAGAGGGCGACGCGGACTTCGACGGTGCGGGCGTCGGGGGCGGTGGTATCGAAGGTGAAGTATGCGCCGGCCGTGGGGCCGTCGATGTCCGCGGCATCCGGGTCGAGGGCTCCTGGGGTGAAGGTCCCCCAGCCCGTCGGAGCGGGGGTGAACACGGCCTTGAAGTGCACGGTATAGCCGCCGAACCGGCCCGAGAGGTCTCCCCGGGACTTCTTGAACCCCGTGACGGTACCGGTGGCCGGGTCGAAGTGGATCGCGGCTCCGTCGCAGCTGCATGCCGGGAGGGAGTAGGATGCGTCCACGATGACCGTGGAGTTCTTGCTGGGAGGGAAGGAGTAGCGATGGATGGCCCCGCGCTGGGACGCGGTGATGGTTGCGTCGATGTTGCCGCTGTCGAGACGAACCGCGTAGAATCCCGGCGCGACGATCTCGTTGGCGTGGTCGAACGGGGAGCGGTATCCGTTGGGTTCGGTCTTGATCTTGGACATGCCGACGGTGGGCATGAAGAGGATGTCGCTGTAGTCCGGGACGCCGATGCCGTGGGGGTGGGTGTGGACGAAGCCGTCGATGCGGTCGTCGGGATACCAGTAGCCTGCGCAGTGGAAGAGAGCGGTCTTGCCGTTCTCGAGGTCCGAGGTGTCGGGGCCCACCTTTGCAAAGCCGAACGGAGCGGCCGCGCCCACGAACACCGCGCCGAGCCGGTATCCGACTTCGCCGGACCCGATGCGCGGGCTTACCAGGGCCTGGACGCCGCAGGCGGAGGGGACGGAAGCGCACGCGGGGTCGACCGCGTCCGGGTCCGGTGCGTCCTCGGGCTTGGCTTCCGGTGCGCCGGAATCTGCGGGTGCGGTGTCCGCCGAAGCGGCATCTGCAGCGTCCTGCGGGAGGACGCCGTCCTTTTCATCCGCACGGGATGCGTCCGGCGCCGGGTCGCTTCCCCCGGACCCGCCGGAGCAGCCGAGCAGGAACAGAAGGGCCAAGGAGACGGCGACGTGCCGCGGGGGAGAAGCTGGCTTGCGCATGTTTCCTCCTTGCGGCTCAGTCGGGCCGCGGGGATTTCAAGCACTTTACTTCGGGGTACGCATGGATCTCAAGCCCCTTGTCGGGTGAGACCGTACGGTATTCGACCGGGTCGGTACGGGCCCAGTCTCCGGACTCCGACTTCTGGAAATGGCGCCAGTCGGACGGGATGAGGCTTGCCACGCCTCTCTGGATGAACGGGTTGCTGCTGCGGCAGTCCGGGTAGTAGGGGTTTCCGGCCCCTGCGGAACCCACGAACAGGTCGATGCGGTCTGCCTGGATGCCGCCGCCCACGTCCACCGCGCAGAGGAACCCGTCGTGAGTGGAGCCGTCGTTCATGCGTGCGCCTGCGAGTGCGGGAAGATAGAGGAGAGTGCCGACCAGGGCAGCACGATTGGTGCGGGTGGCCTTCTTGTCGCGGCGAGCCCTGTCGACCGCATTGCCCTGGACGCAGCCCTGGGTGCGGAGCCTGTCGCACAGCAGATCGAAGTCCATCGCGGCGCTGCGGTAGGGCACGAGCGCGTAGCCGTTGATGCCGAGCCCCCAGCTTCCCTCGGGCAGCACGATGAACCGGCGCTTCTTGCCGTGCGTGCTTCCGACGTTGATGATCCGGCCGTCCAGGAGTCGCCCGGTCCCCTGCACGAGCACCGCGTCGTAGAAGGCCCTGGAGGCGGAGACGATGGCAGCGCCCGAGTTGTCCTCGAGGGTGACTGCGCGGTCGCGGTCGGTCAGCGGGTAGAGGTCCTGGGAAGCGACGTGGTAGTAGGTGGGGAAGAGCGGACCGACGGAGGTCCTGCGTGCGACCGTGGGGTTGGCGTCCGGAGGCAAGAGGCTTGCGATGCTGCGGACCTTGTCGTTGCCGGGTGCGGCAGGGCAGGAGAAGGGCTTCGAGTGCACTGTTGCGACGTTCGCGGACGGCACGTAGCACTGCACCGGTCCGGGCCCCACGAGACGGCCGTCGTGGGAAGCGGTCATCAGCGCGTCTGCGAAGCGTACCAGCGACCAGTCGCCCTCGGTGCCGAGGCGGTAGAGGGGCTGCTTGAAGTAGAGCAGGGTTCTGACCGCGGCGTCGGAGCGCGGATCCTGTCTGCAAGGGATCCCGTCCAGGTCGTACGTGCCGATCCGCACGTATCGGTCCCAGTCGGGCACCGGGCCTGCGGTCGGCTGTGCGGAGAGCCCGCCCGCGACAAGCAGCAGCGCGGCAGCAAAGGTGCTCATGGCAGCCAGGGAGCACGCAACGCGGAGCGTGCAGCGAAAGCGGCCTCGATGCGGCGGCTCACATCGGGAGATCATCGTCGTCGTCCGAGGGGTCTGCCGGCTGGGCCTGCCATGCGATCTTCGAGATGAAGAGTCCTGCATCCCGTGTCATGATGGTGCACACGCGCGGGACCGAGGTGGTGGTCATGAAGGTGCAGGTGTGGGTCTTGCCCTCGGCCTTGCAGTAGGGCGTGGCCTTGAAGGCTCCGGAAGCGACGACGGGTCGCAGGGCCTTGTCCACGTCCTTCGGGTCGCTGCCCTTGTTCACGGTCACCCACGACGGCTTCTTCGAGCCTTCGGCCGCGATGTCGACGGTGAGGCCGTCCGAGGGGTCGACGAGCGCTGCGAGCTTGTCCACGGGAGCGTCCGGGGCCAGGGCGGACAGCGTTGCGAGGAACGTGTCCAGCGCCTGAGGCGCTACATACAGGGGGCTTTGCCCCCATGCTCCCGCTGGTCGCGTCCCCCGGTGCAGCCCCGAAGTCCGGCACTGACTCGATGGCGAGTCGGTGAGGAGCGGCGAGCCGGCGGCGGTCAGCAGCAGCAGAGCGGTGACGAGGGACATGGGGCACCTCCGGAGCAGATGATACACGCGTAGCGGTCCCTTCGGAAGGGAGTGTCGGAGACGGGTCGGTGAAGGCACGGCCGAGGTAGCTACACGCGGCCCGTCGCTCGCGCTCCGGGTAATGTGGCGGGCAAGCAACTCAGCCGAGGCCGTCTCTCACCCCCTCTCGCCTGCGGCGAGGCGTTGTGCGGCAGACTCCCGGAGCGTGAGCGTGGCGTCCGGACGCACCTCCACCCGCGCCCATGTACACCCCCATCGTTACCCGGAGCGCGAGCGACGGGCCGCGATGCGTCGCATCGGCCACACTGCTGAGGACCTATGCGACACCCCCGCGCCCATGTACACCCCCATCGTTACCCGGAGCGCGAGCGACGGGCCGCGATGCGTCGCATCGACCACACAGTTGGGGACCTATGCGACACCGGTGGACTGCCGTGCCTCGGGGCGCTGCCGAGCGATATACCGGCGGACCCTCTCCACGGACAACTCAGTCCAGAGATACTCTGTGCTGCCGTGGGCCGACCACACTCTGGCACCATCCGGGGAGATGCCCGCCTCCCTCAGGCGCCTCGTGGCCCATGCCTTCATGGCGACAAGAACCCTCTCCGGTGGGTCCTCAGCATTCAACATGGCGTGGACATGCTCCTCATTGACGGCGTGCTCGTAGAGTTCCCAGCCGCGGTCCACACACAGATCCACTAGAGCTGCGTCGACTACCGCCCGTGCCTCCGCGCTCAGGCGCACCGGGGCGTGTTTGAGGAGCGCCCGGTCGTGCTCGCGCAGCCCGGCAGCCCCTTCCGCATAGGTGGACGCCGGTGCGTCACCTCTTCGCGGACACCAACCCCTCTCATCGCCGCGCAACCAAGTGCCGTAACACCGAAACGAGATGAAATACGCCAAGGGCTGCTGCTGCATCGTCGCACCTCCCGAAGGATGTCCCGCTATCGGTATCGGGGTCAGGACGGATTTGGCCCATGTTATCTTCGGTCGGAGTCGCAGATTGCGGGTCACATCGAACACACGATTCTCTAGTCGTCCGGGTTGCTGAGGCTCAGGAGTCTGTGTGGGAGGGGAGGCCGATGCAAGAGCGAACTACTCCGACCCATTCGCCGAACACCCCTTGCTTGTCACCACCACTCCGGATGTCCACGACTCGGGCCAGTCAAAACAGTTCATGGAGATGTAGAGCTTCGACTCCGCGAGGAGGAACTTGTGCGTTTCTCCGGACATGACGATGTCAACAATCTCTCCTTTGTTGGCCTCGATGTCGGTGCCCAAGATGCTGTCGGCTACCGGACTGATGAACTCCCCACATTGACCGACGACTGGAGGGCAGGCCGACTCGGTGGCCAGACTCCACGGCGACTGTTCAAAATCGCCCTCGTACAGCATGAGAATCTGGTGACCCTCCTGGTCAAGTATCTCGATCAGAGTGTCGGTCCACCAGGGCTGCCAAAAATGGACGCTGAAAGTGATCTGATCTCCAAGCTTGACCGGTATCCCACAACCACCCCAGAGGTCCAGCCACAGAGTCACAGTCTGTCCTGAACCGGCGTGTTCGAAAGTGACCTTTGGTTTGCAGGAGGGCGCGACGCCATCGCACGGGACCATGCTCTTCACGGTCATGGAGAGCGACCAGCCCCACAACTGTAGCGTGAACTGTGGTGGCATGATATCGGGAAAGAACTCAAGGTCGAAACACACTCCCCCTGGCGAGTAGGAGACACAATCGGGCACCACCTCGTCCGCAACTGGAACTTCCACATAAGGGGAATCGTCCAAGAGGCTTGCGTCAATGACGGCCGAGTCGGAGTCCTGCTGAGAAACGTCTACCAACTGTGGCTTCCACACATTGACAGCATTCGAGGCCGAGTTCAAACGCAATTCCCAAGGGCCTTGCGACCACGGTGTGGTCGTCCAGAGGGCGTCGCTGGGTCCAACGGTTGGATGCCAAGTTTCGCTTGTATCGGGCCGGCTGTCCACGAGTCCGTCCTGCTCCGCGGGTGGCGGCAACTCGTATCCATCGGACGTTGACTGGGGACGACTCCCGTCCGGCTCAGGCGGCACCGGCTCTCGGCCGCGGGCCCCACATCCCAACAGACAGAGGATAGACCCTGTGGCTACAAGGGCCTGCGACGAAACAAGTTGCTGCATTCGGCCGCCGCTGCAACCGCGTCCGCGCGGTGTGGCCCTCGCCAGCCTCGCGATGGCGAAGAGAACGTCCCGGTCGGGTCGGTCAGCCACGCCTTGCCTCACTGGACAGAAGCTAACTCCAATTGTCCACCGTTGGTCCGACGTGCACGGCCTCACCATACCGGACTGGTTGATTGGGTGTCAAGAAGGCACGGCCGAGGTAGCTACGCGCGGCCCGTCGCTCGCGCTCCGGGTAATGTGGCGGGCAAGCAACTCAGCCGAGGCCGTCTCTCACCCCCTCTCGCCTGTGGCGAGGCGCTGTGCGGCAGACTCCCGGAGCGTGAGCGTGGCGTCCGGACGCACCTCCACCCGCGCCCATGTACACCCCCATCGTTACCCGGAGCGCGAGCGACGGGCCGCGATGCGTCGCATCGGCCACACAGTTGAGGACCTATGCGACACCCCCGCGCCTGGGTTCCACCGGCTTTGCCTACACGCACCCGGGTGCGGAAGGGAGTTCGACGAGGCGGCGGAACGCGTGTAGAATGCGCGGTGCGGAGGTGGATCGTGTCGCGTTGGAGGCTGCTGCTGGTTGCGTGCGTGTGTGTGGCTGCGGGGTGCCGGAAGGCGCCCACGGCCGCGGGCGGAGACGAGAGCGGAAGGGTGGAGGAGAAGGCGAAGGAGCCGGTCGAGGACGTGGTTGCCGAAGTGCGCGGCAGGCCGGCTCCGAAGCCGAAGGAGGAGAGGGCCGCGGCGGAAGACGTGACCGCGTCGCCTGCGGGTGAAGAGAAGACCGCTCAGCCGGTGGTCACGGGCGACACGGCACGGATCGCGTGGAGCCTGACGCCTGCCGAGCTGGACGTGATGCGCGACACCGAGGTCGTGATGGAGGTGACGTGGCCGGACGTGCCTGCCGAAGCGTACCGATGCGTCTTCGATCCCGGAGATCGGACGGGCGAGATCGCGGGCTGCCGCGTGAAGCACCGGTTCGAGGGGGGCCTTGCGGACCGCACGGTGACCGTCAGCGTGCAGCTCGACGGCAGGGAGGTATTCCGGGAGTCTCGGCCGCTGAACCTCGAGCGGCTTCCGGTCGCGGACATTCCGTCCGGTGCAGGTCCCGTGCCCCCGCGGCCCGGGGCCGGGGCGGGGCAGCGGATCGCGTTTGCGGGGCTGTTTGCCGAGCCGGACGACGCGGGGGTATCGCTGCTGGATGGTGCGTTTGACTCCGCGGAAGTGGAGCTGGCGTTCCTGTTCGTGAACTACGCTGCGGATGCGGACCGACTCCAGGCGCTGCTGGAGCGGCTCAATGCCTCTGCGTCCCGCGCGGTGCTGCCCGTCTACTGTCGTGCGGGGTCGCTGCCTTCTGCTCCCATGGTGCAGAGCCCGCGGGTGCTGCTGCACGGCGAGGGGAACAAGGCGCCGTGGCAGTATGCGTTCCTGTCTGCGGGGAACCTGTACGTGCTGCTGGACCCGCGTCAAACGTCGTTCGACCTGGAGCAGGAGAAGTGGATGCTGGGCGCCCTCTCCGGCGGTGCGCATGCGCCGCATCGGGTGGTGGTATCGTGCTCGCCGCTGGAGAAGTACACGGCCCGCGAGGTCACGGAGCTGGAACCGCGGTTCCGGTACTACGAGAAGCTGCTTCGCGGGGACATCACGCTGCTGGTGTCGTCGGTCTACCCGGTGTTCTATCACGGGCGATACGGGGATCTGGACACGCTGTCGTCGGGGTGTGCGGTGGGTCAGCCGGGAGCGCTGCTGAGCTCGGTGCGGGCGCAGCCCCGCGTGATTTCGGTGGTGGACCTGGTGCCTCGGGAAGGGGCTGCGGTGTATGCCGCGTCGCCCGACGGAGCGAACGCTCAGGCGGATCTTACGGGTGTTCCGTTCAAGGTTGGGAACTACGTGTTGAAGCTGTAGCGGCTACTTCTTGATGTCGAAGGGTCCTTCGAACTTCTCCTTCTTGATGGTGCCGACGCACTGGCCGACGACCGCGTTGCCCTTGACCGTGCCGTTGCACTTCATGTGGTCCGCGCCGCCCTTGCTCTTGCCGACCACTGCGAGGTGGGTGCCGAACACGCCCTGCAAGTTGAAGATCTGGTTATCGAAGTAGAGGGTGGCGGAGGAGAGCTTGCCGTTCTTGACGATGACGTCGAGCTTGCCGGGCTTCTTGCCCTTTCCCTTGACGGTGCCCTTGTAGACGCCGTCCAGGGCGCTGGTCTTGGCCTCTTCCTTCTTGACGTCGGTGGTGGCGGGCTGCTCGCCTGCGGGCTTCTCGGCCGCGGGCTGCTCGCCTGCGGGCTGCTCGGCCGCGGGCTGCTCGGCCGCGGGCGGCTCGGGGCAGTACTGGGCGACGTACTGGCCCAGCTTGGACTGGTCTTCGGGCTTGGGGTTCTGGTTGTAGCGGGCCCGGAGCTGCTCGTAGATCACGCGGTCCATGGCGTACTTGGAGAAGAGCGCCTCCCGTGCGACCTGGAAGTCCTGGGTGGGGAGGTTCTTCTTGATGAGGCAGGTTTCCTCGGCAAGGAGGTTGAGCATCTTGTCGAACATGGCGGGGTCGACGGGCTTTTCCTCGACCAGGGGGGACGCCTTGTCTGCGATGGGCTGGAGCTTGGCCTTCAGCACGTCGAGCTTGGTGCGTGCCTCGTCGAGCTTGCTCTGGGCCATGAGCCCCTGAACGGCCTCGGGCTCGGTGTACAGGGTGTTGACCTCGTTGAGGAGCGCGGTCAGCTCCGCGGACTTGGCCTGGTCGCCGGAGTTGGCCCACGCGGCCGACGAGGTGGTGAGGTCGGCCTTGAGCTGAGCGAGCTTTGCGGTGAGGTCGGTGAGGTCCTTGACCAGGGCTTCCCGCTTGGCAGTTTCCTCGGCCGCGGCCTTCTCTTCTTCCGCCTTCTTCTTCTCTTCTTCTGCCTTCAGGCGCTCTTCCTCAGCCTTCTTGGCGGCTTCTTCTGCGACCTTCTTCTCGGCTTCAGCCTTCTTGGCGGCTTCTTCGGCGGTCTTCTTGGCTTCTTCCTCGGCCTTCTTG
>Ga0233425_10008513_pt1 | contig 13588 bp, 12 predicted proteins | sample Watercolumn_Towu_2_FD_181712 | JGI IMG/M metagenome (GOLD analysis project Ga0233425, IMG submission 181712) | Freshwater microbial communities from Lake Towuti, South Sulawesi, Indonesia - Watercolumn_Towuti2014_140_MG | ecosystem: Environmental > Aquatic > Freshwater > Lake | place...
GCACTCGAGCGTGCACATGCACTGGCTGCTCGCGCGGGTGCTCCGGCTGCACGAGCGAGTGCCCGAGGCTGGGGCGATCGCAACGCTCTTCGATGCGCGGCTGACCGACGGCCCGCTCGCGACGGAGCGGAGCTACGTGGCGTCGCCGGCCGGGGCGACGTTCGAGCGGCCCTATGGCTGGGCGTGGCTGCTCGAACTCCGGGCCGAACTCGAGCGGCTCCGCGTCGCGCGGCCCGACGCGACACGCTGGGCCGAGGCGGTCGATCCGCTGGCGCGTGACCTCGCCGCGCGGCTGGCCGCGTTCGTCTCGGCCGCGGCGTATCCTGTGCGCGCGGGCACGCACGGCAGCACGGCGTTCGCCGCGATCCTCGCAATCGACTATGCCGTCACGTGTGACGACGCGCCTCTCGCCGCCATTCTCCGCGCCGCGGCGGTGCGCTGGCATGGTGCCGATCGCGACGCACCGATCGCCTACGAGCCCTCGCTCACCGACTTCCTCTCGCCCACCCTCGGCGCGGCCGTGCTCATGAGCCTCGCGGTTCCGACGGAGGCGTTCGCCGAATGGCTCGACGCGTATCTGCCGCGCGGGCTCGGCGGGATCGCCCGTCCGCCGCATGTGTCGGATCGGGGCGATCCGCAGATCGCACACCTCGACGGCCTCGCCCTGTCACGGGCGTGGATGCTGCGGCGGATCGCCGTGCGGCTGCCGACCGGGCATTCGCTCGTGGCCCCGTGCCATGCCGCCGCGGCCGCGAACCTCGACGCCGGCCTGCCGTGCTCGGTGGGGGGCGATTACGCGGGCGAACACTGGCTCGCGTCGTTCGCCGCACTCGCGTTCGGCGACGTGCCGTAGGCGGCCGCGTGGGGGCCTAGACTGGCGTGACCCACGGGGCAGTGCCATGACGACGATTCCGGTCGGTGATTCGGCGCTCGCCGTGAGCGTGGCCGGTCTCTCGAACGCCTCGACGCTCGGTCGCGTGCGTGCCCTGGCCACGACGCTTCGTGCGATGGCGATCGACGGGGTCGTGGATGTCGTGGCATCGCCGGACCGGGTGACGGTGGTCTACGATCCGCTGCGGATCGGGAGCGTGGCCGCGCTCGCCGCCGCCGTGTCCGCCTGTGCCGAGGCCGTGCCCGACGCCGCGGTCATCGCCCCGGCCACGCGGCACGAGATTCCGGTCGTCTACGGCGGACCGCACGGCCCGGATCTCGAGGTCGTGGCGGGGACGCACGATCTCGACCAGGATCGCGTCGTCGCCCTGCACACGGAGCCCGACTATCTCGTCCAGGCCGTCGGGTTCCTGCCGGGCTTCGCGTATCTCGCGGGGCTTCCCGAGGCGCTTGCGACACCCCGGCGCGCCACGCCCCGCGTCCGCGTGCCACGCGGCTCGGTCGGCATCGGCGGCGGCTTCACGGGCGTCTATCCGTTCGAGAGCGCCGGCGGCTGGCAGCTCATCGGCCGCTCGCCCGCATGGCTGTTCGACACGGCGCGAGCGCCGCCCGGCCGGCTTGCCGTGGGTGACCAGGTGCGATTTCGGGCGATCGAGGCGGACGACGTGCCGGCGGATGCGTGGCGACCGACCGCTCCGGCCGCGATCGCTTCGGCATCCGGTGTCTATGGCGAGACGGATACACGAGTGATCGAGGTGGTGTCGCCAGGCCTGTGGACGACGATCCAGGACCTCGGTCGTCCGGGCCATCGCGCCGACGGCGTGCCGCTTTCGGGGGCCGCCGATTCGCCGATGCTGCGGCTTGCGAATCTGCTCGTGGGCAATCCCGAGACCGCGGCGGCGATCGAGTTCACGCTCGTCGCACCGGAACTGCGGTTCACGCGAGACACGGTCGTGGCCGTGTGTGGCGCGACGTTCTCCGGAGTCCCGATGGCGAGGCCGTTTTGGGTGACGGCGGGCACGGTTCTCGCGCCGGGCCATGCGACGCGAGGCTGCCGGGGCGTGCTCGCCGTGGCCGGGGGCATCGACGTGGCACCCGTGCTCGGCAGCCGCAGCACGCTCGTGGCAGCCTCCCTCGGCGGCTTCTTTGGCCGTCCACTCGCGGCGGGCGATCGCGTGCCGTGCGGCCCGGCCGACGTGGACATCGACGGCGGCTGGAGCCTCGATCCAACGCTCATGGGCGAGAAGGACGGCGAGTGGGTGCTGCGGATGATTCCCGGTGAGGAGGCCGCGGACACTGACGGCGGCATCTGGTCGAACGCATTTCGCGCGAGCAGCCGCTCCGATCGGATGGGACTGCGACTCGAGGGTCCGCCACTTCTGCGGCACCCGGCTGCTGCGGGACACGGTATGTCCGTTGCGGTGTTGCCCGGCACCGTGCAGGTGCCGCCCGACGGCCAGCCCATCCTGCTTCTCGCCGACGCGCAGACGATCGGTGGCTATCCCGTCGTCGGCCACGTGATCACGGCCGATCTTCCGTGGGCCGCGCAGGTGCGACCGGGCGAGACGGTGCGCTTTCAGCCGTGCACCATCGACGAGGCCCACACGGCGCTCCGCGAACGGGAGGCCCGGATCGAGATGGTGCGGCGGGGCATCGCGGGACGGATCCGACGGCCCGGAGGACGGAGCGACCCATGACGATCGACCTCAACTGCGACCTCGGCGAGGGTGCCGGCCACGATGCCGCCATCATGCCGCTGGTGACGTCGGCCAACATCGCCTGCGGCGTCCACGCCGGCAGCCGCGAGACGATGGCCGCGACCGCAGCCCTCGCGATCCGACACGGCGTCGCCGTCGGCGCCCATCCGGGCCACGCCGATCGCGACCACTTCGGCCGCCGCGAACTGGCCCTCGGCCCTGCGGCGACCGTGGAACTCGTGCTCGATCAGATCGCCGCGCTTGCGTCCGTCGCCGGACCGGCGCTTCACCACGTGAAACTGCACGGCGGCCTCTATCACGAGGTGTCGCGGGATCGCGAACTCGCCGCGGCGATGGCAGCGGCGCTCCAGGAATCGTGGCCGGACCTCGTGGTCTACGCCCTTGCGGGAAGCGTTCTCGCCACGACATCACGCACGGCCGGTCTTCGGGTGGCCGAGGAGGCGTTCATCGACCGGGCCTATGCCCCGGACGGCACGCTCGTGCCGAGGTCGCACCCTGGCGCGACGATCACCGATCCGACCGTGGCGGCCGCCCGCGCGGTGCAACTGGCGACGACCGGACGCGTCGCCGCGATCGACGGCACGCTCATCGCGGTGCGTGCCGACACGCTCTGCATCCACGGCGACGGATCCGATCCGCTCGGGCTTGCTCGCGCAGCGCGCGAGGCGCTCGTCGCCGCGGGGATCGCCCCGGCGGCACCGCGGGCCTGACGTCACACGCCGCCGCCCCACTGGCGGATCGCCTCGTAGGCCACGATCGCCGCGCAGTTGGCGAGGTTCAGGCTCCGCACCTGCGGCCGCGAGGGGATCGTCAGCAGCCTGTCGAGGTGGGCCTGCGTGATCTCGGCAGGCAGGCCCTTCGACTCCTTTCCGAACACGAGCACGTCGCGCTCGGCGTAGGCGACCTCCGTGTAGGGCCGTGTGGCGCGGGCGGAGAAGAGCCACATCGCGCCGGCGTTCGACGCGGCGAGCCGCTCGAGGAGGTGCGGCCACGACTCGACCACCTCCCACTCGAGCTCGTCCCAGTAGTCGAGCCCCGCGCGCCGCAGGTAGTAGTCGTCGATCGTGAACCCGAGGGGCTTCACGAGCCACATCTTGGCGGCGATGGCCACACTCGTCCGCCCCACGTTGCCCGCGTTGGGCGGAATCTCGGGCTCGTGGAGAACGATGTGGAGCCGGGGCTCGTATCGCACGGGCATATCGCCTCCCGGCGCCGGTCTGCTATCGTTTGGAGGACGTTGCCGCCGGCGGATTCGCGGCGAAAAGAGGCAGTGTGACGCGAGGAGAGGCCGTGGTCGAGTTGAAGCGAAATCCCACGCGGGCGGTGCGGATCGGCGGGATCACGATCGGGGCCGGGCACCCCATCGCCCCCCAGAGCATGACCGCCACGCACACGCAGGACGTGGCGGCCACGGTCGAGCAGGCCAACGCCCTCCACGCGGCCGGCGCCGGCGTCGTGCGAATCGCCGTCGACTCGAAGAAGGACGCCGCCGCGCTCGAGGCGATCCGGGCCGCGACCCCCGCGAACCTCGCCATCGACCTCCAGGAGAACTACCGACTCGCGCTCGACGTCGCCCCGCACGTCGACAAACTCCGCTACAACCCCGGCCACCTCTACCACCACGAGCCCACGAAGCCCTGGCAGGAGAAGGTGAAGTTCATCGCCGGCGTGGCGGCCGACCACGACTGCGCCCTGCGGGTGGGCGTGAACTGCGGGAGCGTCGACCCGGCCAAGAAGGAGCAGTTCGCCGAGGACGACTCGCTCGGGCCGATGCTCGCCAGCGCCCTCGAGCACTGCGCGCTACTCGACTCGATCGGCTTCACGCGCTATGTCGTCTCGCTCAAGGACTCCGACCCCTCGAAGGTCATCGAGGTCAACCGGCGGTTCGCGGCCGAACGGCCCGACGTACCCTTGCATCTCGGCGTCACCGAGGCCGGCATGCCGCCGGACGGGATCATCAAGACGCGGATCGCCTTCGAGCAGCTGATCTCGCGCGGCATCGGCGACACCGTCCGCGTGTCGCTCACCGTGCCCAACGCCGACAAGCCGCAGGAGATCGCGGCGGCCAACGCGATCCTCGCCGACATCGCAGCCGGCCGCGTGCGGAGCGTGGTCGATTACGGCCTCTCGTCACTCAACATCATCTCCTGCCCGAGCTGCTCACGGGTGGAGAACGAGGCCTTCATCGAACTCGCCAAGGAGGTGAAGGCGATGACGGCCTACGCCAAGGACCACGCGATCACGATCGCCGTGATGGGCTGCCGCGTGAACGGGCCGGGCGAGACCGACGACGCGGATCTGGGCCTGTGGTGCGGTCCCACGCACGTGAACCTCAAGCGGAAGACCGCCGAACTCGGTGCCTTCCCCTACGACGCGATCCTGCCGAAGCTCCGCGAGGAGCTCGACCGGATCATCGCGGAGCGGGGCGCGCGATGAGTGGCCTGCCGATCGTCGATGCGGCGGAGGCCTGCGGGACCGGCGCCGCGGTCATGCCGGCGGTGCAGCCGGTCGATCCCGCCACCTGCCGCGGCACGTTCGCGATGGTGAGCCTCGGCTGCCCCAAGAACCTCGTGGACGGCGAGCGGATGCTCGGCCTCCTCCGCGACGACGGCTGGCAGCTCGTCACCGATCCCGCGGGCTCGGACCTCGTGATCGTCAACACCTGCGCGTTCATCGACGCCTCGCGGGCCGAGTCGTACGGCGCGATCCGCGAGATGCTCGACCTCAAGAAGGCCGGCGGCACGCGGGGCGTGATCGTGTCGGGATGCCTCGCCGAACGGCAGAAGGACTCGCTGCTCACGGAGCTGCCGGGGCTCGACGCGGTCATCGGCGTGTTCTCGCGGGACGAGATCGCCAAGGCGGCCGAGCGGCTCATCGGCGGCCTCGGCGACCAGCGGAGCGTGTTCCGGCCGGCGCCCATGCGGCCGCTCGACGACACCGGCCGGCTGCGGGTCACGCCGCGGCACATGGCCTACCTCAAGATCTCCGAGGGCTGCGACCGCACCTGCACGTTCTGCGCGATCCCCAAAATGCGGGGCAAACACGCCACAAAGCCGATGGAGGAGGTGATCCGCGAGGCGAGGGAGCTCGCCGCCGACGGTGTGAAGGAGCTCGTGATCGTCGCGCAGGACACGACCTACTACGGAATGGACCTTTACGGCGAGCCGCGGCTCGTGGAGCTGCTCGACGCGCTCGAGCAGGTCGAGGGTATCCGGTGGATCCGACTCATGTACCTCTATCCGATCTTCTTTACCGACCGGCTGATCGAGAAGATCGCCACGAGCACGAAGATCCTGCCCTACCTCGACATGCCGCTCCAGCACGCCAGCGACGCGGTGCTCAAGCGGATGCAACGGCGGGTGAACCGGGCCGCGACCGAGGAGCTGCTCGCGAAGCTTCGCGACCGGATCCCCGACCTCGTGCTTCGCACCACGTTCATCACGGGATTCCCCGGCGAGACCCGCGGACAGTTTCTCGAGATGGTGGACTTCGCCCGGCGCTGGCGGTTCGAACGCGTGGGCGTTTTCACCTACTCGCTCGAGCCAGACACGCCGGCTGCGCGGCTCGACGGCCACCTGCCCGAGGAGGAGAAGGCTGCCCGCCGCGACGAGCTCATGGAGGTGCAGCAGCGGATCGCCCACGACCATGCCCGGCGGCAGGTGGGCCGCGTGCTCGACGTGATCGTGGACGGCCCCAGCGGCGAACGCGACGACGTGTGGCTCGCGCGGACGAAGGGCGACGCCCCCGACATCGACTGCATGGTCTACCTCACGGCCGCCGGAACGACGCCGAAGTCGGGGCTGACCGGCCGCATCCTCCCGGTGGAGGTGGTGGCCGCGAGCGGCTACGACCTCGCCGCGGTGCCGGCGGAGGCGTGACCGGTGGCCACCGACCGCATCTGGACGGTGCCCAACGTCCTCTCGCTCGTGCGGCTCGTGCTCTCGATCGTGCTCTTCGTGGCGATCGAGCAGCGACACGACGTCGCCGCGTTCTGGCTGTTCGTCGTCGCGGCCTCCACCGACTGGATCGACGGCTGGTACGCGCGGCGGTTCGGCCAGGTGAGCCGGCTGGGCCGCATCCTCGACCCGTTCGTGGACAAGGTGATCGTGTGCGGCGCGTTCACGCTCCTGGCCGCCGCGGGGACCGCGATCGCACCCTGGATGGCGGTCGTGGTGGTCGTGCGCGAACTCGCCGTCACCGCGATCCGGGCCGAGATGGAGAAGGCGGGCCACGACTTCTCGGCCGTGCTCTCGGGCAAACTCAAGATGGTGCTGCAGTGCGCGGCCGTGGCGCTCGTGCTCGCCGCCCGGGCGTGGCCGACGCTCGACGTGGCGGGCGTGTCGGTCGGGACGGCCGCCGTGTGGATCGCGTGGGCCGCGGTCGTCGCCACGATCTGGTCGGGCATCGACTATCTCGTGGCGGCCCGGCCGCTGGTGCGCGGATGACGGCCGCCGGCGCGACGGATGTCGCCGATGCCGCACCGCAGCTGGCGGCGCTCGCGCTGATCATCGCGGCGTTCGCCGGGGCAGCCGTGGCGGCACGGCGGCGGCTCGCATGCGGGCTGTCGCTCGTTCCCCTGCGGCCGCACGCTCCCGTGCCGTGGCAGGGGGGCGACGTGGCGCTGGCGGTCGTCATCTATCTTCTGGCCGCCGTGATCGTGTCGAAGCTCGTGGGGCCGGAAGCATCGTTGTCCGCGCGGATCGTGGGCAACGTCGTGTCGTCCCTCGTGGCGGTGGCGGCCGTCGCCGGCTGGCTTCGCGTGCAGGGAGCCGACGCCCGTGCGCTCGGGTTCGTGGGCGATGGCTGGCGCGCAGACGTCGGCCTCGCCGTCGGTAGCGTCGGCCTCGTCCTCCTGCCGCTGCTCACGTTCGCGGCGGTGCTCGACCGGCTCGTGCCCTACGAGCATCCGATCGTCGATTTTCTCGACGGACGTCGCGATCCGGTCGCGGTCGCGGTCGTGATCGTCTCGGCCATCGTCGTCGCGCCGCTGGCGGAGGAGTTCTTCTTCCGCCGCGTCTTCCAGGGCTGGCTCGAGAAGCGGCTGCCCGACGACCCCGTGGGCCCGGTGTTCGTGCCGGCGCTGGCGTTCGCCGCCGCCCATGCCGGGCAGGGGCTCGCCTGGGTGGCGCTCGTGCCCCTGGCGCTCGTGCTCGGTGTGATCGCCCGCAGGACCGGGTCGATCGTGCCCTGCATCCTCCTCCATGCCCTCTTCAACGCCGTGAGCGTGGGGCTTCTTCTGCTTCAGCCGGGACCGCCCGCGGAGGCTGGCTGAAGCCTGCGGGGCCCGCTCCCCGGGGCTCAACGGGTGGCCGGCTGCAAACCGATCTGGCCTCGCAGGGCGACCGAGCCGACAATATCTGCCCCAAGGATTCGGGCCTCACGCCATCACGGACGATCCACCGTGCGCCAGCGTTCGCTTGCCACCCGCTGCCTCGATCGCATCGTCTACGGGGCCGTGCGCGTGCTGATCTGCGTGATCCAGTCGCTGCCGCGCGACGCCTGCGAGCGGGGGGCCCGGAGCCTCTCGAATCTGCTCGCCAACCGGATGCGGATCCGCCGGCATGTCGTCCGCGACAACCTGCGGACGGCGTTCCCGGCGATGACGGCCGACGAGCGGCGGCACACGGCGCAGCGCATGTGGGAACACCTCCTCCTGATGGTCGTCGAGATCGCCCATGCCAACCGCGTGATCCACAAGACGACCTGGCGGAAGCACCTGCGAATCCACGGCATGTGCGACTTCGTGCGCCTGCTGTGGCTCGAACGACCGAAGGTGATCCTCTCGGGCCACTACGGCAACTTCGAACTCGCGGCCTACCTGTTCGGCCTGTTCGGGCTGCGGATCTTCTCGGTGGCCCGCGAACTCGACAATCCACTCCTCGACCGGTTCGTGACCGACTTCCGCGAGTCGCGCGGGCAGGTGATCCTTCCCAAGAAGGGCAGTGCGCCTGATGTCGCGCAGGTAATGGAAGAGAACGGCGCGATCGGCCTGCTCGGCGACCAGGCAGCCGGCCCCAAGGGCTGCTGGGTCGAGTTTTTCGGCAAGCCCGCGAGCGTCCACAAGGCGATCGGCGTGTTCGCCCTCTCGGCATCGGCCCCCGTCCTTGTGTGCACGGCCACCCGGAAGCGGGGGCTGTTCGACTACGACCTGCGGCTCGAGGGGGTCGCCGATCCCGCGGCCGGAGCCCCCGAGACATCCGACCTCACGGCGCTGTCGCAGTGGTACACGACGCTTCTCGAAGGGGCGATCCGCCGCGAGCCCTCGCAGTACTGGTGGGTGCACCGGCGATGGCGGGGAGGGCCCGAACAGGCTACAAAGACGAAGCGTCGGCCCGCCGCATGACCGTGGCCGGCTCCGACAAGCCCGCGGCCCGTCCCATGATGCCCCGCCATGCCTGATTGGATCCCGGTCGCCATCGCGGCCGACTGTCCCCCGGGGACGAGCATCGAGCGCGTGGCCGGCGGCCGGATGGTCGCGATCGCGAACGTGGACGGACGCCTCCACGCGATCGACGGACTCTGCCCGCACCAGGGCGGGCCACTCGGCGCGGGCGTGCTCTGCGGCACGGTGCTCACCTGTCCGTGGCACGGCTGGCAGTTCGACGTCACGACCGGCCGGCACGGGATCTCGGCGACCGTCCGCCAGCCCGTGCACGAGGTGGAAGAACGCGAGGGCACGATCTTCGTGCGGCTCATCGACGCCCCTGCCACGGCGGAGCGTGCCGAATGATCGAGTATCGCGCGTTCCGCAACGGTGACCCGCCGCGGCTGGCCGACATCTGGCGCACCGCCGACCTCGGTCCGGGCGGTTTCCAGCCGATGACCGTGGCCTGGCTCGAGGCGGGCGTATTCTCGAAGCCCTACTTCGACCGTGAGGGGCTCGTGGTGGCGGTCGAGGGCGATCGGCCGGTTGGGTTCGCCCACGCCGGCTTCGGGCCCACGGCCGACGGTTCCGCGATCGACTACTCGATCGGCACGACGATGCTCGTGGTGGTCGTCCCGCATTCGAGCCAGGAGGCGATCGCGGACGCGCTGCTGTCACGGTGCGAGGACTACCTCCTGCGGCGCGGCGCGCTGACGGTTCTGGGGGGAGGATCGCCCAATCTCGGCGGCTTCTACCTCGGGCTGTACGGCGGGTCCGACCTCCCGGGGATCCTTGATTCGTCGCCCGGCATGGCGGCGGTGTTCCGCCGCGCGGGCTACGTCGATGCGGAGCGGATCGCGGTCCTTCGGCGGCCGTTGGCGGGCTTCCGTCCTCCGGTCAACCGCCTCCAGCTCGCCATCCGCCGGGCCACGACACTCCAGGTGATCGACGAGCCGGCTCGTCGCAGCTGGTGGGAGGCGGCGACGACGACCGGCATCGCGCTGCGGCGCTACGAGCTCCGCGACGAGGCCGGGGCCGCGCTTGGCAGCGCGTCGTTCTGGGACATGCAGCCGCTGGCGACGGCCTGGGGCGTGCCTGCGGCCGGGCTGATGCACGTCTCCACCACCGGTACCCGCCGTCGGCAGGGCTTCGCGAACTACCTCGTCGCCGAGGCGCTGCACGACCTCGCCCAGGAGGGCGTGGCGATCGCGGAGGCGCAGGTGGCCGAGTCGAACGTGGCGGCACTCACGATGTTCGGCAAGCTCGGCTTCGAGACGACGTCCCGCGGCACGCTCTTCCGCCGGCCGTGAACGCACGCGGCGTCAGCGTTCCGCCGACGCCGCGGCCGCCAGGGAGGCGAGGTGGGCCTTCACGGCTGCGCCATGGTCCGTGCTCGACGAGAGTTCGTGCTTGAGCCGCACCGAGAGTGGCGGCGTTTCCGGATCGCGACGCACGTCGGCGAGGTAGTCCTGGAGCAGCTTGCGCCGCTCCGGCGTCGTCCGCAGGAGCCAGTGCACCCAGCACCAGGCCTCGGCGTAGTGATCCTGGGACATGTCGCCCGCGGAGGCGATCGCCTCGAGCCTCGCGAGATCGGGCCGCCACGTGCCTTCGAGGAGCCGGCCGGCAAGGTGCGCCACATGGCCGCGATGGAGGCCGTGGTCCACCTTCGGGGTCTCGAAGAACTCGGCCACGCCTTCGTCGAGCCACAGCGGCACCGCTGGCACGACGGCGTGCACGTAGCCGTGCGTCGTCTCGTGACGGAGGTCCTCCGCGATCCGATCCTGCCACGCGGCGAACACGGAGAGCGTGGTGTCGGTCTCCACGAAGAACGCGCGACGGGCGGGGAACGCGGGGTAGTGCCGGGCGACGAACGCGTCGTAGCGGTCCGTGTTCTCGAACAGGTAGAGGTGGACGGGCTCGTCGGAGACGGGCAGGCCGAGCTCCTGACTGACATCGACCCGGAGGGCGTCGAGTTCGCGGACGAGACGGTGCTTGCCGGCCACGGGAAAGTCGGCGTGGATCACGAGCTGTCCCGCCGTCACCTCGCTCGCCTCGGGAAGGCCTTCGGATGGCCCGTCCCCGAGGATGCCGTGGGCGAGTCCTGCCGGCAGCACGGCCACCGGAGCTGCCCCCATCCAAGACGGCTGGCTCGCAAGATGCGCGCAGCCCGTCGCGGCCAGGAGGATCGCGACGGACATCCGGGGGAACTGCATGGCGGACGAATACGGAAGCCCGCCGGCTGCGTCAATCACAGGCTGGAGACGGCGTCGTCCGGCACGCCTCGATGGCGAGGAGCGTGCCCGTGATCGCTTCGAGTGACACCGGCCGCGCGAGGACGGCTGCGGCCCCCGCACGAGCCGCCGCGATCGCCAGATCGCCGCGCGGAAATGAGTCGAGGAGGATAATGGCGAGAGTCGGGCGGTTTGCGGATAACAGGCCGACCCATGTGAGTTCCGCAGGCGTGAGCACCGAGACATCCCACACCAGGACCTCCGCGGTCTCGTCGAGTGCTGGCCGGCCGAGCGCGCGGCGAAGGATCGGCCGGCCCGAGGCCGTGATCATGTCGGTGAGTCCCTCGAGATCGGCCGCCCGGGACGCTGCGATGGATATGGGGGCGCCACCCCGGGCGGCGAGTCCGGCCACGCGCGCGGCCGCTTCGATGAGCCGCTCCTCGCGGCGCGACGTGGCCGGCATCCCGAGGCCGCCCGGGATTCCGCGACGCCGGTCGTCGAGCCACCACGCGAGCCGGCCGGCGAACTCGTGCCACGCCACTTCCTCGACGCCGGACAGCGGCGGGCCGCTCCGGCGACGCCCTTCCACGAGCGTCGAGGCCAACGACACGATCGGCGCGAGCGGCCAGCGACGCGACACGGCCACGCACTCGGCGAGCGACCAGCGGTCGGGCGCGGGCGAGGCCAGTACGATCGCGATCGGGGAGCGGTCGATGAAGGCCGCGGGGGCCTCGGCCACGACATCGGCGACATCGGCCGCATCGACGACATCGACGAGACGCTTGGCCGCACGCCGGGCCAAGGCCAGTTCCACGTCGGGGGCCGCACCGATCCAGAGGATCGCAGGAACGGATCGCATCACGGCCGTGGGCCCTCGAAAGACGCCTCGACCCTATCGCGTCCGACGCGATCGTGGCAAGTCGGGATGAATGCGGCGACGGGGTGGCGATGCGCATGATTCGCGGCTGAAGCCGACCTTGACCCCCTTTTGCGTCTGGTGACAATCCGCCGGCATCGATGTCCATGGATGGACTCGGATTTCCGAGCGGCAGGAGGCCGACATGCGCGATGCAACCAGGGGACGAGGTCGGGCGGCGGGTGACCCGCGGGGCACGATCCGGGCGTCGGCGCTGTTGCCGTCCGCGCGGTTCATCGGGTGCGACGACGTCGTCGTGCGTTCGTGCACGGACGATGCGGCGGCGTGCCGGCCGGGTGACACGTTCGTGGCCCGGCTCGACGACGAAGGTGACGGCCACGAAGCCGTGGCCCGTGCCATCGCCGCTGGGGCTGCGTCCGTGATCGCCGAGCGGATGGTCGCCACGGACGGGCTGCCGCTGTGCCTCGTGCCCGATGCCGACTGGGCCAATGCCCGACTCGCGCACGCCCTCGTCGGCGACCCGTCGAGGGAGATGCGGGTGATCGCCGTGGCCGGCACGAGCGGCAAGACGACCACCGCCTGGCTCACCGCGTCGGTGCTTGCGGAAGCGGGCCTGCGGGTCGGCATCCTTTCGGATCTCGGCTGCCTCGGCCCCGACGACGCCGATGCCGAGCACGACGACGTGTCGTCGCCGCGGGCGCTTGCCCGCTGGCTCGGTCGGCTGGCGTCGGCCGGCTGCTCGCACGCGGTGGTCGAAGTGTCGAGCGGGATGCTCGCGGCCCATGCCACCGCTGGCATGGCCTGCGACACGGTCGTGGTCACGAACCTCGCCACGGCACACCTCGATCTCCACGGCACGCCGCGCGCCTACCGCGAGGTGACGTCGCGAGTGATGGACACACTCGGCGCCGGCGGCTGCCTGGTGACGGCGGCGCGCCCGCGGCACCGCGACCGGCTCCTGGCTGCGGCGCCGGTGGCTGTGAGCCTTCTCAGCGCCGGACTCGCTCCGGGGGCCGACGTATGGGCCCGCGCGATCGAGGGAAGCCTTCACGGTCGCACGTTCCTGCTCGGCATGGGGGGCCAGATGGTGCCCGTCACCGCCGGCACGCCTACGGTGTCGTTCGTTCGCAACGCCGCCCTGGCCGCCGCCGTCGGCGCGCGGTATGGCGTGACCGCGGAGATTGCCGCCCGGGGCATCGAGGCGGCGGGGAGCGTGCCCGGGCGTGTCGAGCGGATCGATCGCGGGCAGGATGCGGCCGTGTTCATCGACACGCCCTCGAGCATGCATGCAGTGAAGGCCACGCTCGGCAGCCTGCGGCGGCTGACACGCGGAAGGCTGGCGGTGATCGCCGACGCGAGCGTGGCGGGCCGGCTCGGCGGCCGTGGCTTCGCCGGTCGCGTGGGACGGTGGAGCGACGCCTGCGTGGTGGTGCCGCCGACCGTCGCGTCCGATGATCCCGGGCCCCGTGACATCGCCGCCTACGCCCGGGTCGATCGCCTGCTGTCG
>Ga0233425_10008514_pt1 | contig 13588 bp, 11 predicted proteins | sample Watercolumn_Towu_2_FD_181712 | JGI IMG/M metagenome (GOLD analysis project Ga0233425, IMG submission 181712) | Freshwater microbial communities from Lake Towuti, South Sulawesi, Indonesia - Watercolumn_Towuti2014_140_MG | ecosystem: Environmental > Aquatic > Freshwater > Lake | place...
TCAGCACGGGCTACCACGACTTGGTGGTCATGGTCACCGGCTACCGCCTCGCTCGCGGCCTGCCTCACGGACCCGTTTGTTACAATGACACAGGATGAGGTGAACGGGGAGGGAGAGCGGCCCCCTTCCCGTTCACGGGGAGGGCCGGGGCGGGGGCGCGCGAACACCCAGTACCAACTGGGTCAGACACCAGACCGCCGGCCGCGGAGCCGCCGGAGCGCACGATGTCCGACTTCGAGACACTCAAGCAGCGGATCGACGGCGCGCGCGAGCGGGTCAACCGCGTCGTGCGCGAGCTGAGCGGCTATTTCGTGGGCAAGGACGAGATCCTCGAGTTGATGGCCTTGTGCACGGCGGCGCAGGAGCCGCTGCTGCTCGTCGGCCCGCCGGGCACGGCGAAGAGCGACCTCGTGGTCAAGTTTGCCCAGGCGCTGGACCTGGCGCCGGGCGACTACTTCGAGTACATGCTGACCAAGTTCAGCGAGCCCAACGAGATCCTCGGGCCGATCGACCTCAACGCCCTGCGCGAGGGCAGCTACGTGCGCCGCGTGGAGGGCAAGCTGCCCACCGCGAAGGTCGCCTTCCTCGACGAGATCTTCAAGTCCAACTCGGCGATTCTCAACACGCTGCTGACCATCCTCAACGAGCGCAAGTACTACCAGGACGGCCAACCGGTGGCCGTGCCGCTGGTCATGCTGTTCGCGGCCACCAACTCGGTCGCGCGCTACGAGGAGATGGACGCGCTGCGCGACCGGTTCATCTTCAAGGTCGAGTGCCCCAGCGTGCGCGGCCGTGACTTCGAGGGGCTGGTGCGCGCCGGGCTGGCCAACGAGCTGCACCGCGCGTTCAACCGCCGGCCGTGGACCGGCCTGGCCAGCCTCGACGATTTCCAGGTCGTGCGCCAGTGGGTCGACCACGCGCTGAGCGGCGCGGCGAGCGGCGGCAGCCCCGAGGCCCAGGCCGCGGAACTGAGCCGCTGGTTCCCGCCGGCGCTCTTCGACCTCTTCCGCCGCATGTTGGCCGGCCTGGAAGCCGAAGGGCTGGCCGTGATCAGCGACCGCAAGGTGATCAAGCTCTACCGCCTGCTGCGCACCCGCGCGTTCCTCGCCCACGGCGGCGAGGTGCGCCTCGACGACCTGCGGCTGCTACGCTTCCTCGGCGAGGACGAGGAGCAGTTCGCGCTGGTCCGCGAGCGGGTCGACCAGATGCTGCGGGTGGGGTGACCAACAACAAAGGCACGAAGACACCGAGGATGCGCCCTCCGTGCCTCCGTGCCTCCGTGCCTCTGTGGCGTATCACCCAGAGCCCAGGCTCAGAGCGCTTCGATGCCCTCTTCGCCGGTGCGGATGCGCACGATGCGGTCGAGCGGCATGACGAAGATCTTGCCGTCACCGATCTCGCCGGTGCGGGCGGTCTCCATCATCATCTTGACCACCTCGTCGACCTTCTCGTCGGCAATCGCCACGCTGACCTTGATCTTGGGCAGCAGCGAGACGGTATACTCGTTGCCGCGGTACAGCTCGTGGCGGCCCTTCTGTTGACCACAGCCGCGCACGTCGGTGACGGTCATGCCGACCACCCCGATCTCGGCCAGCGCTTCCTTGATCTGCGCCAGCTTGATCGCGCGCGTGATGCACTCCACCATCTTCATCGTCGTGTCTCCCCGTGCCTCGGTCTAGGCCTCGGTCCACCTACCGCGGCGCGTCGGGGGAGAATCGACACGCGCGCGGCCGGGACCGCCGGCGGCGGCACGCAACCGTCGGCTACTTGCGCAACCAAGGCATCATCGCGCGCAGGTCCTTGCCGACTTCCTCGATCGGATGCTCGGCCGCCATGCGCCGCAGCGCCTTGAAACTCGCCTGGTTGGCCTGGTTCTCGAGGATCCACTCGCGGGCGAACTGGCCGTTCTGGATCTCGGTGAGCAAGCCCTTCATGCGCTCCTTGACCGCGGCGTCGATGATCCGCGGGCCGCGGGTCAGGTCGCCGTACTCGGCGGTGTTGGAGATGCTGTCGCGCATGCCCGCGAGACCCGCTTCGTTGATCAGGTCGACGATCAGCTTGAGCTCGTGCAGCACCTCGAAGTAGGCCATCTCCGGCGCGTAGCCGGCCTCGACCAGCACTTCGTAGCCGGCGATGATCAGCGCCGTGCACCCGCCGCACAACACCGCCTGCTCACCGAACAGGTCGGTCTCGGTCTCTTCCTGGTAGGTCGTCTCGAAGACGCCCGCGCGCGTTCCGCCAATCGCCTTGGCATACGCCAGCGCGCGGTCCTTGGCCTGGCCGGTGGCGTCGTTCTGCACCGCGATCAGGCACGGCACGCCCTTGCCGTCCTCGAACATGCGCCGGACGATGTGGCCCGGGCCCTTCGGGGCGATCATGACGACGTCGATCGTCTTGGGCGGCTCGATCTGGCCGTAGTGGATGTTGAACCCGTGCGAGAACGAGAGCGTCATGCCGGGGCGCAGGTTGGGCTCGATCTGCGCCTTGTAGACCTTCGGCTGCAGCTCGTCGGGCACCAGCACCTGGATCCAGTCGGCGCGCCTGGTCGCCTCGTCCGCGCTGACGACCTCGAAGCCGGCCGCCTTGGCCTTGTCGGCGTTCGGACCCGGCACTTCCGCCACGATCACGTTCACGCCGCTCTCGCGCAGGTTCTGCGCGTGCGCGTGGCCCTGGCTGCCATAGCCCAGGATCGCGATGGTCAGACCGTTGAGGAGGCTCAGGTCCGCGTCCTCGTCGTGGTAAGTCTTCGCCACTGTTCGTTTCCTTCCTGACTTGCCTGTGGATTGTAACAGCCGCGCCGGTGAGCGGCAAGGCAGTTTGCTTCAGGCGTGATCCGTTTCCGTTTCGGCCTGGTATCGGTTCGCCGCCGCCCGGTCGCGCGCGCGCACGCGGCCGATCAGCCAGCCCACCAGCGCCCCGACGCTGGTGAAGATGACCACGTTGAGCAGCAGCACGTCCACCCGCTCCAGGCCGAAGTAGTCGTCCTTGGGGTCGGCCGCCGGCGCGAAGCGCACGAGGTGGCTATACAGCCGCCAGAGCAGCCAGACCAACGGCCCGAGCAGGCCCACCGCCAGCCCGCGGCCCAGCCCAACGCGCCAGGCGCCACGGCCGAGCGCCGCCCACAGCCCGCCCAGCGCCAGCCCGCACGCCGGCCCCACCACGACCAGCGCGCGGATCGCCGCTTCCACCTTGGCTTCGTCCAGCAGTTCCTTGAGCGGGTCCATGGCGCGCCTGCCTCTAGGTCGGCTGCATCCCGCGCGCGAGAATGATCTCGCCCGTGCGCATCAGCTCCAGGATACCGTACTTGTCCAGCAAGCGCAGCAAGGCGTCGATCTTGTCGCGCGAGCCGGTGACTTCGACAATGACCTCGCCGTCGGCAATGTCGACGGTGCGCGCGCGGAAGACGTTGAGCACTTGGAAGACCTCGGCGCGGTTGGTGTCGTCGCAGCGCACCTTGACCAGCAGCAACTCGCGGTTGACCACTTTCTCGTCGGTGTGGTCGTTGACGCTGATCACGTCGATCAGCTTGCCCACCTGGCGGCAGATCTGGCGCAGCACGCTCTCGTCGGCGGCGAGCACGACGACGGTCATGCGCGAGATGCGCGGGTCGGCCGTGGCGGCGACCGCCAGGCTGTCGATGTTGTAGCCGCGCCGCGCGAACAGGCCGGCGATGCGCGCCAGCACGCCCGGCCGGTTCTCGACCAGGATCGAGAGCGTGTGCGACCGGGTGGCCAAGGTGATGCTCTGCCCGCTCATGCGTGACCTCCTTCTTCCGGTTCGAGGATCGGCGCGCCCGTGTCACCGCCCGCCGGCACCATCGGCCAGACGTTCTCCTCCTCGTGCACCACGAACTCGACCAGCACCGGTCCGTCGACCGTGCGCGCCCAGTCGATCGCGGCGTCCACCTGGTCGTCTCGCGTGACCCGCCGCGCCTGGGCGCCGTAGGCCTCGAACAGCTTGCAGAAGTCGGGGCAGACCCAGTCGCTGTCGCCGGTCGGTACCGTGTGCAGCCAGGTCTCCGAGTAGTTGCGCTCGAAGAACAACTCCTGCCACTGGCGCACCATGCCCAGGTAGCCATTGTTGATCAGCATGACGCGCACCGGCACCTTGTTGATCACCGCCGTCGCCAGCTCCTGGATGTTCATCTGCAGGCTGCCGTCCCCGGTCACCAGCCAGACCTCCCTGTCCGGACGGCCGAACCACGCGCCGATCGCCGACGGCAGGCCGAAGCCCATCGTGCCCAGGCCGCCCGAGCTGAGGAAATGCCGGGGGTGCGCCGGGTGGTAGAACTGCGCCGTCCACATCTGGTGCTGGCCCACGTCGGTCGCGACGATCGCCTCGCCGCCGGTCACCGCGGTCAGCTTGTCCAGCAGGTGCTGCGGCCGGATCTCGCCCGACTCCTTGACCTTGTGGGGCACGAGCGGGAAGCGCTCGACCCACTCGCCGACCTGCGCCAGCCAGGGCCCGCGCGCGCTCGGCGCGCACGCCTGGGCCAGCGCGCCGACCACCGTGCGCACGTCGCCATACAGGCTGATCGTCGGCAGCCGGTTCTTGCCCAGTTCGGCCTTGTCGATGTCGATGTGGATGACCTTGGCCTCGGGGTTGAACGTGGTCAGCTTGCCCGTGACCCGGTCGTCGAACCGCGCGCCGGCGACGATCATCACGTCGCAGCGGGTGATCGTGTAGTTGGCATACGCCGCGCCGTGCATGCCCAACATGCCCACCGCGCGCGGATGGTCCTCGGGAAAGGCGCCCTTGCCCATCAGCGTCCAGGTGGCCGGGATGCCCGCGCGCTCCGCCAGCGCGACCAACTCGTCGCGAGCATTGAGCGCGCCGCCGCCGATGTACAGCGCGGGCCGCTGCGCCGCGTCGATCAACTCGACCGCGGCGGCCAGCTTCTGCGCGTCGAAGCGGCTGGTGTCGAACCCGCCGCGCAGGTTCTCGACCGGCACGTCCAGCGGTACGGTCACCGGGCTGGTCATGATGTCCTTGGGGATGTCCACCACCACCGGCCCCGGCCGGCCGCTGCGCGCGATGTGGAACGCCTCGTGCAGCACCGTCGGCAGCTCCTCGGGCGTGCGCACGAGGTAGCTGTGCTTCACGATGGGCAGCGTGATGCCGTGCACGTCGGCTTCCTGGAAGCTGTCCTTGCCCAACAGCGCGCGCGCCACCTGACCGGTGAGGCAGACGATCGGGATGCTGTCCATGTGCGCATCGGCGATGCCGGTGACCAGGTTCGTCGCGCCCGGGCCCGAGGTGGCGATGCACACGCCCACCTTGCCCGTGGCGCGCGCATACCCGCCCGCCATGAACGCGGCGCCCTGCTCGTGGCGCACCAGCACGTGGCGGATGCCGACCTTGTGCAGCGCATCGTAGAGCGGGATGACGACGCCGCCGGGATACCCGAACACCACGTCCACGCCCTCGCTGGCCAGGATCTGCAGGATCGCCTCCGCTCCGTTCATCACGCTCTCCAGAAAACGAAAAAACCTCTCACCCACAACCAAGGGGCGAGAGGTCCCGCGGTACCACCCTCATTCAGAAACGCGCCGCCCCGCGGTCTTGCCGCGCCGGCCACGTCTCCCTCACTTCGCGTGCGCTAACGGGCACGACCCGGGCGGGCCTACGCAGCGCCGCACGACACGACGCCTTCAGCCCGACGGCTCCGGAGCGACCTTCAGCGAGGGACAGTGCCGGTCTTGCACCACGACCACCGGCTCTCTGGACCGTCGGCCTCGCCTACTCCTCTCCTTCGCAGCCTGTCAACAACCAACGTCAGTATAAGCCCCGCGCCGCCCGCTGTCCAGGGGCTAAATCGGATATTGTTCTCCGCTTAATGCGGTGGCGCCGTTCACGAGCAGCAACACGCAATTCACCGCGTTGTTGCAGGGCAGGGAGCCTGGCGGCGGAATAACGCACTCGTGGGTCCGAGTAAGGACCGGCCCCGACCAACGGGCAGGCCCGGCGGACGCCGAGGAAAGGAACTACGATGCGCGGACTGCGCGTGTTGGGCAGGATCTTGGGACTCCTGGTGCTCGCGGCGGCGATGGGCTGCGGCGGCGCCAAGACGGGTTGGGCCGGCGCTCCGGGAGGGGCGTCGCAGACGGGCGGGCCGACGCGGGACGAGGCCGGCACGGCGCGCTTCGAGGTGGATGTGGCCACGGGCAAGGTCACGGTGACGCCGCTGGGCGGCGGCAACGCGGCCGGGCGGGCGGTGTTCAGCGGCTCGGCCGTGACGTTCGAGTCCTCGACGTTGGTCGACGACCCGGGCAACACCGGGCTCAAGGTGCTGTCGGTCAAGCTGCGCAACAACTGGGGCGCGACCTTGGGGCAGAACGGCGCTGGCAACGCGAGCGGCCTGCGCGTGTTCTTCGCCGACTTCAGTGATTCGGCCACCGACGTGCGCGACCGCGTGACGGTTTCGACGGTGGCGGGCACGACCTACCCGGGGATGGCGGACGGCGCGCCGCTGGCGGCCAAGTTCTCCGGGCCAACGGGCGTGGCGTGCGGTCCGGACGGTGCGGTCTACATCGCGGATCGCTACAACCACCGCATCCGCGTGATCCGTGACCAGGCGGTGTCGACGTTGGCGGGCAACGGTACGAAGGGCTGGAAGGACGGCACGGGTAGCGTGGCGCAGTTCAACGAGCCGTATGGCTTGGCTTGGCACGCGGGCCAGAGCGCGCTGGTCGTGACCGAATACGGTGGCCACACCGTGCGCCGGGTGACGCCGGCCGGCGTGGTCACCACCATCGCGGGCCAGGCCGGCACGCTCGGCACGGCCGACGGCCAAGGCAACTTGGCCACTTTCAGTGGGCCGTCCGGTGTAGTCGTCGACCGCAGCGGGACGATCTGGGTCGCCGACACGCGCAGCAGTCGCCTGCGCCAGATCACGCGGTTCCCGTCGGACTACGAGATATTCGCGAGCGGTTGGCAAGTGACGACGGTGAGTGGCACCGCCGGCTCGGGCTACGTCAACGGCGCCCTGGCCGCGGCCCGCTTCCGCGAGCCGCAAGGGCTGGCCCTCGGGCCGGACGACGCCGTCTACGTGGCGGACAACGTCAACCACCGCGTCCGGAGGATCGCCAACGGCTCGGTCGCGACCGTGGCCGGCACTGGTGCGGTCGGGTCGGCGGACGGTCCCGGCGACGTGGCCACTCTCAAGTCGCCGCGGCTTCTGGCGTGGACCCCGGCCGGCCTGGTGGTGGCCGACTTCGATGGGCACAACCTGCGCCTGATTGAACAGCGCGACGGCTCCGAGGCCAGTCTGCCCTCGAACTGGCTGGTCCGCACCTTGGCCGGCGGCAGCCAGGACTTCGCCGACGGCCGGGGCGACGCAGCGCGCTTCAGTTACCCCACCGGCCTGACACTGGCGCCCGATGGCGCCCTGCTGATCGCCGAACACGGCAACGCGCGTGTGCGCCGCCTCGTGCCGGTCAACGGCCTCTGGGCGAGCCTGAGCCTGCCGCCCGGCGACGAGCGCGTGCGCCTGACCAACGCCGACGGCTCGCTGCCTGGCCCGGCGCCGTTCATCGACTACCGCTGGTCCACCGACCACCAGGGGGCGACGCCCCCCGGCGGCGTGGCCAGCAGTGGGTCGATCCTGGCGGCCGGCGAACTGAGCCCGGCCCGGCCATGGTGGTTCGTCGTGCCCGCCGGCGTGCGCTCGTTCGGCTTCAAGGTGACGGTCGAGGCCACGACGCCCGGTCTCCTGGCGCTCGATGCGGTGGTCAACGCAGGTCCCGGCGGCGCAGGTTCGTCCCACGTCATGGTCTCGACCCTGGCGGTAGCGGCCAACACGCCCATCCTGGCGGGGGCCAGCCTGGACGGCTCGAACACCTCGGCGCAGTTCAACGCTGAGGCCGTCGCCGTTGATCGCAATGGCGTCGTGTACTTCGCCGACAGGTACAGCCACCAGATCAAGCGCCATGCGCCCGGCGGACAGATCACGACCATCGCCGGCACCCCCGTCACCGGCCCCACCCCGCAAGGTGGCCATGCCGACGGCTCGGGCTACGCCGCGCGTTTCTCGACTCCGGAAGGCATCGCCGTCAACGATACCGGCACTGTGGTCTTCGTGGCCGACACGGGCAACCATGTCGTCCGCCGGCTGGCCAGCCTGGGCGGCGACCCCAGCAGCCCGGCCAGTTGGACCGTCTCGACGATCGCCGGCGCGGTCGGCCAACCGGGCTACGTCAACTACCTGGGCAATGACGCGAGGCTGTACTGGCCGAGCGCGCTCTGCTGGCGGCCAGGCGATCGGCTGTATGTGCTGGAGAGCAACCGCGTGCGCATCGTGCAGTACAACGGCACGGGCGACCCCGCGACGCCCGGGAGCTACAGCGTCCGACTCCTGGCGGGCAGCACCGCCGACCAGGGCGGTGCGAGCGGCATCGCGGACGGTGTCGGCGCTGCCGCGCTCTTCAACCAGCCGCGAGCCCTGGCGGCGGACCGCGACGACAACGTCTACGTCGCCGACACGGTCAACGCGCGCATCCGCAAGGTGGCGCCCGACGGGACGGTCAGCACGATCGCCGGCCCGCCGGCCAACGCGGGCGGCGTGCCCTCCGGCTATGTCGACGGCCGAGGGACCGACGCGCGGTTCGACGGTCCCTTCGGCATCGCCGTCGACACGGCCGGCTACGTCTTCGTCGCGGACAGCGGCAACCGGCGCTTGCGCCGTATCAGCCAGGCTGGCGGCCAGGTGGCCACCGTGGCGGGCAACGGCGCCGAGGGCCTAGCGGACGGCACCGGCGCGAGTTGCACTCTCGTCAGCCCGACGTCGTTGGCCTTGGCGCCTGACGGCGACCTGGTCTTCCTGGACAACAGCGGGCAACGCATCCGCCGCGTGACCCGGATCGTGCACAAGTAGCGGCGGCCGGCCGCCGCGCGAGATGCTTGCGCGGCGGCCGGTCTTCGTGTATAGTGGGAGTGGCCTGGAGAGGTGGCCGAGTGGCTGAAGGCGTCCGCCTGCTAAGCGGTTACACCCCCATAAGGGTGTCGCGGGTTCGAATCCCGCCCTCTCCGTTGGTGTGCCCCTGTAGCTCAATGGATAGAGCGACCGCCTCCTAAGCGGTAGATCCAGGTTCGACTCCCGGCTGGGGTAGGCCCGGTGGGGGGTTTGGGCACGCCGCCCGGGGGCTCGCTGGGCGGGTCTTTGACAAGCTGGTTCGCTGGAGAGGTGTCCGAGTGGTTCATGGTGCCGCTCTCGAAAAGCGGTGTGCGGTCTCCCGCACCGTGGGTTCGAATCCCACCCTCTCCGTCACCAAGTGCAAGCCCTTGGTGTCTGCCCCCGTAGCTCAGTGGATAGAGCGCAGGTCTCCGGAACCTGAGGCGGTGGTTCAATTCCACCCGGGGGTATGAGCCGGCCGTGGCGAGGGTCGGCTTGTGGAGGAGTGACCGAGCTGGTTTAAGGAGCGCGATTGGAAATCGCGTGTGGGCGAAAGCCCACCGGGGGTTCGAATCCCCCCTCCTCCGCCAGGATCGTGCTAGACGGGGAACTGGCGGTGCCCTGTACCCGCAATCCGCCATAGCGGGGTCGAATTCCCGCCCGAGGGGCGTCGGACCGCGGGTCTGACGACCGAGCGCAGCGTTGAGGGCCGGGCCCGGCGCAACGGTAGCCACCCGAACCTGGTCAGGGCCGGAAGGCAGCAGCCATAAGGGACGGAGATCGCGTGCCGCCGACCGCCCGGTCGGAGCCAGCGGCGGTCGTACCGCCGGGGCGAGACGCTTCGACGGCGGGTGCACGATCTACCTTTAGCACGCAACGCGGTCCGGGCCGGCCTGGACCGCGCACGACCCGGCGAGACGAGCGAGCATGGCCTACACGTCCCTGGCCCGTCAGTATCGGCCCCAACGCTTCGAGGACGTGCACGGCCAGCAGCACGTCGCCCGCACGCTGCAGAACGCCATTCGCCTGGACCGCACCGGCCAGGCCTACCTCTTCTGCGGCCCAAGAGGCGTGGGCAAGACCACCGTCGCGCGCATCCTGGCCAAGGCGCTCAACTGCGCCCAGGGACCAACCCCCGAGCCCTGCGGCACGTGCGAGAGCTGCGTCAGCATCGTGAACGGGTCCAGTTTCGCTGTGATTGAGATCGACGCCGCCAGCAACCGCACGATCGAGGACATCCGGGCGCTGCGCGAGGACGTCGAGTTCAAGCCGGTCGACGGCCGCACCAAGATCTACATCCTCGACGAGGCCCACCAGATCGGCAGGGATGCCCGCGAAGCGTTCCTCAAGACGCTCGAGGAGCCGCCGCCGTATGTCGTTTTCGTGCTTGCCACGACCGATCCGCAGAAGCTGCCCGCGACGATCCTCAGCCGCTGCCAGCGTTTCGACTTCCGGCGCATCGGCGTCGAGGACATCGTCGCGCGACTGGGCGAGGTCGTGGCTCGGGAGAGGCTGGACGTCGACTCGGCGGCGCTATACACGGTGGCGTCCCTTGCGGACGGCAGCCTGCGGGACGCCCTGACACTACTCGACCAGATCGTCGCCTTCGCCGGCGGGCGCGCCACCGCGGCCGACGTCGAGTCGGTCCTGGGCATCCTCGATGTCGAGAAGCGCTTCGCGCTGGGCGACGTGCTCGCCGCCCAGGACGTCGGCGCGACGCTGGCCTGGGTCAACCAGTTGCTCGATGCCGGGCGCGACCCGCAGTTGCTGGTTGACGAAGCGCTGCGCCACTTCCGCCTGCTGCTGCTCGCGCGGCTGGGTTGCGCGCCCGAGACGTTGCGCGCGCTGCCGTCGGAGGTACGCGCCCGTCTCGAGCGCCAGGCGGGCGCGTTCACGCCGCCGCGGCTGATGCGCATCATCGAGGGCTGGGCGGCCTGCGATAAGGCGCTGCGCTGGCACACGCAGCCGCGCATCCTGCTCGAAGTCACGCTGATCGGCCTCGCGCTCGACCAGGCGCCGGCGCCCGCCGGGCTGGCTACGCACCTGCCGCCCGTGCCCCGCCCGGCTGCCGAACGCGCCGTGTCGTCCTCGCCACCGCCGCCTGCACCACCACCGCCACCGCCACCGCCGGCCCGGCGCGACCCGGAGCCGCTGCCGGAACCCGAGCGAGATCTGGACGCCGAGCCCGAGCCCGAGCCGGAACTGGAGCCCGAGCTCCCCACCCCGCCGCTGGGGCGCACGGAGGAGCTCGACCTGCTGGCGGTGCGCGACCGGCTGCCGCGGTTCTTCGAGCGGTTGCGCGCAAGCCGGCCACCGCTGGCGTCGCACGTGCTCCACGCCAGCGTCGAGCGGCTCGACGGCGACGAGATCGTGATGGGCTTCCACGGCTGGGAGAACTCGCTGGGCATCTGCTCGAAGCCTGTCAACAAGCAGATCATCGAGGAGACCTGGGCGCAGGTGCTCGGCCGGCCGGTGCGCTTCCGCGGCGAACTGCTGCCCGAGCAGCCGGCCCAGCGCGCGGCGGAGTCGTTCGAGACGATGGACAGCGCCACACGGCTCGACCACGCCGAGCGCACGGCCAAGGAGATCTTCCCCGGCGCGCGCCGGGCGGACGACATCGACTGACCAGCGGTCAACGGAGAGAGAGATGCTCGGCAATCTGGGCGGCATGATGAAGCAGTTGCAGGAGGCGCAGCGCAAGGCCGCGCGGATGCAGGAGGAGTTGGCGCAGGTGCGCCTCGAGGCGTCGGCCGGCGGGCTGGTGACCTGCACGGTGGACGGCACGGGCCAGGTCCTGGACATCCGCATCGACACGGCCAAGCTGGGCCTCGATGCCGAGGACGGCGAACTGCTCCAGGACGCGGTCCTGGCGGCGGTGCAGGAAGCGATCGCCACGGCGCAGGAGAACGCCCAGCGCGCGCTGGCGGATCTGACCGGCGGGCTGAAGCTGCCGGGCGGCCTGGGGCTGTAGGCCATGGCGGTTTTCCCGCGACCGGTGGCGCGGCTGATCGACGCGCTCGAGCGCCTGCCGGGCGTCGGGCCCAAGTCGGCCCAGCGGCTGGCGCTGTGGCTGTTGCGCGAGCCGCCCGAGCGCACCCGCGCGTTGGCCGAAGCGCTCGTCGGCGCACTCGACCAAGTGCAGCTCTGCGAGGTGTGCGGCCACTTCAGCGAAGGGACGCGCTGCAGCGTGTGCGATGATCCGCAGCGGGACGCGAGCGTGCTGTGCGTGGTCGCCGACGCGCGCGACCTGCTGGCGATCGAGGAGACGCGCGGCTTCCACGGGCGCTATCACGTGCTCGGCGGGCTGCTATCGCCGGCCGACGGGGTCGGGCCCGACGAGCTGAACATCGCCGGCCTGCGCGAGCGGCTCGCGGTGGGCGGCGTGGGCGAGGTGATCGTCGCGCTCAACCCCACGCCGGAAGGCGACACGACGGCCAACTACCTCGCGCGTGTGCTCCGCGGCAGCGGCGTGCGGCTGACCCGTCCCGCGCTCGGGCTGCCCGTGGGCGGCGACCTGAACTACGCCGACCGCGTGACCATCGAGCGTGCGCTCGAAGGCCGACGGGAGATGTGATCGCGGGGTGCCCAACGACAGACCCCAAGCTATACTGAGCCCTGGGCTGGGGTCACGGAGAGCGATGGTGGCAAGCGAGCAGAAGACGTACGACTGGCGAGAGAAGGTCGGCTTGGCGCAGATGCTGCGTGGCGGCGTGATCATGGATGTGGTCACCGCCGAGCACGCGAGAATCGCGGAAGACGCCGGCGCGGTGGCGGTCATGGCGCTCGAGCGCGTGCCCGCCGACATCCGCGTGCAGGGCGGCGTGGCGCGCATGAGCGACCCCGAGCTGATCGCGGGCATCATGGCGGCGGTGAGCATTCCGGTGATGGCCAAGTGCCGCATCGGCCACTTCGCCGAGGCGCAGATCCTGGAGGCGCTCGGCGTGGACTTCATCGACGAGAGCGAAGTGCTCACGCCCGCCGACGAGGACTACCACGTCGACAAGCACGCCTTCAAGACCCCCTTCGTCTGCGGCTGCCGCGACCTGGGCGAGGCGCTGCGCCGGATCGGCGAAGGCGCGGCGATGATCCGCACCAAGGGCGAGGCCGGCAGCGGCAACGTGGTCGAAGCGGTGCGCCACATGCGGACCGTGATGGACGGCCTCCGCCGCCTGACCACGCTGCGCCCCGAGCAGCTCATGACCGAGGCGAAGAACCTCGGCGCGCCATACCACCTGGTCAAGGAGATCGCCGCGAGCGGCGATCTGCCGGTGCCCAACTTCAGCGCGGGCGGCATCGCCACCCCGGCCGACGCCGCGCTCATGCGCCAACTCGGCGCCGAGGCCGTGTTCGTCGGCAGCGGCATCTTCAAGAGCGGCGACCCCGCCAAGCGCGCCAAGGCGATCGTCGAGGCCTGCACCTTCTACGACGACCCGGCCAAGGTGCTCGAGTGCAGCCGCAACCTGGGCGAGGCGATGGTCGGGATCAACGTGACGGTGCTGCCCGAGGAGGAGCGGATGGCGACGCGAGGGTGGTGACTGGTCTACAATAGAGGCGGTGGAGAGACTACATGTCAGAGGACGCGCTCCTGGATCTAGTGCGGTCGACAGGCATGGACCGCGCGTGGCCTGGACCAGCGGCGGCTTGGCCGAGCTTCGCGGTGGGGGCCTCCCAAGGCGCCGCTGGCCCCGTGACTCTGCG
>Ga0233425_10008515_pt1 | contig 13588 bp, 13 predicted proteins | sample Watercolumn_Towu_2_FD_181712 | JGI IMG/M metagenome (GOLD analysis project Ga0233425, IMG submission 181712) | Freshwater microbial communities from Lake Towuti, South Sulawesi, Indonesia - Watercolumn_Towuti2014_140_MG | ecosystem: Environmental > Aquatic > Freshwater > Lake | place...
ACTCCGCTCTGACCGTTGATCAGTACCAGATGCTCGCGCCCATTGAAGGGCAGTTCCGTCATCCATACCGGGAGCAGATTCAACTTGAACGATTCCACTGAAATATTTTGCGACGAGGTGTGGACGATGGTTACGTTGTTCAGCAAATGCGGGAGTTTTTCCCTGTAACGCGCATATGCCTGGCTGCGCGCATCGAGCGAGGCCTCTGCCATGGGGATGTCGTATATTTCAGCCGGCCAGTTGGCGAGGAAGCGCGGGTCATACGGCTGGATGGCCTTCATGTCAAACGCGCCGAGCAGCTTCCAGAAAACAGCAGACAATTTTCGGGAGGCGGGAAGCGGCAGGTCATCCACCATGAGCGGGTATTGATCTGTTACGCGCACAACCTTCTTCTGTCCGCGTTTATTAAACGCCCGCTCTTCGTATTCGATTATTTCGCCGCTGTAATCAATCGCGCCGCCGATGTCAAACGTCCATAACGGAAGATACAGCCCGCGCGGAAGTTCCACTTGTTTCTCAGGCCGGATGCCGCTGCTTTCCACCCAGTCCACGAGTAATTTTACAGCCTGGTTTTGATTGAACACATGCGGAATGATTCCATCGGGCGCAAGCAGGTCTTTTGTTTTTTCAAGGCTGATTACATGCGGCGAATCGCAATACAGGCAGGAGGCTGAAATTTGTTGCGGAGGCAGAATAAATTCCGCGCCGCAGCCGTTGCAGTGAAAGACCTGCTCCTGCAAGGGTTTGCCGTGTCCGCGCGCGGTGGCCATGGCGATGATGAAATCCTTTTCATCGGCTGGCTGCTGCGCCGGGCCAAAAGCCTGATTGCGCGAACAATAATCGCAGGCAAGGGTTTGCCCATCGGGAGCGAAGGCCATGCGCCCGCCGCATTTGGGGCACATGAATCTCTGCGCGTCTGATGTGCGCAGTCCTTCCGGCGCGGGAGGCAATTGATCGGGGTTGACCACTTCATCGGCTTTGAGTTTCCCATCGAGGATGGCGAGCGAGCGCCGCGCCCGCGCATGGCGCAGGTCATGCGACAGACAATTCTCCAGCGCCTTGCGTTTTTCCTGCGGGTTATCGCAAACCTCGCTCATCCAATACCAGGCTTCGGCCAGCACATCGAATGCACTGGCCATGTAAATGGCGCGGTCCAAATATCGGCGCGCCGATTCGCGGCTGCCCGTCTTTGCCTCGATGATGCCGGAGCGCAGGAGTTCCTTTGAATAATCTTCCATTATTTTGGGACGCTCCTCACCAGCGCGTCAGTCATCCTGGCAACGCGGCACATCTCTTTCACATCATGCACGCGGATGATATCTGCGCCGCGCGCGATGCCGACTGCCACAGTGGAGGCTGTGCCTTCCATGCGCTGGTCAGGCGGCAGGTCAAGCGTGAAGCCGATGAAGGATTTGCGGGATGTCCCCAGCAGGATGGGATATCCCAACTTGCGAATTTCATCCAGACGGTTGACCAGTTCAAGGTTATGCTCGCGGGTCTTTCCAAAGCCGACGCCTGGATCCAGAACAATATGCGACTCGGCAATTCCGGCCTTTTGTGCGAGCGCAACGCTGTCCATTAATTCACGTTTGACATCCTCAATCAAATTTTCGTACTCCGCGCCGATGTAGGCATTGCCAAACTTCTCGCGGACTTCCACGCTGGCAGGGTTGCTGCGGTTGTGCATGAGAATCAGCGGCGTTTTATATTTTGCGGCGACGGATGCAAGTTCATCGTCTGCGCGCAAACCCCAGACGTCGTTGACAATCTGCGCGCCGGCGCGGATGGCTTCTTCGGCCACCTGCGACTTGTACGTGTCAATTGAAATGACTGCTTCGGGGAAATTTTTGTGCAAAGCATGGACGACCGGAATCACACGCTCCATCTCTTCATCCGCGTTAACAGGGGCCGAACCCGGCCGCGTCGATTCTCCGCCCACATCCAGGATGTCCGCGCCGGATTCGAGGAAATAACGCGCCTGCTCCACGGCGACTTCGACTGCGCTGCCTTTGGCAATAATCCCGTCGCCGGAAAAACTATCGGGAGTTACATTCAAGATTCCCATCACATAAGTGCGGGAACCCCAGTTGAATGTAAAACTCCCGATTTGCAAGGAGGGTGATTTCATTTGAATGAGTAAGACCTGACAGGTTTTAGGAAACCTGTCAGGTCTTTATGTATTACGGTATCTGATCCAGCGGACGCGCCAGCCAGGCTTCGGCGGCGTTGATGTCGGTGAAGATCTTCATGGCTGAAGCGGTTTCCGGCAGGGAGCCGGCCGCCACAGTACGGACAGCGTCTGCAACAGCCTGGTCGGCCACAACAACCGCCACGCGGATATTGCGCGCCGAGGGGTCGCTGTTTGCGTCCACGGCCATGCGGACGGCCTTTTCTGGAATCTCCTTCACGGCGCGCAGGTCGTAGAGGTTGCGTGTGCGCCGGTCCGCGTTGAGCAAGTGCTCAAGCGCAAATTCATGCCAGTGCGCGAGCGTGGCGTCTGAAAGGTCGGTAAATGTCAGGGTCATGCCGCCATCGCCGCGGCGAATTACGGAATAACCGACGCCCGAGGCGGGGGTCCAGTTGAGTGGTTTGGATTCGGTCATGGGTTGTCTCCTGTCTGATGAATGCGATTATAACGCAGGCAAAAACGATTTATCAATTTCCAACATCACATGCTATAATGCGGTTCTCCCGGGCGCTTAGCTCAGTTGGTTAGAGCACCTCGTTTACACCGAGGGGGTCGGGGGTTCGAGTCCCTCAGCGCCCACACAATTTTAGCGGGGTTCGAGCGCGCTGCGTCAGCGCCCACAAAGTCCTGGTTTAAACAGGACTTTTTATTTTCAATTTTCTTCCGCCATTCCGCCGACTTGCATGATTCCCTCATGCCCGTTACTCGTTACCTCCTACCTTTCCCCCTCTGCTATAATCCCGTTCATGATTCTCATTACTGGCGCAACCGGTTTTATTGGACGCGCCGTTGTGCGCCAGCTTTCATCCATTGGGTACCCGCTGCGGGCGTTGATTCGCCCCTCGCCGCGCACTCCACGCCTGCCCAAGGGCGCGCCGGTGGAAGTGGCTGTGGTGTCGCTGGCGGATGTGCGCGGCCTGCGCGCAGCCCTGCGAGACGTGGATACCATCATCCACCTTGCGAGCGCCGAGAACCAAGGCAGCCGCGGCGATCTCTTGACGGCAGATATTCAAGGCACGAAAAATCTCGTCGAAGCGGCATCAGATGCGGGCGTGGAAAGAATCGTGTACCTCAGTCATATTGGCGCGGCGCGCGCTTCGGGATATCCCGCTTTTAAAGCAAAAGGAATCGCCGAGGAGCACATCCGCAACGGCAAGGTTCCATACACGATCATCAGGAGTTCGCTGGTGTACGGCGCGGAGGATCATTTTACGAACAACCTCGCGCGGTTGATTCGCTCTTCGTTTGGTGTCTTTCCCATCACGGCCGGCGGACGGAGCGTGGTTCAGCCGGTCTGGGTGGAAGACCTGGTGACCTGCATGGTCTGGGCTCTTCAAAACGAAAATACGCTCAACCAGGTGTATGAACTCGGCGGCAGCGAATTTTTTACCCTGCAGGAAGTCGTGGATATCATCATGAATGTCACGCACAGACGGCGGCTGCTTGCGCCTTTGTCGCCGGTCACCTTGCGCGCATTGACCGTGTTCCTTGAAGGCATTGTGCCCAACTTTCCCATCTCATCCTTCTGGCTCGATTATTTCGCCGTGAACCGCACCTGTGCTGTCGATTCCATGCCGCGTAATTTTGGGCTGATGCCGGCGCGCTTCTCCTACCGCCTCGATTACCTGATTCGCAAACCCTGGTATCAGCGGCTGTGGAGCGCGATCACCGAAAGAACGTCCAACCTGCGGACGAAGCAGCCATGACAGATTTCACCATCCGCCTGTTGGATACGCCCGAAGAACTACGCCTTGTTGAAGAGATTCAACGCCAGGTCTGGCCCGGCTCCGAAACAGATGTCGTCCCGATGCACATGCTTATCACAGCCGTCCATAACGGCGGGCTGGTGCTTGGCGCATTTGCGGAAGAAAAACTGATCGGTTTTGTCTTTGGTTTTCCCGGTCTCGAATCCACGCCGGACGGCCCGCGCGCCAAACATTGCTCACACATGATGGGGATTCATCCTGATCACCGCGACGGCGGCACCGGCTTTGCGCTCAAACGCGCGCAGTGGCAAATGGTGCGCCACCAGGGGCTGGATCACATTACCTGGACCTACGATCCGCTTCTCAGCCGCAATGCCTACCTCAATATTGCAAAACTTGGCGCGGTGTGCAGCACCTATCGCCGCTCTGAATACGGCGACATGCGCGACGGCCTGAACACCGGCCTCCCGTCTGACCGCTTTCAGGTGGATTGGTGGATCAATACCCGCCGCGTGGAAAGCAGACTCGGCAAACGATCACGCCCGACTCTTAAACTGCCTCATGTGATGAAGTCGGGACTGCGCCCCTTTTATCCGCTTCACACTTCGACCGAAGGCCTGCCACGCCCGCCCGAGCATATTCCGCCCTTTGAAGACCGCCTGCTGCTGGCCGAGATCCCCGCCGATTTTCTCGACCTCAAGTCAAAAGATTTCGCGCTTGCCCGCGACTGGCGCTTCTTCACCCGTGAACTTTTTGAAACGGCATTCTCCCATCAATATATCGTCACCGATTTTATCTTCGACCAAAACGAAGGCAACCCGCGCGGACTGTATGTATTAACTCACGGCGACAGCACATTGGATGAATTTGAATAAATTACTCACCTTACGCGGTAGCACGAGATTTATCTCGTGGTTTCAGGCGACATGAATGTCGCGCTACGAGTAAACTGCGTAAGGTGAGTAAATTAATTGCGTAAAAAAAAGAGAGGCGCCTCGTTTGCGCCTCTCTTTTTTTACCTTCGTATTGCCGTCGAGTTCTGCTCGCCGCGCCCCATGGCTGTCATGCCGACCGGATGATAAGTCGGTTCGATGCTGGGGCGGTTTGTACTGTAGTTTGGGGCAGGTCTGGGCGCCGGGCGCGGATAATTGACGGCAGGCTGCTGCGAAGATTGCATTGCGCTGTTCCTCTGCGGAGCGATGCGGTCATGCGCGTCTGCCAGCGTAAAGAGGCGCTCACCGGCCACAGAAAATGTGCCGATGATCAGCACGCGAATCAACCACACCATCGCCGCCACGAAGATCGGGACGATCTTGATCATGACCGACTGCCCGACCAGTGAGCCTCCTTCAACGCTGTGATTGAGGATGGCTACCGAAACACCCCACCAGGTGAGCATGGCGTTGAATGCCGCAGCGAGGAGCCAGGCTCCGAAAAGGTACCAGACTTCGGCGGGCTCGTCGCGTCCCTGTTCCGGGGTGAAGATGCGGGCAATACCGGCAAAGTCAATCCCGCAGAAGGCAAAAGCCAGAATGGCGGACCAGCGCATCCCTGCAAACTTCAAATCACCGAGGACATCCTGCAAGGCGAAGGAGGTCGTGCCAAAGTTGAACAACTCGAATGCCAGCAGGGCAGTGACGAGAATCCCTCCAAAAATCGCCCCGCGTTTTAAGGCGGTATTTTTCAGGAATGGAAGCAAATGAATGTTGAGGGATCGGTTCATGGGAAATCTCCTTTTTGGAACCAGAGGTGGGGAAGGTCATCCGCTACAAATATAGAACAATTGTTCTAATTTGTCAAGTGCCGGTTTGTTACAGAAATATGACAGTGGGCAGGTTGACGCCGGGAGGTTGAAGGATTATGATGACCATCGTTAATAAAGTCTATTGGAATACTATATTTTAGGCAAGGAAATATGCGGCTTTCGAAACGCGGTGAATACGGCCTGAGGGCAATGATGGTTCTGGCGGCGCCACCTGACAAAAACGCCATGCCCATGATCCAGATCAAGGAGATCGCCCTGCGCGAGCAGATCTCGGCTAAATTTCTCGAGCAGATTCTGCTGGCGCTCAAGAACGCCGGCCTGCTCCACAGCAAAATGGGAGTCGGCGGCGGGTATTACCTGGCCAGACCCCCTGCTGAGATCACCCTCGGGCAAATCTTCCGTGTGCTGGACGGCCCGGTTGCGCCGATTAAGTGTGTCAGCCAGATGTCTTATGAACCATGCGGCTGCCCCGACGAGAAGACCTGCGGCCTGCGGCTGGTGATGGGTGATGTGCGCAACGCCATCGCCGACATATTGGATAACACCAGCCTGGCAGATGTGACCCGGCGGCAAAGCGCTGTCCGTAAAAAAATGGGCGTCAAATAAAAATCCTTCACTGCCCTGAAGGATTTTTGTGCGTCTCGAAAACCTATTAGTATTATAGACTTTATATAAGATTGAACGAAAAATGATCAAAAGGAGAATCGTAAAAATGGAACTGTCTTTTCTTTGGTACGTACTGGTGGGGTTCGCGGCTCAGATGATTGATGGCGCGCTGGGAATGGCCTACGGCGTAAGCTCAAATACATTCCTGCTTAGTCTGGGAATCCCCCCTGCCGCCGCCTCTGCCAGTGTACATATGGCTGAAGTGGTCACCACCGGGGTTTCGGGCTTCTCGCACTGGAAGCTCGGCAATGTGGATTGGAAACTGGTGCGCCGCCTGCTCATCCCGGGCGTGATCGGCGGCCTGCTTGGCGCATACATTCTCACCTCCATTGACGGAAACATCATCAAGCCCTACATCGCGGTTTACCTGTTGATCATGGGCGGAGTCATCGTCTACAAGGCCTTTACCATGAAACTGCGCAAGAAGCCGGATGAGTATCATGGACCACGCATCAGCCTGCTGGGACTGTTCGGCGGTTTCTGCGACGCAATCGGCGGCGGCGGATGGGGACCGGTGGTCACATCCACTTTGGTGGCGCGCGGTAAAAATCCGCGCATGACGATCGGCTCGGTTAATTTTTCGGAATTCTTTGTGACACTGGGACAGTCCATCCTGTTTGTCCTCACATTGAGTTTTGCAGAGTACTGGCAGATCATCCTTGGGCTGCTTTTGGGCGGCGCGATTGCCGCCCCGCTCGCGGCAAAACTTACCCAAAAACTGCCCATGAAAGCATTGATGGCCTTTGTCGGCGGGCTGATCATTTTACTCAGCATCCGCACGCTGTATCTCGCGCTTCGATAGGAAAGTATTTCAAACAAAACAATAATTGGTGATAGAATAACCGCGAAGCCCGCAAGGGCTTCTTCAATGCAGGCATAAATGCAAGGATAAACACCCATACATGAAATATAACTTCCGCCTCTTCTGGCGCACCTTCTATCGCTCTTTCTTCGCCGCAAAGAACACCACCGCCCGCCTTACCCGAAAACGCATCATCTTCCTTGTGCTTTTTTACATCGTCTGGCCGGTCGGTTCGCTGGCGCACTGGTTCTTCTTCTGGCTCGACGACATCCTCTTCCCGGCCTATAAAGACCACCCAATTGAAAAGCCGTTGTTCATCCTCGGCAACCTGCGCAGCGGTTCGACATTCCTGCACCGCCTGCTCTCGCGCGATTCACAGACCTTCACCAGCCTGACCACGTGGGATATCTACCTGACGCCTTCGGTGACTCAAAAGAAGATCGCGCTGTTCTTCGCGCGGCTCGACACAAAGTATTTCAACAACACCTTCCACCGCCTGCTTCATAAAATTGACGCCGCCACGCTCGGCAAAATAAAGATCCATCCCATCTCATTCTTCCAGCCCGAAGAGGATGAGAATATCCACCTGCACATCTGGGACGGCTACTTCGTCACTTTCCTGTTCCCGTTCATGGACGAGATGCCGGGCTACCAGCATTTCGACGAGGCGCTCAGCCCGGAGCACAAACGCCGCATCATGACCTTCTACAAATCCATGCTGCAGCGGCACATGTATGTCACGGGGAAGAAATATTTCGTGGCGAAGAACCCAGCCTTCAGCGCGAAGATCGAAACGCTGGTCGAGTTCTTCCCCGAGGCGCGCATCATTTACCTCGCCCGCAATCCGTTGGATATGCTGCCATCCACCGTGTCGTGGATCAACTATGCCCGCCGCCAATTCACCGATCCTGTTGAAGGGTTTCATTACATTGACGAGATCGTGGATATGACCAAATACTGGTACAGCCACCCGCTCAAGTACCTGGACGCGCACCCTTCGCCCCGCCACCTGATCCTGAAATACGACGACCTGATCCAGCGCCCGGAGTCGGTCATCCGCGCGTTCTATGAACAGTTCGGTTATCCGGATAAACCCGGCCTGCCCGTCATCATTGACCAGGCAGTGAAAGAGACTCTCACCTTCAACAGCGACCACACCTATTCATATGAAGCAATGGGTTTCACCCGCGAACAGATTGTGGAGATGTACCCGGAAGTGTTCAAGCGTTTCAACTTTGAAACACGCGAACCCCTGCCGGCCAAGAGCATGAAGGTGGAAATTTAATATCTCACCTTACGCGGTAGCACGAGATTTATCTCGTGGTTTCAGGCGACATGAATGTCGCGCTACGAGTAAACTGCGTAAGGCGAGTTAATATCAATAAAAAAGTGCCTCACAGGGCACTTTTTTTGTTGCTTGTCTGTTATTTGTTTGTTGCCCCTTCGCGCCGGGCTTTTAACCAGCCGTTCAAACTGTATTTCACCACGCGTTCGTTGCCTTCCAGTAATTTCTTCAAGTTTGGGCGCAAGGCCCAGACCAGTAAAATTTCCGCGCCCACACCGTACCATACATCCACCCATTGACCGTCAAACAATAATGCGCGGATGGCAAAGCCAATGATGGCGAATAACGCCACTGCCATCGTAGTGATGGATGCAATACCGATCGTGAAGAACGTCAACATGCCGAGGGGCAGAATGAAAAGAATCGATGCCGGCCACAGCCCCATCGCACCGCCGACAGAGGGCGCCCCGCCCGCTCCGCCGCGCAAACGGAACTTCCCATTCTCATCACGTTCAGCCAGAAAGATCGAGTAGTTATGCCCGAGGATCGCGGCGATGGGCGTAAGCACATGCACCCAGTTGCTGTCTGGGGTGAGCCATTGTGACACCCACACGGCCAGCGCTCCCTTTAAAATATCGAGGATGGCAGTGGCGAAGCCGGCCCAGAACCCTGCGGCGCGCATGGCATTTGTCCCGCCTGTGCGGCCGCTTTCAATCTCGCGAATGTCTTTTCCGGTTTTAAGTTTAACGATCAGCAGTCCAAAGGGGATCGAACCAAACAGGTAAGCCAGAATCACGATACCTAAATCGAATGCAATTTGCATTGAAACTCCTCCGAATGAATATGTCCTGTAGACGGCGAACTGTAGTTATAAAAACACGGAAAATGTGACAAGGTTGCTTACACAATCCGCAAATCCACTTCGCTGGATTCGCCGTCCTCCACCCAAAACCCACGGGCGCGCCATGTTTGACTCCCTTCTGCGCACGCAAGGACGACATACACAACTGCATAGGCGGCCTGCGATATGTCAGTTGGCGAAACAGTTTCAGGTCCGGCCGGATGCGAATGATAAATGCCGAGCAGGTCCAGCCCGTTGGAATCGATCCACTCGAGGGCTTGCAACTGCTCGAGCGGATCCATCACGAAACGCACTTCGCTGTGAGCCTGATTCGCCACCTCGATCACAGCCTCTACTGCGAAATTGCGCCCGGCCAAAAGTCCGCAAGCCTCGAACGGCGCCTGTGACTGGACATGCGAGATCATTTTTTGCAGTTGTTCTTTTGAGAGGGTGAGCGGGTGCATTACCGCAGAAAGATCGCCAGGACCCATGCGCAGCCGATGATGACAGCCGGCCCAAGCGCAGCGCGCCGCAGCGGAATTTCCTCAGCAAGGTTGATGGATAACAGCGTCAGGGCGTAGAGCGGGCCGGTGAGCGCAAGCCCAAATTGAAGCGGAGTGAGCGGCCAATAGTGCAGGCCGCCGCCAATTTGGGCGCAGACGATGCCGATGCCGGTTGCCCATGGAAAATCCCAGCGGTCACGGCCGTCCAGGTGCAGGATGCGCAGGCAGATCAGCGTGGCGGTGACGAAGACCGCCGGTATCAGCAAAAACATACGCGCGCCGGAGTATCGCAGCGAGGTGGCAAGGATGAGAAACAGCGCGTAGGCCAGCGCGGTCAGGCCGGCGCGCGCGAACCCGTAAGCCGGAGCCGACGGGTCAATGGTAATGTATTCCGCCAGAAAAATCATGCCGAGCAGCAACGCCGCAACTGAGAAAACGATCCACCAGGCAGCCCCTTTGGGCAGCAGAGCCAGCGGCGCCCCCATAACGAAAGTAGTCAGGGTGGGCAGCATGACATGCTCAATGCTGGTCTTCTTCTCCAGCGCAGGATGCTCGCGAGTCAGCCAGTTCATGCCTGTGGCGCTGAGGGCCGCTGCCAGAAAAGCCATCACAGAGCCGATGGTGACAGGGTAGGCAAAATAAAATCCTGGCAGGGCAATGGTCAGCGTGTAACGAGGCGACTGAATCAGCCTTGCCAGCGCAAAGGTCAACAACACCGAAGAGATCAGCACGCCCAAACGATCTGCTGAAGGCAGGTAGGAACGGTTCGCTTGCATGTTGAGATTGTACCTGCGGCAAAGGATAGGCGCAAGCAGGGGTATGGTAGAATCGCAATGTTATGGAAGTTTCACAGGTTGAAAAACTGCCCCCGCCCCCCGGCGTTATCAGCTCAATCAAAGCGGGATTTGACAGTATCGCCGCTCACATTACGGCTATCCTCCTGCCCCTGCTGCTGAATATTTTCCTCTGGCTTGGGCCGCGCCTGCGCCTGACCGCTCTCTTTGACCTGATAAAAAGCGACATGGTTCAGATCTGGAAAGCCGGTGGCGTCCCTGCCGAAGATATTCAGCGCGTGCTGACCCTGTACAATGACACCATCCCGGTCATCAACTTATTCTGGCTTTTAAGAACGCTTCCAATCGGGATCTCGAGCCTGCTCTTTCCCCACAAGACATCCCTGACCCCTTTGGGAGTTCCTGCCAATTTGCAGGTCAGCGCGTTGAGCCTGCCCGGCTGGCTTTTCCTGCTGACGCTTATCGGCTGGGTCGGCGGCGGACTGTACTTTCGCAGTGTGGCATGGATCGCGACCGCCGGTAAAGACGACCAGCCTGCGGGCATTGTCCGCTCGATCACACAGACCATATTGCTCTCAGTTCTTTGCAGTTTTCTATTCATGGCGATCGGCCTGCCGGTCTTTCTGGTTCTGGCTTTGGTGATTCAGTTGAGCCCGTTCATCGCCAACCTGCTGGTGCTGGGTGTAAGTCTTCTCTCCATGTGGGTGATCGTGCCCTTGTTCTTCTGGCCGCACGGAGTTTTCATCCGCAGGCAGAACGCGGTCGCATCCATACTAAGCAGCATTCAGATGGCGCGCTTCACGCTCCCGACCAGCAGCATGTTCGTGTTGACAGTCTTCCTGCTGACCTTCGGCCTGAACTACCTGTGGAGCATTCCCCCCGAAGATTCATGGATGACCTTTGTCGGAATCTTCGGACATTCATTTGTGGCCACAGCATTGCTGGCCGGCAGTTTTATTTATTATCGTGATATGAATACTTGGCTGCAGACGGTCATGGACAAGCTGCGCCCAAACCCCGCGAACAAGTGACAGTTCCCCGCTGTCGGAGGATTTTATGGCTGAAAAAGAAACACCAATTAATTATGACGTAAGTTCCATTCAAGCGCTGGAAGGCATTGAGCATGTACGCAAACGCCCCGGCATGTACGTCGGCGGCACGGATATCAAAGCCCTGCATCACCTTGTTTATGAAGTGGTTGACAATTCCATTGATGAAGCGCTGGCTGGCTTTTGCAACCACATCAATATCACCATTCACCCGGACAGCAGCCTCACGGTCGAGGATAATGGCCGCGGTATTCCGGTCGGCCCGCACCCCACCAAAAAGGATTCCAACGGCAAACCGATGGAAACTGTGGATGTGGTCATGACTGTGATCGGTGCGGGCGGAAAATTTGGCGGCGGCGGATACAAGGTCTCCGGCGGTTTGCACGGCGTCGGTATCAGCGCGGTGAATGCCCTTTCTGAATGGATGGTCACCGAGGTCAAGCGTGACGGCAAACATTGGCGCCAGGAATACAAGCGCGGCGTGCCCCAGGGAAGCATCAAGCAGATCGGCAAGGTCAAGGACGAGACCGGCACGAAACAGACTTTTAAATTCGACAAGCAGATCTTCACCGAAGATATTGACTTCCGCTTTGATACCCTTGTCCAGCGCCTGCGTGAAATGTCCTTTGTAACGCGCGGTGTGACGATTAAGTTTGTGGACGAGCGCACCGACCGCGAAATGACCTTCTATTTCGAAGGCGGTATCACGGCATTTGTCCGTTACTTGAACCGCAACCGCGAAGGCCTTCATCCTGTCGTGCATGTTGAAAAGGAAATCGAGAATATCGGGATCGAAGCCGCGATCCAGTATACAGATTCATATACCGAATCAGTCTACTCGTTTGCGAATACCATCAACACCATTGACGGCGGCACACACCTGACAGGCCTGCGCTCGTCGCTGACCCGCGTGGTCAATGACTATGCCCGCAAGAATGGCCTGCTCAAAGACGCCGACCCGAACTTCTCCGGCGACGACACCCGCGAAGGCCTGACCGCGATTGTTTCGATCAAACACCCTGACCCGCAGTTTGAGTCGCAGACCAAGGTCAAGCTGATGAACCCCGAGGCGCAGACCTACGTCACGCAGGTAGTGGGCGAGGCCTTCAGCACATTCCTCGAGGAAAACCCGCAGGCGGCCAAGGCGATCATTTCCAAATGTCTCACCTCAGCCCGTGCGCGTGATGCGGCGCGTAAAGCACGCGATCTCGTCATCCGCAAATCTGCGCTTGAATCGTTGACCCTGCCCGGCAAACTCGCAGACTGCTCGGAGCGTGATTCATCCAAGACCGAGTTGTACATCGTGGAAGGTGATTCGGCCGGCGGCTCTGCCAAGCAGGGACGCGACCGCCACTTTCAGGCGATCCTGCCGCTGCGCGGAAAGATCCTCAACACTGAGCGCGCCCGCCTCGATAAAATTCTCGGTAACAACGAAGTCAAGTCGCTGATCTCCGCGCTGGGCACTGGCATCGGCGATAATTTCGATCTCGAAGGCCTGCGTTATGGCCGCGTCATCATCATGACCGACGCCGACGTGGACGGCAGTCACATCCGTACACTGCTGCTGACCTTCTTCTTCCGCTACATGCCGCACCTGATTGACGACGGGCATCTCTTCATTGCCCAGCCGCCGCTGTATCGCATCGCCTACAAGAATCAGGTCAAGTATGCCTACAGCGACAAGGAAAAGGATAAGTCGGTCAAGGAGTACGGCAGCGACAAGGTCGGCATTCAAAGATACAAAGGTCTCGGCGAAATGAACCCCGAACAACTGTGGGAGACGACCATGAATCCCACCAACCGCACCCTGCTGCTTGTGACGGTGGAGGACGCCGCCGAAGCCGACCGGACCTTTGACATGCTCATGGGCGATGCGGTGGACCCGCGCAAGAAGTTCATCCAGACTCATGCCAAGAGTGTCAGAAACCTGGATGTCTAAAATAATCAAACCGCTCCAGTTCGATAGTGAACTGGAGCGGTTTCAAATTA